>Ga0302319_10018181_pt1 | contig 12836 bp, 11 predicted proteins | sample Bog_T0_2_FD_203319 | JGI IMG/M metagenome (GOLD analysis project Ga0302319, IMG submission 203319) | Peat permafrost microbial communities from Stordalen Mire near Abisko, Sweden - Bog_T0_2 | ecosystem: Environmental > Terrestrial > Soil > Wetlands > Peat | place: Sweden: Abisko, Stordalen Mire...
GCTCGAGATGGGACTCCAGCAAGGGATCGCCTTGCGCGACGGCCTGCTATCGGCGGGAGTGCGCGACGCGACCAAGAAAGCCCAGCTGATATTCGGTTCGAATTTGGCGGGCGCAACCGAGGCGCAAAGCAAACTCGAATCTGAGAACCTCGACCAGATGCGGGCGGCCATCACAGCCTTGGGCAAGGCGCAGACATTGATCAACGAGCGGACGGACAAGGCGATCGAGCACGGATTAGCCTCGATGGACCTCGTCCAAAAGGTGACGGCGTCTGCGGAATCCGTCAGCTCAGCTTTGTCGGACTTCCAGAAGGTAGGGGCTGCGCTCGGGTCTCATGACGGCGATGAAGTCTCGCCGACACCGTAACGACGGGGGTCGCCGCTGCCGTCCAGTGTCTCGCCCTATCGTTTCGTGGGCGCCGACGCTGACCGGCTCGCTTAACTAAGCTTTGGAAACGGACGAACCATGAGCCTCTTGACCAGCGTTCCGAACTACCCCGTCGATCAAGAGACGCCCTTCTTGCTCCAGGTAAAGTTTGACGAGTACGCGAAGCTCATTGCGTCAATTGCCGACGACGGCGACGAGCCGACCGCCTCGATCATCGATACCAACTTCGAGAACGCCTACGAACCCTCCGACCGCAAATTGCTCACGCGTTTTGTCGGCCTCGATGTCAAACTCATGGAGCTGCATACCGTACTCGCATCGGCCGGCGTCAACTCGATGTGGATACGAGGTGAGCCGGGCACCGGAAAAACTGCCCTCGCAGAGGAGTTCATAAGAGCCCGCACTGAGCGGCGGCTGAGCAGCGCCATATTTGGCGGACCGTTTTATCTTTTCAATGTCAGTCTGTTTCTGACCCGACCGCCATCGACTTGGGTTGAAGACTTCAACAAGAGTCTCGCGTGCGTAAAGAAGGCGCATGGCTTCCTCATCATTGATCATGTCGATGATCTGGTAAACGCGTCAGGCGACTCGTCGGATCGATTGATGCAGTCACTGATCGCATCGCTTGACAGCAGTGATGATATTCAAGCCATTATCATTTCGGATTCGAAAAACACCGCCGCAATCGCAGATGCCTCGACGGGAATCTCCCGCTGCTTCCAGGTTCTGGAGACTTCCGAGCCCGGCATTGACGAACTCAAGCCAATCCTGATGTCTCATTTTCGTCGGCTCAGCAAGGCGCACAACATAGAATACAGCGAGCCGGTCGCCGACGAGATCATCCGTCTCCTGGGCCGCTATCCTGGCCGCGCGTTCACGTTCAGCAAGCGGCCCGAGAAGGCCATCACCTTCGCGGACAAGGTTGGCGCCATGGTCCGTATCAACGTGTTCGCCGAACCTGTTGAATTGGCCGAATTGCGCGATCATATTGGCGCGCTCCGCGATACCTTGGCCGTCACGCGCAACAATATCGGAGCGAGCGCGACGTTGACGGCCGCATTAGAGTTAAAGCTTACCCAGTTGCACTCCGACTATGAGCGAGCACGACAACAATACCAGCGGCGATTCGGATCGTACCTCACAGCGAAGAACGGGCATGACGCGATTGAAAGCCGGCTCGGTCCGATCGAGGCGAAACCTCAGGCTATGCGAACAATTGACGAGAAGAGAGATTTCAATACCCTCAAAGACGGGCTCAACGCGGCCCGCCGGAGCCTCGTCCGGGAGGAGCAGAAGCTTCACCAGGTGAGGCCAGAGGTGAGCAAGGCTGATGTCCGCAAGATATTCAGCAATTACTCCGGCGTTCCCCTTTCAAAGTTGTCGGCCGACAAGCTCGAACGACTTTCGACGCTCGAAGTTGATCTTCATTCCGAGATCTTCGGACAGGAGGCCCCGGTCAAGGCCGTCGCAAAAGTCTGGCGCGAGCGGGAACTCGGCGTCAGCGATCCTGCACGTCCCGCCGGTGTGCTGCTTTTCACGGGGGGAACGGGTCTGGGAAAGACGGAGTTGACGCGGGTCCTGGCGCGTTGGGACGGAGGGGAGAGCGCGCTTCCCGCGATTCTTCGTATGAGCGAATTCAAGGACAGAAGCGCCGTGTCACGATTGACCGGCGCCGCCCCCGGTTTGGTTGGCTTCGACGACGGGGCGCCGACAATCGAGGAGTGCGAGAACAAGGACATCGTCGTCTTCGACGAGATCGACAAGGCGGACCCTAACATATACGATGTCATGATGCAGATCCTCGAGGAAGGGGAGATTACGCTTTCGAATGGGAAAAAAATAAGTTTCAAGGGAAAGCTGATGATCATTACGACGAACGCCGTGACTGACGGCGATATCTCCGAAGAGGAGCTCAACAATCAGGACGAGCATCAAGAGCGAATCCGCAACGCATTGTGCGAGGCCACGTCCAGGGAAACTGGCGTCGCCCTGTTTCGTCCCGAATTCATTGGCCGAATAGACGAAGTCTACGTTTATAAAGCGCTGAGTCCAAATGTCGCTTTAAAGATAATGCGCAAGGAACTTGAGAAGATAAATCGGGACTATCAAGAGCGCGGCATTTCGGTTGCGACCGATGACGCGACTCTGAAAGCCATCATTGAACAGCACTACGTTCCCTCCCAGGGCGGTCGAAGTCCACGACAAATTGTGAAGAAGCGCGTTCGGCCTATGGTGACCGATTACCTTATGAGACGAATGCTCGAGAAGGAAGGCGACGAGTCCCCGTTGAACGAGAAACTGTGGCTCAACTTTGATGTCGTCGGGGATGGATTTGAACTGACTTCCGCCAATGACTTCGTTGCTTCCGGCGGGGGGCGAGCGCTGGCCGTGATTCCCACGACGCCAGTCGACGCCGTCGGACCGCTTCGGCAACAGGCCTGATGCATACTCTGCGCCGCCCGATAATCATGGCGATCAAGCGGACGCAGAGAACTCTGCTTACGACTTAGCAATCTCGTGCATGACAATCAGATACGCACGTCGTGTCCGTGGCTACCGCATTAGGTCGGTCGGCGCTCAGTTCTGAGCAACCCAGAGGACGTTTGACGCGATGCTGGGAAGAGCTTCGAGAATCGCGCGGGCTGGATATTACTTGATCATCGCCGTCGGACCGCCACCACCGCGGTGACCAGTTTGCCGCCCCGCGTCGTTTTTGCTCTGCTAGTCGAGCGTCAATGGGCGCCGGCGCCGACCGCGGTTGGCGCTGAGGGTTGAGGGCGAGCTTCCGCGGCTACAGGCCGACTGGCGGTCGCGACGGGCGCCGGCGGTAAGCGAAGCCGAAGCGCCGCCGTCAGCTCCTCGGCGAATTGCAACGTCGAGCGAAGCACCGCCGCCTCGTCCAAAGCCGGAGTCTCCAGCCTCAGGATCCCGATCGGAAAGTCGATCCGTCCCTCAGCTGTGAAGGCGCGAACATTGAAAAGAAGCCGGCCCTCGGCTTGCTCTTCGATCTTTGTCACTTCGATAGTTGCTGTCATGGCGCTCACTTGAGAGAGTCGCTCCGACAAGACGTGGGGTGCCACAGAGTGTCAAAGCGAAATTGCTTCGCAAGCTGCCAGAGGCGCCTTGCGTGGTGCTTGGATTTGCCTTGGCGCAGATCTCGGGTTCATGCCGGGTCTTGCCTAGGCTCAGAGATCAGCGTCAGGCCCATTCAACCCGTGTTGGCGCCAGGGGCCACTCTTTGGAGAGAGCCCTGACGCCTGACTCGACCTTAAGCGTGCTCGGGAACCAACCCCTCCGAGGCCTCGGGTTGACCGGACCTATGAATCTCTGAACTGGTGGGATTCAGTGTAGCCAATAGCTTCTGCGCCCGTTCGACTTCATCGGTCGGGCCGCGCGCCATAACGAGGAAACTGTCTGCTTTCAGAGCGGTCTCGTATTGCAGCACGCTGTTGCGGGGTATGCCGGCGCTGTAGAGTGCGGCGCCCAGAGCGCTCAACCCGCCGACGACGATGGCGTTCTCGATTCCAGAGGCGACGATGGCGGCGAGGTAGCCAAGCACTACCACGTGCCCCACGACGGGAATGGTCATGAACAGCCCGCCGAAGAAAAGCCCCCAAAATCCGCCCCAGAACGCGCCGCGAGTTCCCCAGAACTTGACGCGGTCGCCGGTGTTGTAGAAGCCGACGACCTTCTCCTCGGAGTGATAGCCCTTGCCGACCACACTGAGGTTCTTCATTTCGAACCCGGCCGCGGTCAAACTCTTGACAGCTCGCTCGGCCGCCTGATGGGTCGGGAACACGGCCACGGCGGTTTCATATTTGTCCATGATTAGCTTCCTTGACGTAACTCGTGCGCGAACGGATCGACATCTAGAATTGGAAATGTTGCGCTCGTCGGCTTCGCCGCCTTGCGCGCCGTTGACCAACGTGTTGAGCATATGTCTCCGCGAGCCATCGGAGGCAGCCTCGGAAACTACTCAATCGGCGGCCGCGAAGTCCTGTTTGGGCACTATCGCCATCGCAGATAGACGCTGCGAAACTGCCCTGTTCCGCGAATCCGAATCGTGAGTAGTTTCCGAATCTATCGGAGAGAGGCGAATGCCGTCTAGTCCTGTGCAGGCGAACTCGCGCTCGTCCCGTCCATCGCACGCGTGAGCCCACTAAGACGACGGCGATGTTCGCAGGAATTTCAATCGGTCGAGTTGTGACTTTCGAGAAGGGCCTGCATCCATGCTACAAGTGATCTCCGCGCTGAAAGGCTTTGCGATCGAGGCGAGCGACGGCCGGATCGGCACAGTCGTCGATTTCCTGTTCGACGATGTGTCATGGCAAGTGCGCTGGTTGGTCGTGGACTGCGGGACTTGGGCGAAGGGGCGCAAGGTGCTGATCCATCCCCCGGCGATCTCCTACGCGGAATTGGACGAGCAACAATTCGATGTCAGGCTGACCAAGGCGCAGGTCGAGAGCAGTCCGAGCTGGCGGGAACACCAGCCGGTTTCGCAACAGATGCAACGTCGGGTCTATGATCATTATGGCTGGGATTCCTCCTGGGACGGCATTTATCCCGGCAACGTTCTCGGCGCGATGGCCTCGCCGATGATGGCGCCGGCGTATCTGGGCTCGAAAACGAACTCCGAGGAGCGCGCCGAGGTTGCGGACGATCAGGAGGGCGATCCGCATCTTCGCAGCGTCGTCGAGTTGATCGGATACCACATCCACGCGCTGGACGGCGACATCGGGCACGTCGAGAACTTCATGCTCGACAAGGAGGACTGGCGCCTGCGCTATTTCGTGGTCGACACGAGCAACTGGTGGCTCGGCAAACGCGTGCTGATCGCCATGCAGGCGGTAGGGTCCGTAGAATGGTCCGACCGACACATCCGCCTCGACGTCTCACGCGAACAGGTGAGGACGAGTCCGGTTTGGGATCCGATGGTTGCGTTCAATGAAATGGACAAATCCCGTCTACACCAGCATTATGGCTGGGCGGGATCGCGAGCGTAGCGAGCCTCTCCGCAATGAGGTCGACGGGCATCGCGGTGTATTTGAGCAGGAATTCGTGCAGCATCATCGCCCCATGGCGGGGGTGGTTGACAACGACGACCGTGCAGGGGCCGAAAGTAGATGCTGCAGGCGACGGGCGTAAGCGTGTAGACCGCCCGCCGAACCGCCGAGGCAGACGACGGGGAAGTCGTTCGCGGAGGCGGGGAGCCTCCTCAGAAATCGCAGCGCCCGGCGTGCCCCACAAACGCTCGGCGTGCGCCGCCAGCACCCTTTCGGACACCGCCGCGGCCGTCTCACATACTGAGAAGATTCAACCCACTCGTTGGAGCCGGCGCAGCCAACGCCTCGCGACGACAACGCGCGGATCAACTCATTATTTTTCCCCTATGGTTTTTGCGGATCGCTAGCAACTGAGATGCAGTGAAGACTCGCTGAGCCTCTCGTCTTTCGTGGGAACGTAGGGTTGGGTCCGCGTCTCTTGGTCGATGTCGTCGTCGAGGGAAGACTCGCCGAGGATCAAACCGTCGCGCGGGGGGCGGGTTCGCGCTGTCGCACTCCGTGCAACCACCAACTTCGAAATGAGTTGCGCAAAGATTTTCGTTATCTGTTCGATGAACATAATCGCCTCCAGTCTCGCACCGACGCAAACTGGACCTCCCGCAGGGCCGGCGCCAGACACGGAAACTACTCACTTCGCGTCGGTTCCGAGCGGTTTCCGGAATTCAAGGTGCTCATCGTGCGAAGACGCGCCGTGCGACCAACCGATCAAGATCGCTCGTGCCGAAAAGGCGGTGCAAGCGGCTTCGCGCAGTTCCACGTGTCCGACGGTAGCGATTTCGTCGGCCGCGCCGAATTTGTCTTGTGTGTTATAGTCGACAATTCGCTCGGCGCCGTGACCCCGCACATGCCCGCAAAAGGGCCGCGTCTCACGAAAGCCACCAGTCATTGTAACCGGGGCAAATTTCCGGGCGAAAGGGGGGAGTCAAACGGTTGCGGATATGATTCCCTCCGGTCATGGCGGATTTGCCCATTGATTCGTTTGAAGGATGTAGCCTGACCGAGCTGGTGGGGTGGCTTCGACGCGCGCTTTCGGAGTTGGAGCAGGAACGGGCCGAGAAGGCAGAACTGACAGTCCCGCGTCGAGCAATGACGGAGGACGACGCGCAGCGGGCAACTCCCGACTGCGTTCTTGATGATGGTGAGCATTTCGCCGTGAAGCGAGCGGTTGTTGACCTTGGCCTGACGGGCGAGGCGGTCGTGAACATCTTTCGGCAGGCGGACGCTTGTGGAGCGCCAATTCACGGTCGCCTCATTTTTACGGCTATGAGCCGCATTGAAAATAGCTACTGCGTTGTGGGACGCAAGCCCCCTGAACCTTTACTCGTCGAGTCGCGCTGAATGGCCAAACGAAAGGTACAATCCCAAGAGAAACTGTTGATTAGGCTACCTGACGGAATGCGTCAGCGGATCGCCGAGGCCGCACGCGCGAACGGTCGCAGCATGACGGCGGAGCTGGTGCGCCAAGTTGCGGAAAACGCAAAAGGCCGCAAGGCCGCGCGCCAAGGGGACCTCCTGAACAAGTAGCCCATGGAACCTTGTATGCCATTGACTGTTCGTGCTCGTCCTACTGAGATGCAGTCCGCCCGCGCGCTGTGCCCTGGGCCGTCGAAGTGGACGCCACTTTGTTGCAGTGGACTGCAAAAGGCCAAGTTCATCGTTCAAGCGCGTCCGCTCTGCCACGCACCCGCAGCGCCTCGCAAAGCTGTGCCGGCCCGAGCAACAGGTCTTTCAGGCCATCGCGCACCTTCTCCGACTCCAGCGCCTGCTTGCTCATAGTCTGATGCGCGGCGAGGGCGTCCATGATGCCGATCATCAGCTCGGTCGAAAGTGTCGCGCCGAAAGGTCCTTCAAGGGCGAGCGTCCAAGTTCGCCGAGTGCTCGAACACGTATTGATGCGCCTCCTCTTCGTCCTCGTTGTGGTGACCCGTATCGACCGGCTCGCCCGCTCTATCGCCGACTTGTCCGGCATCGTCGCCGAGGTGAAGGAGAAGGGCGTGACGCTGAGGGCGATCGAACAGCCGATCGACACCGGCTCGGCGGCCGGCCGTGCTTTCCTGCAAATGCTCGGAGTGTTCGCCGAGTTCGAGACGAACATCCGTAAGGAGCGTCAGATGGAAGGCATACGAGCCGCGCAGGCCAAGGGGGTCTACAAGGGCCGGCCGCCGTCGATCGAACCCGCCGCCGTCGCCGCCTTGCAAGCCGAGGGGCTCGGCCCCACCGAGATCGCCGCCAAGCTCAAGATTTCGCGCGCGTCCGTCTATCGCGCCCTCTCGCCTGCGCCTTCGCCGACCGCGTGAGCGCACCTTCATCGAAGGCTTCGATTACGGCAAGCAAATAGTTATCGTTGATCTAAGACGAAACGAAAGTCGCAATTTTATCGGCGCGTTTGGCACAACTAATTCATATTCACCGCGTTGAATAACGACGCTTGCATCTGATCGCTGCTTTAATGACCATGGATTTGGTCGAACGCAGGCGAGGCCTCGCTCGACAGACGTCATGAAGATGTCCGTTTCGGACTGCCGCCCGGGGGTGTTGTTCCCAATGCGCGCAGCAACGCAAGGGATGGCCATGACTATCGTCCACAGCGCGACTTCGTTGACCTGGCCGCTGACCACGGCCGCCGCCGCAAGCCTCACCGCGGCGAATGTCAAGACGATGACGGCGACGCAGGCGGCGACGCTGACCGCCGCCGATCTCAACGTCATGTCCGCATCCGCCCTCGAGGCGGTGTCAACCACGCAGATCGTGGCGATCAATGCCGTCGCCATCGGTTCGCTTTCGCTCTCGGCTCTGTCTATGCTGAGCGCGAGCGATGTTTCGGCGATGACGAGCGCGCAGACGGCGGCGTTGACCCCCAGCGAAATCTCCGGCCTTTCCAACTCCCAGGTCGCCGCGCTTAACGCCTCCGCGCTGTCTTCGGTTCAGGTCGCCGCGCTCTCGTCGAAGCAGACCCAGGCGCTGACGGCGTCGCAGCTCAACGCCATGACCACGTCGGGCTTTCGCCGACCCACGCGGCCGCGCTCAACACGGCGCAGATTGCCGGGTTCCAGACTGCGGCGCTTGCCAAACTGTCGCTCGGCGCCATCGCCGTGCTGACTAGCGACCAGACCGCCGCCTTGGTGGCGCCGCAGATCCAGACGCTGACGACCGCGCAGTTGAACGGGATGTCCACGTCGGCGCTTGACGCCATCCATGTCGCCAGTCTCGCCAGTGTGCAGTTGGCCGGGCTCGACCGCGACCATATTGCCGGGCTTACGAGCGCCGATGTGGCGCAATTGACCGCCGCGCAACTGGGCGGACTGAACGACGCCAGCGTCGTCGCGCTCGGCTCCCGTGGCGTTGCGGCGCTGTCGACCGCGGCCCTGTCCGGTGTCGCCACCTCCGCTCTCGCGTCGCTCAGCGTGGCCGAGGCCGCCGCGCTCTCGTCGGCGCAAGTGCGGGCGCTCGGCTCCGGCCAGACGGCGGCGCTGAAGGCCGGGCAGTTGAATGCGCTCTCGGCTGCGGCGCTCGACGCGCTCGACGCCGCGCATCTGAACTCCGCCCAGGCGACGGGCCTCTCCGGGAACACGCTCGCTGCGCTGACGTCAGCGCAGGTTGCGGCGCTTTCAACGGGCGTGGTCAACGCGTTGAGCAGCGATCAGGCCGCGTCGCTCTCGGCGGCCGAACTGGGGGCGATGACCACGGCGCAGATCGCCGCCGTGGCGACATCCGCCGTCGCGGCGCTGACGACGAGCGCCGTCGCCGCCTTGTCGTCGCGGCAAGCGGCCGCAATGAACTCGACGCAGACGATGCTGTTGACGAAGGCGCAGCTGAATGCACTCTCGACGTCGGGACTCCAGGGAGTGAACGCGTCGCGCCTTACGGCGGCGCAGCTCAAGGGGTTCGGCTCGGCTGCGACGCAGGCGCTCTCGACGGCTCAGATCGCGGCGATGTCGTCGGCGCAGATCGCGACGCTCGCCTCCGTGCAGGTCGGCTCGCTCACGTCGAACCAGATCGCCGCGCTCAACAGCGCGCAAGCCAGCGTGCTGAGCGGGAGCTTGTTGGACTCTCTGTCGACGGCGGCGCTTCAGGCCTTTTCCAAGGCGGCTTTCGCTGGCGTAAGCCTCGCGGGGTCGTCGAGCTCGTCCGTCGCCAAGTTGACGGCGTCGGAAGTGTCGGGGCTTTCAACCGGCGCCGCCTCGACCTTGACCTCGGCCCAGGCCGCCGCGCTGTCGGCAGCCGACGCCGCCGCGCTTTCGTCGAGCCAGATCGCCGCGATGTCGACCGCCGCCGTCGCCGGGCTGCGGACTGACAGCTTCGCGGCGCTCTCGACTGCGGCGCTGGCGGGGCTATCCACCAAGGACGTCGCGGCGCTCAGCACAGCTGAGGCCGCCGCGCTGACGACCGCTCAGGCGGCGGCGCTTTCGACCGCCCAAGTCGCAGCGCTCTTGGACCCACAGGTGGGCGCCATGACGTCGCTGCAAATCGGCGCGCTCTCGACCGCTGATATCGCTGTCCTGGCAAACGGGCATGCCGCATACCTCGCCTCCGCGGCGGTGGCCGCGCTTTCGACTGACCAGATCCGGGCGTTGTCCACGTCCGCCATCAGGAGTCTTTCGCTTAACTCGGTTAGCGCGCTCTCGTCGAGGCAAACGGCCGCCCTCACCACAGCTCAGACGCAGGCGCTAACCCCCGGGCAGTTGAAAGCGCTTTCCGTCTCGGCGCTGCAAGGGGTGAATGCGCCCCAGCTTACCGACGATCAGATCGTCTGGTTCGGCACGACGGTCGCGGGCAACATCAGCACCACTCAGATTGCGGCGATGACGGGCGCGCATATCAATGAGCTCGCGTTTGCGGATGGAAAAGGTCTCACGGCGAGCCAGGCCGGGGCGCTGACCACGTCTCAGGCGAAGGACTTGGCCTGTGGGCTGGGCTACTTGTCCACGGCGGCCATCCAGGCGATCAGCCGGCCGGTGCTGGCGGCCATAGGCGATATTGGCAGAAGTTCCGCGGACATCGCCTTTCTCACGACCCAGCAAATATCGTGGCTTTCGACCAGCCAAATCGCCAGCCGTTACTATGACTGCAATATGAGCGCCTTGACGAGCGCCCAGGCTGCCGCCCTTTCGTCGAGTCAGGTCGCCGCGATGAATTATTGGCAACTGAACGAAATGACGTCCCAGGCGTTCGCGGCGCTTACGACTACGGCCGTCACCGCCCTTCATGATATGCAGATAGGGCAGCTGCTTTCCAAACAGGTCGCCGCCCTGACGACGGCTCAGGCCGCGGCGTTGACGGCCGATCAAGTGGGTTGGTTGCACGACCTCGCGGACCTGTCGACGGCGGCTTTCAATACTCTCGCCTCGGCGCACGCCAGCTCCCTCCAGGTCTGGAATATGACATCCTCGCAACTCGCGAGCCTCACGACGGGCGAGGTCGCCTCCCTCACGAGTGGCCAGCTTCTCCAGTTACAGGCATCGGCCCTCGCCGCGATGACGACGACGCAGGTCGCCGCCCTCTCGACCGCCGCGTTGGCGAATCTTTCCAGCGGCCAGTTGAACGCCATGACGACCGCTCAGGTCGCCGCCCTTTCGTCGAGCCAAATCGGGGCCTTGTCGCACTGGTCGGTGTGGGGAGTGCGCCCGGAGTTCGTCGCCGCGATCTCGGCCCCGGCTGTGGCCGGCCTTTCCACCACCGAAATCAATATGATGCAAACCAGCCAGCTCGCCGCGATGACGGCGAGCCAAGGGGCGGCTCTTTCGTCGGCGCAGGTGAGCGTGCTTTCCGGCCGGGTGGGATCACTGTCCACGGCGGCGCTCGACGCCATCGCGCCGTCTCGAATAGGCTCTCTCATCACCCTTTACTTAACGTCGTCACAAGTCGCCTCGCTCTCGACCGCTCAGGTCGCCGGCCTTGCGGCCTTTCAGATCATGGAACTGACCTCTTCCGCCGTCGCCGCGCTCTCCGGCCCGCAAGCCGCAGCCTTGTCGACCAGCGACATCGCGGGTCTCACCACGAAACAGGCCGCCTCGCTCAACTCGACCGCGGCGGCGGCGCTGACCACCGCGCAGACGGCGGCGCTGACGGCGGCGCAGTTAAACGCGCTCTCCGCCCAGGCGTTCGAAACGCTGAACGGCGCCTATCTCAGCAGCGCGCAAATCAACGGCCTCACCTCGGCCTCGCTCAACGAATTGACCGACGCGCAGGTCGGCGCGCTCTCCACCAGCGCCGTCGCGGCGTTGGGGACGACGGGTGTCCACACGCTGTCGGCGTCCGAATTCGGCGCGATGTCGGGCGCGCAGGTCGCGGCGTTGACGACGGCGGAGGCGTCGGCGCTGGCGGTGGCGCAGCTTTCGGCCATCCTGTCAGGGAACGCCGGCTCGCTCTCAACCGGGTCCATCGCCAGTTTTTCCGCTTCGGCCGTAGCCAATCAATCGACGGCGGGGCTTGCGGCGCTGACTTCGGCGCAGGCGGGCGCGCTCACCTCGACCGAGTTCAAGGCGCTCGACACCACGCACATGCAGGCGCTGAAGCTCTCCAATCTCGCGGCTTCCACGCTCGCGGCGCTTTCCTCTTCAGCGCTCGCGGCTATGTCGTCGAGCCAATTCGCGGACGCGGTCGGGTCGCATGTCGCTTCGCTGAACGCAGCCGCGATGCACGGCGTCTCGCCGGCCGACATCAACGCACTTTCGACATTGCAGGCCTCGGAGATCAGCAAGGCGCAGATCGCGGGATTGTCGGCCTCTGCGGCCGCGGCCCTGCGGGCGAGATGACGCCCGCGGTTCTGATAGGGGAGCATGACGAAGTGTGGGGCGGATCGATCGCCTTTGCCCTGTTCGGCCTCATCATCATCAGTGGCGTCTCGGCCTACTCGATCATCACCGCTAACTCGCGCTCGCGTGCTTCGGTACCTGCGGTTGAACGCCAGCCGACAGCCCCCGCGCGGAAGGTGGCTATGGAACGCGCCGCGTCGCGAGCGGGCTTCGTTAGGCTCCTCGCAACCGATCCCCTCTATCGTCGCTCGCGTCGGGCCTGAGTAGCGTTGGCCCGCTTGTAGAGCGTCGGGCCGCAAGCCTGCCTCTTGCCCCGGTGATGGCTCAGGCTGGCGTTGCCATTCGTATCGAAGGCGATGTCTCAAAAGTCCCACGCCGGTGTAGCGACGATGCTCAAGGGCGCCATGTCCTGGAGCGCAATCCAGGGCGCGACGGGGTGCTCCCGCGCGACTATAGCGAAAATCGCCAAGCTATCGACGAAGGCGCAGGTTGAGTCGGGCGCGTCTGCTGTTTGAGCCGTGCGAGCCGAAGTCTGATCTAGCCGAAAGCGGCGCGAAGGCGGTTCATGGCCGACGCAGACCGCGCAGCCAGCATCAAGGTAAGGCTCGACTGCACTCGCGCCATGAGCAA
>Ga0302319_10018183_pt1 | contig 12833 bp, 11 predicted proteins | sample Bog_T0_2_FD_203319 | JGI IMG/M metagenome (GOLD analysis project Ga0302319, IMG submission 203319) | Peat permafrost microbial communities from Stordalen Mire near Abisko, Sweden - Bog_T0_2 | ecosystem: Environmental > Terrestrial > Soil > Wetlands > Peat | place: Sweden: Abisko, Stordalen Mire...
CACGGGTTTCGGTAATTTTGACGATTATTTTTTTAGTTATCAAACGACCGAATTATGGAGATTGAGTTTGGGTGTGGGATACCGTTTTAGCGAACGTTTAGCAGTTAAGGCCGAGTATTCCCTCGAACGCGGTGCGGCGCAGGGCGGAGATGCGCGCAATCGTGAGGATTTTTTCGGGACCGAAGCCGCCTTCAAATTCTAATGGACCAATGAGATTATTTCTTATCAGCTTCTGGCTGGCACTCGGGATTCAACTCAACTTTGGTGGTGACATTACCGGGACTGTTCACGCCGAGCCGAAGGCGGGAACAGAAAATAGCGCGGCGACCGACGGTCCCTATGCGAGTCGCAAATACAAATTTGCCCAGCGCGTGGACTATGCCGCCATGCGTAATTTTATCGTTTATATTGACGGACTGGCCGTGACGAACTCTGCCCCGGGCACCAACACGATGGAGGTCACGACCATGAAAGTGGCGCAGCATGGCGCCGTTTTTTCGCCGCATGTTTTGCCGGTCATGGCCGGCACGAAAGTCGAATGGCCCAACAATGACGATATTTATCACAATGTCTTTTCTGATTCAGACGCCAAACGTTTCGACGTTGATCTATACAAAGGCAACCCCCCGGACAAATTTGTCGTGTTCGACCAGCCTGGGCGGGTGGACGTCTTCTGCTCCATTCACGCAGATATGCATTGCGTGGTGCTGGTCATGTCGAATCCGTATTTCGCCACGACGGATGCCGCTGGGCACTACACGATCACCAATGTCCCGGCGGGCACCTATAAGCTGACGGCATGGCACGAACGGATTCCAACCGACATCCAAGAAGTCATCGTGCCGACGAATGGCGTGGTTAATGCCAATTTCACCCTCACAATCAAGAACCTGCCGAAATATTGATTCGCCATGCCACGCACGAGTTTCATTTCTGATTTGAGCTTTCGCACCAAGATGCTGGCAACGGTGACGACGGTTGTTGTGCTGATGCTCGGCGTTTCGCTCTCGGTTATCAGTGAACGCTTCAAGTTACAGATTCATGACAACGCAGCGGAATTGCTGCGAACTGCGGAAGGCGTGCTGAAGATCCGGCAGCGGAGCAGTTCGGAGGAACTTCAAGTCGGCCCAACGCTGCCAGAAGATCGTGCAATCATTGTTGGGTTTTGCTCGCCATCAAGCTCCGGAGCGGAAACCGGTGGCGGTGAATAAACTCCTGGAAGATGTGCTGGAAATGGTCGCTTATCCGTTGCGCACCAGCAATGTCAAGGTGGTGACCCAATTCGCGGCCAGACTGCCGCTCGTGCTTGGTGACGGTCATCAGATTCAGCAGGTGGTCTTGAATTTGATCAACAATGCCCGACAATCCATTGAATCAAATCAACCGTCCGGTTGTATCACTCTCACTACGCGAGGGGATGGAAAATCAGTGGCCATTGCCATCCAGGACGACGGTCCTGGGATTTCAGCGGTAAACCTCCCGCGAATTTTTAATCCATTTTTCACCACGAAAGAAGTCGGCAAAGGTACTGGGCTCGGCTTAAGTCTCTGTTATGGCATCATCAAGGAACATGCCGGTGATATCACCGCCACCAGCGGCCCGGGCGAAGGCGCTACGTTTACCATCGAATTGCCCGCAATCAAGGAAATGGGCGAGCAACTGGAAGAGCCGGATGCGGAAAGCGAGGCCAACCATATTGATCTCCAGGAAGGCGCCGGGAAGAAAGTGTTGGTGGTGGACGACGAGGAATTCATTCTCCAGATGGTCCAGGAGGAACTGCGCCGCCTCCATTACGAGACCACCACCGCCAGCACTGGGGAGTCCGCTTTACGCCAGTTGCGAGCGGCACATTTTGACGTTGTCCTTTGCGATCTAAAAATGCCTGGGCTCAACGGCCGCCAAATCTATGAGCGGTTGCACGCAGAAAGTCCGGAGATTTGCCAGAGTATGGTCTTTGTCACGGGCGATGTCATTAACGAGTCTTTGCGGCAGTTTCTCTCAAGGGAAAACCGGCCGTGTCTGGCAAAGCCATTCCGGCTCGCGGAACTCCGACAGATCATTAGAACCGCTGCCAATCCGCAGGCGCCCCTCACAAGATAACTGGTTACCCTACTCCGATTTCTAAACGTAAATCTTGCTGACAAGCCTGGCAGGTACCACCGCCAAAATGGACCCTCAAGAAGAAGTATGCCGCAAGAAGGTTGCCAGTGAACTTTTCGCCCGGAACGCGCCTCGCCCCGATGCGCCCGTGATAAAGTTGCGCGACGGGCGAAACCATGGGTTTATTTTCCCGTCACCAGTTTCTGCCGTGCCGATTCCGCGTCAAGATAATCGGCCAATTCCTTTCGCTGGGCCACCGTCAGGCGCGCATCAACATGGATAGCTGTGTATTTCTTCGGCGGCATTTCATTGTCGCCAATTTCTTCTTCCATGGTGTCGAGCCATTTGACCGCGCGTTCGGGCTGTCCGACCGGCCAGTTGGATAAGTTCAAATGTTTGCGGCCTTCGGCTACATCACTGGAGATCAGCCATGACATGGGGGCAACTTTGCTGTACCACGGCCAGCGCGTCGCGTGGGAATGGCAATCGTAACAGGCCGCATGCAGCAAAGCTGCGACTTCAGACGGCGGCGAATTGGCAGCCACGAAATCCTGAATAACTGGGGGATTGGTGCGGGGAGGGTTGGTTAGCTGCAATAACGCAAATACGGCGATGCAGCCGACGGCGATCCGCTTCAGTATTTTTTTCATTTGATTGCGGGACTGGTTCAAAAATTCGGAGAATGGGCAAAGTCACTGCCATTTGTAAATAAATGTTGCAAAGATGCCGTGTGCGGTGAAGTTGTTCGCATTTCCGCTGGTGGGCTCGGAGTATTCTGAGAACTCGTATTGCAACGCGGCAGTCCAACGCTTGGTGATCGTCCGGGTCAAGCCGGCGATCACGTCGTTGCGTGTGAAATCAATCCCCAACGGCACCCCGGCAACGGCATTATCCTGGCCATAGTTGGCACGTGAAAATGCATAGCTAGCCTGCATCGTCGTTTTGGGATTGATGGCATAACTGGCGGTGGTGGTGAGCGTGTAAACGTCACCGTCGTACGGCACGACGGATGCGATATTGCCAGCGGTGACGACCCGGGACTGACTATAGGTGAACGCGCTCGACAAATACAGCTGCCGGATGGGCGTGACCGTGAAGGCGAGTCCATAGGTACGCGTCCGGGAGGTTCCGTCCATGATGGCGCCGCCAGGCGAAAGCACCTGGGTGGAAAACGGTCTAAATGCAGGATCCGTGTTTGAGTCGTAATCGGTGTTGGCCAGCTGATAGGTCCACGTTGTCTTTAACCATTTCGCGGGGTGCAAATCGAGTTTGGTCTCGAATTGGTCGGTATGGATTCTGCGATTCAGAATGAAGCCCGGGTAACCGTTGCCAAGGCTGGGGTCGGCATCGACAACGTCAATGGGAAAGTTGTAGTCGGTGTCACTGGCTTCATGGCGGTATTGGACATTCAATGAAGTGGAGCGCCATGGGGAAGTGTTGAAGCCCCCTTGGACGTTGTAACGATAGTTTGAGGCCTCAGTCCGGGTTTCGGTGACCAGAGTCGGGTCAGCCGAGTCTTGTTGCTGGAATTGGGAAACGGTTTCCTGGTCAAAGCGTCCATCCGCATACAGAACGGTGAAAGGCAGTTCGGTGAATCGCACGCTTACGTTTTGGCTGGACTTGAAAAGCTGGGAGTCGGAGCCGGCGGGTGTGTTGCCGCCCGGCGAATCGACTCCCAAATCCAGGTCAGGAATGCTGTGGCCGAACCCATGCTCAGCGGTCCATTCATTTTGGCTGCCGAGGGAAAGCGTCAGATAGGACAGAGGCGTAAAGAGACTGGCCACGCTAAAGACTTCCGATTGTTCGCCGAGAGTTATCCGCTGGCTATTCAAAAGGCCGGCGGGAATGGTAGTGGAAGCGGTGGTTTGATTAAAAAAGTCGCTGGCTTCCAGTTTTGAAAAATAGAAACCGCCCGATAAGAACCACCATTCACGGATCTGCTTTTCCAAAGTCAGCGTATCCGTTCCTTGCGTGGAGTGATAATTGTCGGGGGTAGTGATGAATGTGTCCGGGAGGGGGCCGGCGCCGTTTATCTGCGACTCCATATCGGTATTGTTCTCGAGGTATATCTCAAGGCGTGCCCGGTTGGCAACGTACCAGTCGTCGAATTCGTCCGTTACATCAAGCTTAACGATGTGGGTCCTTTCGTTCACCGCCTTGCTGGCGGGATAGATATTTTTCCCGTTGGCAATCCCCCAGCCCAGCATGGACTTGCTGCCGTTTTTGAATTGATATTCATAACCGAGCACTATTTGGGGCCGATGCGGAAGGGTGAGCCCGAAGTCGACCCAGGCACGTCCATTATCGAGATAGAGATCCCGGCCCAAGCCGAATTGTGCCGGCGTGTTGAGGAAATCGGATCCGCCGATATCGCCGTAATATTTTCGCCATTGTTCAAAACCGGCGTGAACGAATCCAAAATCAGTTTTATCGACCGCAAGATTGACCGCGATATCGTGGTTGGGGACAATGGCCTGTCCGGAGACGGAGACTTTTACGTCGGGGCTGGTTTGTTGGGTAAACGAAAATTGTTGGGCGCCGCCGGAAAATCCGGGGGTGGAGCCCTCCAGTTCCCGGAATTTCGATTGGTTGCCGCTGACATCCATCCCGCGAAGGGTCGGGGCGAAAGTAAAGGTTAGCTCGGGCGGAGAATTGGTCGTGCTCCAGTTTGCCCCCTGATCGATCCACGCCCGGAGGACGGCGATCTGTTGGGGCGTCAATGGCTGCCCTTTGTCCACGGGAGGCATTTCCATATCCTGCACTTCGCGGGCGACATAATGGATCAGAAAGCTGTTGGTGCTATCGCCGGGCACAATGTCATTGGTATTTTCATTTCCGCCCTTGAGAGCTCCTTCCCGCGTATCGAGGTGAAAACGACTTCGTGGTTTTTCCGGGCCGTGGCAGCGGAGGCAGGAGGTTTGAAGAATCGGCATTACCTCAAGATCAAAATCGATCTTATGCGGGTCGAAGGTTGCGGGACCGCCGGGCTGGACATCCGCGGCAGACAAGGCCGGGCAAACCGCGAAAAACAAAAGCGGTCGGATGGCGAAGCTCCTTGAGGTAAAGAATCTCATTCAAATGTTCGAGTTAATTTCAAAACCTTAGGCGCGGATCCACATTTGAGCCGTGAATGGCGGTGTGGCAGCCGGAAGTCCAGCAGGTACCAATCTGCAGCTTCGTCGTATGGTTCACGTTGCCGATATAGATTTGCTGGCTCGTTGTCTGGACCTGAGCGTGGCAACGCAGGCAGAGATTCGGATCGCTCTCGACCAGCATTTTCTGGTTGATGGAGCCGTGCGGAGCATGGCAAGCGATGCAGCCTTCGCGCATGGCCGGATGCTCAAAGACGTACGGCCGCGTCTGATCGCGATGGCACTGGGCGCAACTTTCATTTTGTCTCGCCATGGCCAAGCCTCCTGCAGGCCGAAAGATATCGCCGCCATGGGGATCATGGCATTGGACGCAACTCATGTGGCCTTCAATTACCGGATGATGTTGCGGGAGATTGAACTCAGCGTTGACGTCGAGATGGCACTGAAAACAGGAAGAAGGGTCCTTACGCGGATTGATGATGAAATTGGCGCTGCCGGTCTCGACGTGACGGCTGCCGGGTCCATGGCAGGATTCGCACCCGGACTGGCCGGCCAGGGCCGCCGTTCCAGAATGAATTCGGGCATGCGGACTGGCGGGAAATATGCGGACGATTTCCTTGTGACAATCAGCACAAGCCTGGTTCCCCACGAAATGCGCGCCCGGAATCTCCAACGGCGTGCCGACTTCAGGGGTGGTGGAACAGGAATTTAAAAGGAACACCAGGGTGCCGGCCCCGAAAACCGCGCTGCTGCTCATCGCCAGTGTCCGCATAATTTTCATGTTCTTTGATTTTCTGACAAATGCTGCCTGTGATCGCTACCGGGCCGGTACTGTTCACCGAAGTCCACCTCCGGAACCGATCCATCCGCACCAACAATCGTTGGAAATGGCCAGGGCGAGGACCCACACTCGGACAGTCCAGAGCCGGGTGCTTTCTGCCCCAAAACGTCGCAGCCATCCGTAAGTGTGAGGTCGGAAGATGGAATTTGTTCCAGAAAACGTTTGGAAACGAATGTGCCGACTTCCCTTAAGAACGTCCGAATGAAATTCAAGATTAGGCCTCGCGTTAGTTTGGAGCCGGCTCAACAGACTCGCCTGAATCTGCGAGTCATTTTGCTTTTCTTACGGAAAAACAGAATTGCCTAAATTTTCAGGAACCATTTGGCGCTTTAGGTCTCTCAACTGTATTGCACAATAAGCGTAATGGTTCCCTGGCTCTGCCATGGATGATTTGGTTCGTCCTGTTTGGCTCGGCAATGATGGCTGCGCCATCGAGCCATGGAGCGATAGTATGGGATGGGCTTTTGGCCGCCTAGAGCCAGCCATCGCCCGATCCGACGCAATCTTCCAATCAAGACCGGATAACACCGGATGTTTGGTTAACGCGCTCCGCTTCCAAGGGTCTTTTTAATGCGTTTTCCGAAACGAATGCCTCCACTTTGAGCCCGACGAACACGGAATGGGCCTTTGGAACGCTAATCAACAGCGCCTCGCTTCACTATACCAACTGGCTGGCTTGGCTGAATGGCCAGTCGCCCACCACGCTCGTCGGCAAGCCGGCCGTTTTGCACCTGATCTCCGACAACATTTATGTCTGCCTGAATTTCACCTTGTGGGTGGCGCAGGGCACTGGAGGATTCGCTTACCAAAGGCCCACTCCACCATTGCCGCATCTTTCCGTCGTGAATATGAGCAACAGCCAGTTCTCCTTCAGCTATACGGTTGGTTCCAGTGCTGCTTATCTGATCGTGAGCTCGAGTAATCTGAGGGATTGGAAATCCTTGGTAACCAACGATATTTCCAGTGGTCAGGAACTGTTTACAAACTCAATTGATCACGCCGATGCCCTTTTTTTTGAGTGGGCCGGTTGCCCAATCCGCAATAAGACCAAAACACCCTTTCCTACGGAGCCTGTCCGTTGGAGGCGGGAAATCATCCGCCTTCCTTTGTGGGCACCACCTTTGTCGTGCATTTGATCAACGAGGATGTTCACCTCTCTTAAAAACTGACGGGATGGGGAGGGGCCCGGGGGCATTGGGGATAAAAGCTTTTCTTACACTCGTTCCACACCTTCCGCTGCGCTTCCGCCACCAACCATTACCATTACGAATCCGGTTAGCAGATCTGTTTTTGCGGCGCCCGCAACTCTAAAATTGGTTGTCGATGCCTCGGTAAGCGGGAGGACCGTCACCAAAGTGGATTTCTTCGCCAACGGCATCTTGCAAGGTTCGGTTGCAACCGCTCCCTTCATTCTGATCTCGGCTCCGTTGCCGGCGAATTCATATGCACTCACGGCAGTGGCGACCGCATCAGAAATCTCCACGACTTCTGCAGTAGTGAATCTCTCAGTGATCAACCCAGCGATCTTAAACATCTCTGATCCCATGCTCAGCGGTGGGGTGAGCTCGTGCAGCTTCACTGCGGACTCCGGCGTTTTACATGTGGTTCAGAGTTCATCCAATCTCGTGAATTGGGTTTCGTTGAGTACGAATGTCGCCACCGGCAGCTCGGCCCACTTTACCAACGTTTTGACTGCATCCGGCCTCAATGTATTTCGCGTTGGCCGATTGCCAAATCCCTAATATTAGCGACGATCGCGAGGTCTGCCCGCGAGACTCCGGAGCGCCGCAATTCCGGAAATCAAGTCCACCATTGCTTTTGACGGTCATGCTCGAAAAGGACACGCGGGTATGGAAAAGGGATGCGCACGGAGTTAGATTTCTAGAATCGCCGGTGAGGATGCTGTTCAGGTAAAATCGGGCGATAAACGCCCAATACCGATCACGGAGCATAATTTTGAAATGATTGCCTGGCAACGTGCCTAGCTGGGCATGCCTGCCCACCTCCGCGGCGAACGGATCTTTTCAACCAACCAGATCCACCGATAAGAAGAACATTGGTAAGAATGATCATGTCGGTTTTCACTCGCGGTCGGCAGGTTTTAGCCGGTTAGGATCGTGGTTTTGTTGGTACCTTTATTTTCTTGGTCAGGAAGTGTTGATAGACCAATAAGACCAGCGGTTTACCATTTCACAGGAACAAATGGCGCTCGGCAACGTCCTAATACTGATGATCCCGTAGGACATCCGAAGAATAATTGTTAATCGCGCCGGCCGTGACCAGCATTCACCTCGACACAGAGCAACTCCTGGTGGCCCTGACACAATAGCTTTATTTGTCCTTTCGCCACGTGATCGTGAAGACACGCTCGCCATTTATCAAAAGCAAATGGTTGGGCTGGCTCTGCGTGGTTATTCCATGGATTTAACGACGAATAATATGGAACAAATCCTTGCCTATCTTGCGAGCAATCGTGCGCCAGCGGACTTTGTTTTATCGTCCGCGCTCCGTCAAATTCCCGTGACGGGTCGCGCGGTCGAAAATTGGCAAGCTGCCAGAGTATCGATGATTTGCTTCCAGCGGCCCGAAACCATCACGGGTGGCGGACCAAATGGCCTCTGGCTATTCGTGGTGGATAGCGCCGATCTGAGGAGCGCAGGCACAGTCGTCGGGCCTATCATTGCCAAAATCAACCGTTTGAACACGGCCACCTGGGTGCAGGGCGGGAAACTCTATCTGCTCGGTATGGAAGGCGACGAGCCGAATATAAAAGAATACTTCTGATGATCCTCCCTCTCTCCCTCATAGTGATTGTTGGTGCTCGATACCCATGTGTTGCGAAACCCATTCAAAATCAATCAGCCCATCAGCGACCGCGCCGGACAGTGCGATGGCAAAATCGCCTAGTTGGGTAATGGCGCGTTGCCGACGATTTGCCTTAACGACCGATGCAGTGAACCGTGCCCATCGGCAAAGACAAACACCGCGGAGTTGTTGTGTTACGAAGCAGGCAGGTCAAACCATTCCACTGCGCCGGAAGAAGAATCCTGGCCGAGGTCAGCAACCCGATTAATGACATAGCCATCATTAATACTGCCAGGAGGTCCGGCGAGAATACAAATATGTTAGGTGATCGCGGAATCTGCCTGATTTTAGAAACCTTGGGCCTCAAATGGTCAAAGCTTTCGGGTCAATTTTTTCCAAACGCCATTTTTGCTCATCCGCGTCGCGCCACCGCGCAGTGATAATATGCGCCTCGGAAGTGGCCTCATCCTTCACCGCCGTCAGGACTTTTCCGGATTTCGCATTGGCAATTTTGTAGCGCCGGCCGGCCAGCGCCACGAACTGCCAGGCAGGCGCTTCGGTTCCATCTTTGGAAAGCGGCAACTGAAAAACTTGTTGTTCCATCGAATTCGTGTCGACTCAATCGGTAAATGTTTTCGCCGTGAATAGATTTGTAACTTGGAACGATGAGTTGCGCATGTCAGACAACTGTCATGTCATGCACTTCCATGATTGCGCCGGGCAAAGAACGATGGGGGTGCCATTGGCATTTTTGGCGTCACGGGCACGCAGCAAGTCGCCGAATTTGACGTTGCGAATTTGATACGTCGTTGCCTCTCGCCATTTAACGCCGTCCGCCGAAGCATTCTGCGCCGGGGCAGTTTGAGCGCCAATACACAGGATCAAAATCAGGAATAATACCAGTTTCTTCATGATCAAAAATCATTGATTGTTCCGCCGCCGTGCGCAGGACGGCCCACTTTTCGTCTCAAAAATCCGTGTTTCACCGGCGGCTAATGCTCCTTGCTATGCGTTTTGTTCTCTGTGTTTAACCAGGGCACAAAAACCACGCGGGAACAAATCGTGCCTTTGTATCTCTTATACACAGTGGTCCGCACACTTGAACAATGAGGTCATAATAAAATCATATGAAAACGGAACAATCAAATCTTCAAAACGCGGCCGGCAAACGGCATGTCTGGCAACGTATTATCTCCGTATTGACCATTGCCACGGCCTTATTGGCGCCTGCGGCGACGGCGCAAAACGCCTATATCCAACGCAATCTGGTCTCCGATATTCCGGGAAGGGCGGGTGTTACCGATACAAATCTAATCAATCCTTGGGGAATATCATTTACCGCGACCAGCCCATTTTGGATCATGGATAACGGTGTTGGGCTTTCCACTCTCTATAATAGCACCGGCGCCATTCAGTCGTTGGTGGTTACTATTCCACCGCCCGCCGGCCAGCCCGGCCCCTCTGCCCCCTCAGGAACCATTGCCAATACGGTCCCGGGTTTTTGGGGTTCCAGTAACGTCACCGCGCACTTTCTCTTCGCCACCGAAGATGGAACGATTTCCGCCTGGAGCAGCGGCACCCAAGCCGTGCTCAAGGTGGACTATGCCGTGTCAAACGCCGTCTTCAAGGGGCTCGCCGCCGGTTCCGTCGGTGGATCCAATTTCATTTACGCGACCGATTTTCATAATGGACAGGTAGATGTGTTTGATACCAACTATTTACCGGTGACGTTGGCGGGGTCTTTCTCCGACAGCTCCCTTCCTGCCGGTTATGCCCCGTTTGGGATACAAAACATCGATGGACAACTATTCGTCACCTTCGCCTTGCAGGATGCTGAACAGCACGACGACACCGCCGGACCGGGAAACGGTTACGTGGACATCTTTGACACGGGCGGCAACCTCGTCCAACAATTCATCGCCAAAGGAGCGCTCAATTCTCCCTGGGGCGTGGCCTCGGCACCGTTCGGGTTTGGACCGTTCGCCGGCGATATTCTCATCGGTAATTTCGGGGATGGGCGAATAAATGCCTACGATCCTGAATCAGGTGAATGGCTAGGCGCTCTCAGCGATACCAATGGCAATCCGTTCGCCGAGATCGGGCTTTGGGCCATCGCCTTCGGCAACGGTCATAGTGGTGGCGCCGCTCATGACCTCTATTTTACAGCAGGCATCAACGGTGAAAGCGATGGCTTGTTTGGAAGTCTGACGGCCCTCAATCCGGGCCTCACCACCGCCGTCACCTATGCTCAGAGCAACCTCGTATCGGACATTCCCGGACTGGCCGCGGTCACGGACACGAACTTAGTGAATCCCTGGGGAATCTCGTTCACCGCTACCAGTCCGTTCTGGATTGCCGATAACGGCACCGGGCTTTCCACTCTCTATAATAGCACCGGCGCCGTCCAGTCGTTGATAGTCACTATTCCGCCGCCCGCGGGACAACCCGGCCCCGCAGCCCCCTCAGGCACCATCGCCAATTCAGTCCCCGGCTTTCTGGCTGCTAGTAACGCCACCGCTCACTTTATCTTTTCCACCGAAGATGGCACGATTTCCGCCTGGAGCAGCGGCACTCAAGCCGTGCTCAAGGTCGACTACTCTGGTTCAAACGCAATTTTCAAAGGGCTCGCCTCGGGTTCGGCTGGTGGATCCAATTTCATTTATGCGACTGATTTCCATAACGGCCAGGTGGATGTCTTCGATACCAACTACTTACAGGTTGCTTTGGCCGGGGCTTTCTCCGATACCAATATTCCCACCGGCTACGCACCGTTCGGCATTCAAAACATCGGAGGACAACTGTTTGTCACCTATGCCCTGCAGGACGCTGATAAACATGATGACGTCGGTGGTCCGGGAAACGGTTACGTGGATATTTTTGATACCAGCGGTGATCTCCTCCAACGGTTCGCCGCACACGGTGCGCTCAATTCTCCCTGGGGCGTGGCGCTCGCTCCTGTCGGCTTCGGCGCCTACGGCGGCGACCTGCTGGTGGGAAATTTTGCCGACGGCCGAATCAACGTCTTTGATCCGGCGACCGGCGCCTGGCTGGGCGCGCTTGCAACCGACGCCAATGGCACTCCAATCGAAGTGCCCGGACTCTGGGGCATTGTCTTTGGGAATGGCCACAATGGTGGCGACGCCTATACGCTCTATTTCACCGCCGGAATAAACGGTGAGGCCGATGGTTTGTTTGGCAGCATTGCCGCGATCACTCCGACGTTTATTGGCATGACCAACCACGCAGGCAATCTTACATTCAACTGGGCGGGCGGTGGTCCCGGGCCATTTCAGCTGCTATCGAGCACCAACCTCACCAGCACCAATTGGGTGACTGTGGCGACCGTAACGAACTCGCCCGTAACGGTTCTTAATACAAACCCTGCCGCCTTTTTCCGATTGCAGAAGTGACGTCGCTTTGTCCAATAAACTTAAAAGCACTAGGTCCTTCGGATGGCGGACAGTGGTGTGCCATGGATTGGGTTGGGCTGGCTTCGACCAACCAAAGATGGTCGTATCGGCAATAGGTAAAATCGCACCGACAAGATCAAGGAATAATTTTATATTTCTGGCCTTCGTTCTTGCGTTCGCTGGTTGCAGGCCTGCCGCAGAGACCAACACTCCGGCAAACGATACTTCACGTGTCGATGCCGCTGCGCAAAACGACAAGCCATCGGCGGATTTTGTACAAAGGGTTAAACTTTACTACGAATCTGTCCAAAAGAGGGACTGGGCGCTATCCTACGACATGCGGACGGACGCTTTTAAGCAAGATGTGACCAGGGATGTTTATCTTAAGGAGATGTATGATAGCGGAGAGAATCTCACCTGGTACAAAGTTTTGAACGTTCATTTGTTTGGAGGCGCGCCCGGTGACCTCACGGCAGCCGAGATTATCATGGAATTCAACGAAGGCGGGACGGTTTCCTACAGTTACACGAGATGGGTAAGGCGAGGCGGCAATTGGGCGTGCGCTGAGCCAGGACTGAGCGGGCT
>Ga0302319_10018186_pt1 | contig 12832 bp, 9 predicted proteins | sample Bog_T0_2_FD_203319 | JGI IMG/M metagenome (GOLD analysis project Ga0302319, IMG submission 203319) | Peat permafrost microbial communities from Stordalen Mire near Abisko, Sweden - Bog_T0_2 | ecosystem: Environmental > Terrestrial > Soil > Wetlands > Peat | place: Sweden: Abisko, Stordalen Mire...
AGTTGCTGATGTACACTGGCGGCTTTCTCGAGCTGCGCGGGGGTCAGCAGGCCGCGGATTTGCAGCACCGTGGACAGGCGGCTGGTGTCGATCTGGCTGCGCAAGGTTTCTTCCTGCTGCACCAGCGGGGCCAGATCGGCTTCGGTAACAGCGCCCGGGCTCGTCAGTTTGGTGACCATTTGCTCATGGATGCCGTGCATCTGTTCCATGATGGGCTTCATCTGCGCCCAGTTCGCCTTGGCAATTTTGTGCGCTTCGGCTTTTTGCGCGTCGGTCAGATCCAGGCCGTGCAGGATTTCCAGGCCGTCGTGATGCCAGCCGCCATGCTCGGCCGGCTGCGCGCGTGCCACGCCGAGCGTCAGCAGGCCGGCCGTGGCCGCAACCAGAGCCAAGTGTTTGAACTTCATCGGTATCTCCTGTTACGCCGGCATCCCGAGACTGGTTGCCGGCCTGCCTCCATATGGCATGGGGCAAGGTGGCAATGCCTTTCCGGCGCATGGGGAACAGTGACAAAAGATTGCCGGTTCGTGGCGGCGCGGCGGCCGCGCTCAGGGACCGAATTCAGCGCGCAGCCGCTTCTTGTCCAGTTTGCCAACGCTGGTTTTTGGGATCGCATCGACAAACTCGACGCGCTCGGGAACCGCGTATTTCGAAATCAGACCGGCATCGACGCTCTGCAACACATATGCCTTCAGCGCCTCGCCATCCTGTGGCGCATCCGGCCTGGTGACCACCACGGCCACCGGGCGTTCGCCCCAGCGCGCATCCTTCACGCCGATCACGGCTACCTCGGCGACGCTGGGATAGCCGGCGATGATATCCTCCAGATCCAGGCTGGACACCCATTCGCCGCCCGTCTTAACAACGTCCTTGATCCGGTCGGTAATGTGCAGAAAGCCGCTGGTATCGACGGTGCCGATATCGCCGGTATGCAGCCAGCCGCCTTCCCAAAGCGCGGCACTGCCCGACTCGTTATCGGTATAACCTTGCGTCAGCCAGGGCGCGCGCACTACCACCTCGCCGGCCGCCACACCATCGTGCGGCAATTGCTTGCCCTCGGCATCGATGATTTGCAGATCGACGAGCGGCACCGGACGCCCGGCCAAACAACGATACTGCAGTTCGGTGGCGCCACCGTCGCGCAACTCCGGCGGCAGCAAGGCCACGGTGACGATCGGCCCGGTTTCCGACATGCCGTAGCCGGAATAAACATTCACGCCGCGGTCGAGCAGGGTTTGGCCCAAAGCGCGCGGTAGCGCGCTGCCGCCAATAATCAATTGCCAGCCGCGCAAATCGAGGTCCTCGGCGGCCGCCAGGAACATTTGCACGATCGTCGGCACGCAATGCGAGAACGTGACTTTTTCCTGCACGAAGAGTTTTACCAGCAGGTCGGGCACGTAACGGCCCGGATAAACCTGCTTCATACCACGCACGGTGGCGCTATAGGGCTGACCCCAGGCGTGCACGTGAAACATCGGCGTAATCGGCATGTACACGTCGGACGAGGTGAGCGGAATATTGCCCAGCAGGCTCAGCGTGTGCAGCACGATCTGACGGTGCGAGTAGAATACGCCCTTCGGCAAGCCGGTGGTGCCGGTGGTGTAGAACGTGGTTGCCTTGGTATTTTCGTCGAAATCGGGAAATGCGTGCGCTGGGTTGGCGGCCGCAAGTAGCGCCTCGTATTCGCCGGACCAATCGATGCCTGCTGGCACGGCGCCGGCATCGTCGATGCAGACGAATTTTTGTACCGTTGTCAGGTGCGGCAACAGCGATTGCAGCAGTGGCAGGAACTCCGTGTTGCAAAGAATGACGTCGGCCCGCGCATGATTCAGCGTGTAGATGATCTGATCCGGCGACAGGCGGATGTTCACGGTCTGCAGCACGCAACCCAGCATCGGAATGGCGAAGAAACATTCCAGATAGCGGTGGCTATCCCAGTCCATCACCGCCACGGTCTGGCCTTGCGTGATCCCGAGCTGAGTCAGCGCGCTGCCCAGACGGTTGATACGTTCGCCAAGCTCGCGATAGGTCAACCTGAGTTGGTCGCGATAGACGATTTCCGAATTCGGGTAGTGGCGCAGCGGCGTGATCAGCAATTGCTTGATGATGAGCGGGTAATCGTAGGCTGTCATGATGTCTTACCGGCCTTGCTTCGATCTCGGGCGCGTTTCGAACACCATTTACCCGTGCGGTACCGGGCACGACAAGTCGCCTTCCTGGCACGACAAATATCCGGCCAGATCCTTTTGCCGGCTTTTGGTCAGGTCAGCGCGGCAATTTAGCTCGATCATCGGCGCGATCGACCCGCCTTGCACGCCCGCAGCCGCGAACGCGCATTCGGCGTCGCGGAACCCCAGCCAGGCGCGCTGTGCCGCTACCAGCTTGTTGCGCGTGCCGTCATTTTGCTTCAGGCGTCCCAATATCGCCTTGTAGCTCGTGTTCAGCGCCGCATCGGCGGCGCGAAACGCCGCGCCGGCGCACATGTTTAAATCGGACTGCGTCTGGCCCGGGCAATCCGCCGCCATCGCAGGTTCGGCCGTGATGGCAAGCAGCACAACGATCAGGCAAAAACGCATGCGAACCTCTCCCGGCCTCGCCGCCACGATCCCATCGCCGCCGGATTTTGTCCAACGCCGCGTGTTGACAGACCATGCAGTACATCACTGATTTCGCGGATCTCGCGGTATTGCTGCCGGTGGCGCTCTGCGTCGGCGCCGGGCTGGCCGTACTGGGCTGGGCGCGCGGCGCATTGGCGTGGGCCGTGTGCGTTGGCAGCACATTGGCGGCCTTGCTAGGCCTGAAGCTGGCCTTTCTCGGCTGTGCCACGCCGGCCTCGACGATTTTCAGTCCCAGCGGCCACACCGCGGCTGCCACCATGGTGATTGGCGGCGCCTGCGCCTTGTGGCTGCGCCGGCGCATTGGGCTCGGTGCGGCCGCGGCGGCGGCAGGGGGCAGCGTGGCCACTTTGATCGGAGCCAGCCGGATTGCCCTGCATATGCACTCGATGCCCGAAGTGGCGCTTGGGGCGGTTGTTGGCGCCACTGGAATCGTGGCGATGCTGCAGTGGGCCGGCCCAGTGCCGGATGGCTTACGCGGGTGGCGGCTGATGCTGGTCGCGGTGCCGCTGCTGCTCGTGCTGCATGGCATACGATTGGGCGCAGAAACCAGGCTGCGCGAAGCCGCCGGCTGGCTGCCCCACGGCGTGTGTGCACAACTGGCGTTCTGATGCCGCCGGAATCGCTGTTGCAGCGAAAGCACGTTCCCGCTTAACGTCCCGTCATGATCACGCGGCCAGCCGGCTCGCGAAAAAACCGGGAAATCACATGCTAAAATCATACGCTTTCGCCACGGCCCTGTGCTGCGCCGCAGCTTGCCCCGTCTTCGCCCCCCTTTACGCACAGACCACCACCAACCTGAAGCACCAGCCGCCCGATGGCGCGATCCTGGGCTTCCAGCTCACCGACGGCACCGTGATCGTGCAGGGCAACCAGTATTCCGACTGGTGGAAACTGACGCCCGACACCACCGGCAGCTACGTGAACGGCACCTGGAAGCAGATGGCCAGCTTGCAGTCGGGCTACGCGCCCTATGCCATGTCATCGGCCGTGCTGGCCGATGGCCGGCTGCTGATCACCGGCGGCGAATACAATAACGGCGTGTTCGCGTTCACCGATCTGGGCGCGGTGTACCAACCCACCACCAATACCTGGACCCCGCTCAGCCCGCCGGCAAACTGGGATTTCATCGGCGACTCGCCGTCCACGGTCCTGGCCAACGGAAAATTCCTGCTGGGCCGCAAGTTCGACAAGCGTATCGCCGAACTGGACCCGGCCACGCTGACCTGGACGGAGCTAAAATCGAAAGGCAAGAACGATTTCGATGCCGAGGAGGGATGGACGCTGATGCCGAATGGCACCGTTTTGACGTACGACGTCAAGAAGGCGCCCAATTCGGAAATATATAGCGAAACCACACAAAAATGGACGAGCGCGGGCAGCACGGTGCAGAACCTGCAAGGCCCGCCCTCGATCAAATCCATCAAATATGGCAATGGCCTGGTCTATTACCCGCCCGGCGAAGTAGGGCCTGGGATCCTGCTGCCCAACGGCACGGTGTTCGCCACCGGCGCCACCCATAAGGGCTCAAACACCGCGCACACCGCTATCTATACGCCACCAGCGGGCGGCACCGGCGTTGGCACCTGGGCCGCGGGACCCGATATTCCGAATGGCGACCAGGCCGGCGACAGCTTCGCGGCACTGCTGCCGACCGGCAACGTGCTGCTGGAGGGTGACAGCGGTACGCTGTACGAATTCAACGGCACCAGCTTCACCACCACGAAATTCAACGGCCAGGGCGGCTTCCTGATGGTGCTGCCCACCGGCGAAATCCTGGTCAATGGCGGCTTTGTCTATCAGGCGTCCGGCACCGTGAACCCGGCCTGGGCGCCCACCATCACCAACGTGCCTACAACATTGACACGCGGCAGTACCTACGAAATCCAGGGCACGCAGTTCAACGGGTTGTCGCAAGCCAACTCGTTCGGCGATGAGCTGCAAACGGCGACGAATTACCCGCTGGTGCGCATTACCAACACCGCCTCCGGCCAGGTGATCTACGCCCGCACACACGATCACAGCACGATGGGCGTGGCCACCGGTTCAACCATCGTTTCGACCAATTTCGACGTGCCGTCGTCGGCTCAGGCTGGCGCCAGCACGCTCGTTGTGGTCGCCAACGGCATACCTTCGGCCGCGGTATCCGTTACGCTGCAGTAGGAAGAAAGCAAGCAGTTCTTTTTTGAAAAAAAGAACCAAAAAACTCTTGCGCGGCTGTCGCGGACTAGTCGGCGACAGCCGCGCAAAGTTTTTGCTTCTTTTTTCAAAAAGAAGCGCTTTCTTAGGTCTTTGCTATGCTCGGGGTTGAACGCCGCGCACCGCTCCGCTACCGTCACACCATGGCGATTTCGAACCGAATCACCGAGCTGCTGAATATCGAATTGCCGATCGTGCAAGCCCCCATGGGCTGGATCGCGCGCTCGCAGCTGGCCTCGGCCGTCTCCAACGCCGGCGGCATGGGGATAATCGAAACCTCGTCAGGTGAGCTCGATGCGATCCGCATCGAAATTGCCCGCATGCGTACACTGACCGAAAAACCGTTCGGCGTGAATATCGCCCAGGCCTTCGTGCGCGATCCCGGCATCGTCAATTTCGTCGCCGACCAGGGTGTGAAATTTGTCTCCACCTCGGCCGGCGATCCCGGAAAATATTGCGCCGCGCTGAAAGCGGCTGGGCTAACCGTGTTCCACGTGGTGCCGACACTGAAAGCGGCGATCCGCGCGGTGGAAGCCGGCGTGGACGGGCTGATCGTCGAGGGCGGCGAAGGCGGCGGGTTCAAACATTCCGATCCAGTGATGACCATGGTGCTGCTGCCCCAGGTGAGCGAGGCGCTTTCGGTGCCGATCATCGCGGCGGGCGGCATTTCCTGCGGCCGCACCATGGCGGCCGCGCTCGCCATGGGCGCCGAGGGCGTCCAGCTCGGCACGCGCATGGTCTCGGCGGCCGAATCGCCGGTGCACGACAACTGGAAGCAGGCCATCGTGAACGCCGATTCCACCGACACGGTATTCCTGAACCATTTCGGCAAACCCGCGCTGCGCGCGCTGCGCACCGAACGCACCACGCGCCTGGACCGCGACATGGGCCCCGATTACGCCGGGCCGCCCATTTTTGCCGAGTTCGCCCGCGTGCAGGAGCTGTATTTCGGCGGCGATATGGAGGCGTCCATTGCGCTGACCGGTCAGGTGGCCGGCCGGATCGACAGCATCAAGCCGGTGGCGGAAATCCTTTCAAGCATGATGGAGGAGTTTCATGCGACGGTGGTGGCACTCGAGCGCAGATACGGGCGGGGATGAAGGCAAGGCCGTCGTGGATGCCCGCCGGCGCATGCTCCCGAATTAACCGCCCCCCCGACAACGTAGCCCGCATGTAATGCGGAACATTCGGCCATTTCCCGCATTACATGCAGGCTACGTACGGCGTGCCACCTGTTTACGCACCCCGGTTTATCGTTACCGTGGGTAAGGCGTTGTCTTTTTTTCAGGCCCGCCCGTAGGTGTCCTCGATCCGTACGATATCGTCCTCGCCGAGGTAGCTACCCGACTGCACCTCGATCAACGTCAACGGAATCCGCCCAGGGTTCTCGAGCCGGTGCGTGGACCCGAGCGGCAGATAAATCGATTCATTTTCGCGCAACGTGATCTGCTCGTGGTCGCGCGTTACGATCGCGGTGCCGTGCACCACCACCCAGTGCTCAGCGCGGTGATAATGTTTTTGCAATGAGAGTTTCTCGCCCGGCTTCACCACGATACGCTTCACCTGAAAACGATCGCCGGCAATCAGGCTTTCGTAGAAACCCCATGGCCGGTAACAGATATTATGCGTGGTCGCTTCGGTCTTGCCGGCGGCGCGCAGCCGCTCCACCATTTTCTTGACGTCCTGGGCGCGATCCCGGTGCACGGCCAGCACCGCGTCCTCAGTCGTCACCAGCACCACGTCGCGCAGTCCCACCACCGCGGTCAGAATCCCGTCGCTGCGCGCGTAGCAATCGGTGGCGCCCTCCAGCATCACGTTGCCGACCACCACGTTGCCGCTACTGTCCTTATCGCCGAGATCCCAAAGCGCGCCCCAGGAGCCGACATCGGACCAGCCGAGATCGGCCGGCACCACGGCGGCGCGCGTGGTGCGCTCGGCCACGGCGTAATCGAGGCTGATATTCGGACTGGAGGTAAACGCGGCACGGTCCAGCCGGATAAAATCCAGGTCCGAAGTCCGGCCGGCCACGGCGCGGCGCACGGCCTCGACCACAGCGGGCGCATATTGCGTCATTTCGCTCAGCAGCGTGGCCGCGGTGAAGACGAACATGCCGGAATTCCACAGATGCCGCCCGTCGGTGGACAGGGCGGCGGCCGCGGCCGCGTCGGGCTTTTCGACGAAGCGCGCCACGCGGTGCACGCCGGGCGCGCCCGCCAGCGCGTCACCCACCTCGATATAGCCGTAGCCCACCTCGGGCCGATCCGGTTGCATGCCGAACGTGACAACGAAACCCGCGGCGGCGGCGACCACAGCCGCGGTCAGCGCAGCTTCCAACGCGGCCGGGCGCGTGATCGCAGCATCCGCCGCCATCAGCCACAGCACGGCGCCTGGGTCCTGTTCCGCCACCAGCAGCGCCGCGGCCGCGATAGCCGGCGCGCTGTTGCGCCCCACCGGTTCCAGCACGATGCGAGCGCCTTCAATGCCGGCCTCGCGCAATTGCTCGGCGATCAGAAACCGGTGCGCCTCGTTGCAGACCACCACGGGTGGCGCGAAGGCGGGACCAGTGGCGCGCAAGGCGGTTTCCTGGATCAACGAGCGCTCGGAGATCAGCGGCCACAATTGCTTAGGGAAACTCTCACGCGACACCGGCCAGAGCCGCGTGCCGGAACCGCCCGACAGAATGACAGGAACAATCAGGCCGGATGTCGCCGCCGCGTCCATTTCTGTGGCGGGAAAAGTGCTGTCGTCCACGGTCTTGGGTCCTATGGGGCATGGCATGCGAGGCTACGCTCACCACATGCTTGCCAGCGAAGGGGTGGAGGTCGCAAGGTTGAATCCGGCCTGACACGCATGGGCTATCGCGTTAGGGGGCAAGATTATGGGCCATATCAATGACATCGACGGCGCGATCGCGGAGGCCATCCGGGCCGAGGAAGCCGCGCTGATCAGCGTGCGGCGCGACCTGCACGCCCACCCCGAACTGGCCTTCCAGGAGCAGCGCACGGCCGCCGTCGTGGCCCGCGAACTGACGCGCCTGGGCATACCGCACCGCACCGGCGTTGGTCGCACCGGCGTGGTGGGCATCATTGAAGGCGGCCGTCCCGGTCCGGTGATCGCCATTCGCGGTGATATGGACGCTTTGCCGATCGAGGAGCGCACCGGGCTTGAGTTCGCCAGCCTGAACCCCGGCCTGATGCACGCCTGCGGCCACGACGTGCACACCAGCACGCTGCTGGGCGTGGGCGCGATCCTGCAAAGCCTAGCGCCCAGCCTGGCGGGCTCGATCCGCCTGCTGTTCCAGCCGGCCGAGGAAATACTCGGCGGCGCCGCCGCCATGATCGAGGACGGCGCGCTGGACGGCGTGGACATGGCGCTGGGCTTCCACAACCACCCGGATATTCCGGTGGGCAAATTCGGTTTCGTGCGCGGCGCCACTTACGCCGCCTGCGACCGTTTCCGCATCGTGGTGCGCGGCGTATCGGGCCACGCCGCCTACCCGCACGTGGCGGTGGACCCGATCGTTGCCGCGGCGCATCTGATCACCACGCTGCAAACCGTGGTGTCGCGCGAAATGGGGGCGCTGGAACCGTGCGTGGTGACGGTGGGCGCCATTCACGCCGGCACCGTGCACAACATTATTTCCGACAGCTGCGAGTTGCTCGGTACCGTGCGGACATTGTCCGCGGATGCGCGCAGCCGCGCGGAAGCCTCGATCCGGCGTATCTGCGCCGGGATTGAAACCAGTTTCCGCACGCCATGCGACCTGGACTGGATCGTCGGCGTGCCGCCGACGCTGAATGCCGATGCGGTGCTCGAAACCAGCGTCACCGCGATCGGCCGCCAGTTCGGCGATGTGTTCGTGCCGTCCGAGCCCACCATGGGCGCCGAGGATTTTTCCCTGATCGCCAGCCGCGTGCCGAGCTTCGTGCTGCGCGTCGGCAGCGGTGCGCCAGGCCGCGAGGATTACCTGCACAATTCCGGCTACCAGCCGGACGAAGCCTGCATCGCGCTGGGCGCCCGCGCGTTGGCCGCGGCGGCGGTCGATTTGCTGGCGGCGTAGGCACACATAGCACCGCTCCGGCGTGGCCACGCACCCGTCAAACGCCCGCCCGGCAAGGTCAAATTCCACCGCGAGGTGACGGTGCAAAGTAATTATTGCAACCGGTCCTTGGTTTGCCATACGGTTCTACCGTAACGTGCAGGCGGAATATTCCGCCGCGCTCTGTTTGGATTGGAGCCTCATGTGTTCAAAGAGGCTGAACCGGGGTCCGACGGCGATTTCAACGAGGCCTGGCACGGACCAGCCATCGTTGGTCTGACACATGTCTTCGCGGATCGGGATGTCGAGCGCCGCTTCATGTCCGCCATGCTGCCCTCTAACAAGCGCCGCCTGCTGTTTTTCGTCGGTGTCTGCGGCGTGCTGACGCTGGTCAGCCTGCTGGCGACGTGGCTTCACGTCGTTACGGACCGCGCGGCCGAGGATGCACTCGTGCCGCGCCTGATCCAACTGGTGCTCTGCATCTCGGCCACCTTCCTCGTTCTGCGGGTCCGCTCACCGCGCGTCATCGAAATCCTGGCCTTCGTCCTCGGAACGATTTTCGCCATCACGCGATGCGTGATGATTTTGCGCATGCCGGCCGACGCGTCGGCCGGCATTATTGTCGGCGGCCTGGCGTTCCTGTATTTCGGCCTGCCGCTGCGCCTGTCCATTCTGGCGCCGCTCATGGCGGCGATTTCCGGCGCCATGCTTGCTGTCTGGTCCACGCTGCATCTGCTCCCGTCGGCCACGCTATCCGTCGTGGAATGGGTTTGGGTGATCAATCTGCTGGGCCTGGTGGCGGTCCTGTCGATGCGCGTGACGCTGCGGCGGCAATGGTCGCAATCCCAGGCGCTGCGTCACATGGCCACGCATGATGGGCTGACGGGCATTGCCAACCGCCAGTTCTACGATCAGGCGTTGAGCCGCGAATGGGCGAATTGCCTGCGCGCCGGCGCGCCGATTTCGGTGATCCTGGCCGATGTCGATCATTTCAAGTTATTGAACGATTGTATTGGCCACGCCGCCGGCGATTCCTGCTTGCGCGATTTGGCGTCCGTGCTGGAGAATTGCGCCCTGCGGCCGGCCGATATCGTTGCCCGCACGGGCGGTGAGGAATTCGCGCTGCTACTGCCGGATACCTCCGAGCGCGGCGCGCGCACCACCGCGCAGCGTATCGCCACCGCCATCGAGCACGCGGCGATGGCGCACCCCGCCTCCCCGATCGGCCCGTTCATAACCGTCAGCCTCGGCGTGGCCACGGCGCGGCCGCGCGATGGATTTTCGGCCTGGGAACTGACCGCGCTGGCGGATCGGTTGGTGTATCGCGCCAAGCAGGACGGGCGTAATCGGATGCGCCAGCAGAGCCTTGGCGATCCACCCGCCGCGCCGCCGACACGGCCGCGCGATCGTTCCGAGTTTGGTATTCCCATGGAGGAAGAAAGCGCTTCTTTTTGAAAAAAGAAGCAAAAACTTTTGCGCGGCTGTCGCGGACTACCCAGCGACAGCCGAGCAAAAGTTTTTCCCGCTTATCAACCAAGCAACACGGGCTTGTACAACGCATTGTTTTGGCGCATGATTCGCTGGGCAATGGAGGCGTGCGATGCAAGCTTTGATGAAGGGGATGACGGACGCCGAGTTCGAGCGGCAATACGGCGCTGAAGCGCAATGTTTCGCTGCATTGCTGGCGGCTCGACGGGAGGCGGGTATGGCGTGTCCCTCTTGCGGGAACACACGAATCTACGTCTCGGGCCGCCGTATTGGTTGCACGTTGTGCAATCGGCGCTGGTCGCTCACCGCGGGCACGGTCATGAGCAGCACGAAGTTGCCTCTCGCCACCTGGTTTCGCGCCATGCACGCGATGACCAGCACAAAGCAGAGTATTTCTGCCGTCGAGCTCGGGCGCCGGCTGGGCCTGAGCTATCCGACTGCCTGGTATCTGGAAAAACGCCTGCACCACGCCATGACCGAACGGGAAGCCCACTACGTTCTGGGCGGCCCTGATGGCGATGGTGGTGCAGCCCCGGTGGTGGAAGCCGATGACGTCTACCTTGGCGGTGAGCGTAACCAGGGCTCGGGTCCGGCCGGCAAAACGCCGGTCATCGCAGCCGCGGAGCGGCAGGAAGGCGGCCGCATGGGCCGCGTTGCGATGAAAGTCGTCACAAATTTTTCTTCCAATGCGGTCAAAGCATTTGCCGAAAAATGCTTGTCGACGACGGCACACGTGCACACCGATGGGCTGCGCGCCTTCAACGCATTTGGTGAAGCGGAGCGCAGCCATCTACCGACGGCGACCGGCAGCAAACGTCCTCCGCGCAAACGCGGCGCCCCGTTCTTTGTGATCAATACGGCCATCGCCAATCTCAGCACAGCCATCAAGGCGACCCACAAGACGATCTCGGCAAAGCACGCCGACGATTACCTTGGCGCCTTCTGCTGGACCACAAACCGAAGGCGCGAAATGACTGGCATGGTCCCCGCGCTGTGCCGTGCAATAACCACCTCTTCGAGCCTCACGCGGAGATCGGTTTACGCCGCGGAGGCCGTGTCGCTTGGTTGATAAGCGGGAAAGTTCTTTGCTTCGTTCTTGCAAGAAAGAAGGTCTTTTCTGAAGAAAGTAACCAAAGAACTTTTGCTAATGGTGCGTCGGCAACAGCAGGGAAACGCCGGTCAATGTGACCTGCGTGCCGTCTGACAGCACGAGTTGTGTTGAGCCGTTGGCCACATTATCCTGTGTCACGGCGACGCCGTTGAAATTCAGTTGATCCATGCTGATGCGGAACAGGTTGATCACGTCCGTGCCGCCGCCGGTGCCGGCGGAAAAATCGTAAATCGCGGCCTTGCCATACGTGGCCTCGGTTACGACAGTATTCCCGCTGCCGAATTTGATCGTGCCGCCGCCGGGCGCCAGCGTCACCACCGCCTGGCCGCTGCCGGCGGAAAAAATCGTGCCGCCATTGCCGCCGATCAACGTGATGTTGCCGCTGCCCGCCGCCACGGTTTCGGCGGTGTAACTGCCGGCGATATTGGCCGGGCCGCTGCCGCCGGCGAAAATCAGGTTGCCGAACCCGTCGGACACATTTACGGCGCCGGCGCCGGCCAGCACTGTGGTGGCCACGCTATCGGCCCAATCGCACATGTTAACACTCAGCGTGCCCGCGCCGCCCTGCACAACCGCCCCCCCCACAAAGGCCGTCACCGTGTCGGCGCCGCTGCCGCCCTGCACGCGCGTGCCGGAGATCACCGATACACTGATCTGGCCGCCGCCCAGCACGGCCACCGCGCCGCGCGCCGTCAGCGCGATGTCGGTCCGGTCCGCGCTGGCGCTGGCGATCAGCGTAGCACCGCCGGAGACGGTTACTGTTTCGCCGTCGCTATTGGCCAATTCGCTGAACACCATACGGCCGCCCTGGTCGGTCAGGCGCGTCAGGCTGCCAAAGCTGCTGACCGTGGCAGCACCGGCGGCGCCCACCGTCGCGCGCGTGTATCCATTGGCTGCCAGCGTATCGTTCCCGTTCAGTGCATAGAATGCGGCGGCGGTGCTGCCGGTGATGCTGGCCGCGCCATTGGCGGTGATGGTGCTGTTGCCGTTACCGGCGGAAATCAGATCCGTGCCGTTGCTGACCAGCGTGCAGATGCCCTGCAACCCGACCGTGTCGCGCGCGCCTTCCTGGGTGGTGATCGCATCGGCGCCGCCGGCTGTGGTGAAAACCAACCCGCCGCTGCCGCCGGTCACTTCCTGCCGGCTGCCGCCCTGCACATCCATCAACCCGGCGCCGCCGGTGAGCGTAATGTTCGACAGCGCCGCGTTCACCGTGTTGCGCTGGTTGCCGCCGACGTAAAGAATATCGCCGGTGTCGCCACTGATCAGGACGTTACCGGCGGCGCCGTAAACGGTGGCGGTGCCACTTTCCGACCTACCATAGACCGACAGCGCGCCGCTGCCTGCATAAACCCGCGCGCTGGCGCAAACAATAATATC
>Ga0302319_10018187_pt1 | contig 12831 bp, 6 predicted proteins | sample Bog_T0_2_FD_203319 | JGI IMG/M metagenome (GOLD analysis project Ga0302319, IMG submission 203319) | Peat permafrost microbial communities from Stordalen Mire near Abisko, Sweden - Bog_T0_2 | ecosystem: Environmental > Terrestrial > Soil > Wetlands > Peat | place: Sweden: Abisko, Stordalen Mire...
GCGTCGCTCGAAGGCTACCGGATTCCAGATTGGTTCCGCGACGCAAAGTTCGGTATATGGTCGCACTGGGGCCCGCAATCTGCCATCGAAGACGGAGACTGGTACGCCCGAAATATGTATATCCAGGGATCTTCGCAATACGACTATCATGTCCAGACTTACGGGCACCCATCCAAAGTCGGTTACAAAGATTTAGTCGACCATTGGAAAGCTGAAAAATGGGATCCTGCCTATCTGATGAGCCTCTACAAAAAAGCGGGAGCCAAGTACTTCGTCAGCATGGGCGTCCACTGCGACAATTTCGATCTCTGGAATTCGAAGTACACGCGTTGGAACGCGGTCAAGATGGGTCCGAGGAGAGACATTGTGGGCGCATGGCGTGAGGCGGCCCTCAAGAACGGCCTGCGGTTTGGGGTCAGCGAACACGTGTGGATGAGTTATAGATGGTTTGCTACCAGCCACAGCTCGGACAAAGACGGGCCGCTGGCAGGTGTCAGGTACGACGGCCATGACCCGCAGTTTGCTGATCTTTATCACGATTCTGAATGCGAGAAGTTCATCAGCAGCAAAGACGGCTGGGACTGGGACGAGGCTGGCATTCCCGACGCATGGAAGCGCCACTACCTAGATCGCATGACCGACCTGATCGACAAATATCAACCCGACTACTTTTACAGTGACGGTCACCTTCCGTTCGAGGATTATGGATTGAAGATGGTCTCCCACTTGTATAACGTCAGCGCCCAGTTGCACGGCGGCCAAACAGAAGCGGTTTACACGAGCAAGCTGGGGGCCGACTGCGCTATTGGAACTTGCGTGTTGGACCGGGAGCGAGGCGTGTCTGACGCCATATCCAGTAACGCGTGGCAATCCGACACCTGCATCGGCCAATGGCATTACAAACGCGGCCAGCAATACAAGACAGCCAAGAAAGTAATCGACCTGCTCGTGGATATTGTAAGCAAGAACGGTAACCTCTTGCTAAATTTCCCGCTGCCGAATTCGGGTGAGTTGGACTTCGAAGAGATGGAGATTCTGGAAGGCATCACGCAATGGATGGCCATCAACAGCGAAGGCATTCACGCTTCGCGTCCATGGAAGATCTACGGTGAAGGCCCGTCCACCCAGGTCAAGATCGAAACTGGCAACTTCAATGAGGACAAACAGAAGGATCTTACGGCTGAGGATGTGCGCTTCACTACAAAGGGGAGCACCCTCTACGCCTTCGTGATGGGGTGGCCTGAGAAGGAAGCCGTGGTGAGGTCTCTCGGGCTTGCGAGCCATCAAACTCCTGGAGTGATTCGCAATCTGGAACTTCTCGGCCACAAAGGCAAAATCAACTGGAAGCAGGACGAAGCCGGATTAAGGGTCCAGATGCCCGCGGAGAAAGTATCGGATGTTGGCATTACCCTGAGAATTGAACTGACGTAGGAATCAGCTGAATTTGACGCGCCTGTCACTGTTGGGAACGCGATCGGCCCGGCTACTCTGTGCCAACAACGACCCGTTCCGGGAACTTTGCGTGGTTGTTTTCGCATTCCTCCAGCCGGTTAAGGAATATGGTATGCTGCCCTCCAGCAAATCTGGAGGATGGAATCCTGAAGGCGTGCCTTTGAGACGCGCGGATGGGTCCGATGCTCAGAAAGCCAATTCGATCCCGATTGAAGGGCAAGGATGATTAAACCAATCACTCGCCGCGATCTCCTGCAGAATGCGGGCATCGTGGGGGCAACGACCCTCCTGGCTGCTGTTTCAGGAAAAGCGCAACCCGGCGCTGATGGGTTGATCCAAGCGGCTGAGACAGGACAGCCGCAAACGCTCCCTTCTCAACTCGCTGCAAGGGCTGCTGTCGGCCCGGGACCGGACGACCTGGTCGAATTGGCCGCCGGCAACATGATCGTCACCTTTGACCGAAGGTACGGTTCGATCTTTTCAATTACACGGAAGGGCGACCCCTTCGGCACAAATTTTATCGGGAACGAACACAACACGCCGGGCGTCGATGCTACGAATTCCCGATGGACCGGAGATTTGGTGACGTCGGTTTGGAACGTCACGGACGCTAATCCTGCTCATCGCAATTGGTCACCGCGCGCCGAGTTCATTTTGGAGGGAAGTTGGAGGCAGGAACTGACAGGAAGATCCGGTGACATTCGCCGGGTGAGCTTTGACGCGGGAACATTCTCCGTAGAATACGAGGGCGTCTCGAAGAATGAGAATGGAATTCAAAGCTTCAATCTGTCCATGAAGTTCCACGCAGGGCAGGACGACTCTCTGTTTTGGGATATCGAACTCCGCAACACAACGGGCCGCGTTCTGGAAATCGGTGAACTCGGATTCCCATTGATGGTGAACGACGACCAGGGCGAGTATTACGTGGATCCGGAAACGGGGCAGCAATTCCCTACAGACGACACCGAGCACCCTCTAAGAATTCCCGCCGATTATTTCTCGGTCTATCGCGAACAATATCCGCGCTTTCAGAAGCTTTACCACGAAAAGAAGGTCATTGCTCACAGCTTTGTGGGTGGTCACAGCTCCTATGTGCTCATCGAGCGCCCACTGGGCGATCCGCCATTTCTGCTTCTGCAATCCAAATTGAACGCGGCGTTCGAGTGCCTTTATCGCGACCAAAGTTCTTTTGGTCAACATGCGTACTGGTGGGACGGGCCCAATATCCTCGCCGTGCATTCATGGGCTACATCCAATGTTCGCAACTGGTTCAAGAATCCCTGGATCAACGGCCATACTTCTCTAGTGTTGCAGCCTGACGAGAGATGGTCCTGCCAATTGCGCTTCTCGTTTGTGGACGGTTACGACGCGGTCCGGGATGAAATCTACAAAGCCGGAAACCTTGGAATTCGCGTTCTGCCTGCCATGGTGGTCCAGGAGAAAACGAACGCCTACGTCGAGCTGAAGTCAAAATCCGACATCGACAGGATCGAGTTTCTTTCGGACAACATTACTGTGAAAGAGAGGAAACGAGTTGGCGACAAGACCCTGCTCACACTGTCGTTCAAGGGACGCGGCCAAAAGAGCCTGAAATTCCACTATGGCGGCTGCTGGACGAACATACACTTCTTCTGCATTGAGGACATCGCGCAACTGCTCAAGGCCCGAGGGCGGTTTATTTTGGAACGGGAGTTCTATGAGAATCCTGACGACCCTTATCACCGTAACCACATGTTCCTGCCCTTTGACCACCGCATTGGCAGCACCTTCCGTGACGCGGATGAAGTGTCAGAGGTGGGCGGGAGCGATGCCGAATTCGGTTTTTCAGAACCGTTGTTCCTGGCCGAAAAGAACGTCTATTATCCCTCGCCGAAAGAAGTGGCGGCGCTGGAGACTTACGTTGCCGATTGCCTTTTCAAGTACATTCAGGATCCCGAGACGTACGCCGTCCGCGCCTCACTCTATTGGAAGCGGAGGTATCCGTCGAGCCCTTGGAGCCATTGGACCGAGGAACGGACCAAAGAGAGCTACCGGGCATATAACTACGCGCACGTAGCAAACATTTATCACGCCCTCTATCAGATTGGAGAGCGCTATGGGTTGCTGACGCGCAAGAGCCCTCAGGAGTACCTGAAAATGGCTTACCGCACTAGCGCGCAGATGTTTCAAACCGACCCCTGGGGACACGTTGGAGTGATGGGCGGCTCAAACAGCCTGAACATCATGGAAGACTTGGGCAAAGAAGGATTCCAGGAAGAGCGCCGCAAGCTGTTGGAGGAAATCAGGAAGTGCAACGAAGTTTTTCTTCATGACCCTTATCCCTACGCTTCAGAGTACCCAGCGGACACAACCGCCCAGGAACAGGTGTACTTCTTCACTCGCTACTTCGGGAATCATGAGAAGAACATCAAAACTCTGCAAATCATGAAGGCGCTTCGGGGCGGAAACCAGCCCGTCTGGTTTCAATACGGCAATGACAACAAAGGCGATCTGACCTGCTGGTACACCGAGTCAACCAATGGCTGGGCATTGCTGCGCGGATTTGAGGACACCGGCGACCTAGACATGTTAATCAAGGGATTCGCGGGCGTGATGAGCGTGGAGGCCGACCTGCTTACCGATGGCATGTGCTTTGCGCATTTCATTTCCACGCCGGGGATCCTCGACTTCACCCCGCCAAGGACACTCGATGGCGGGATCGCGCAGTTCGGTTTTCTCAAGGCCGCGAAATCATATGTCATCCAAGATGATTCCTTCGGCCCGATTGGATTCGGGTGCCGGGTTGAAACTTCGGGCGAGCAAGTCCGCATCTATCCCCAGGACGGTCTGAGAAAGCGGTTGCATTTCGTGCCGAACAAGATCGATCTGGAGGTTGCTCAAGGAGAGGTTGAGTGGTTGGCCTTGAGTGAAACCGGCAGGCGAATGGAACTCAGTATAAGCGACTCGACAGGAGTGGTCAAAGAGGCTAAGTTCAAGTTTGAGGGACTGCCAAGCGGCGACTATCTCATTCGGTACGGTGGATTGGCACGGCAGACGCGGATTTCTGATTCCTTCAAACTCTCACTTCCAATCGGAGATGCAAAGCTGATTGAATTTGAAAAATTGTAGGCGAGAGAGCGCATCGGCGCACCTCGTCATCCATCCGCAAAAAAGGAAACTCTCTTCCCAGCGATATGCAACTGACGCTTACTTCGCCCGGAGCTCTTTCTGCACCGCTGCCGGCTTTCGCCGGGTTTCCGGCTTTCGCTAACGGGAAGAGTCAATCATTCAGGGAGCATTATGAAACGGCGTCCGGATCGATTCCGGGGAACGTCGATGTCGTCAATGAATTGTTTGCAAATCAATGAAGGATCGTGTCAGAAGGTGTGGATTGTGAGTCAGCAAAGCGAGTTCGGATCGAGGATCAGTTTGGAATCGCTTAGAAGATGTCGTTTTTATCGATGACGGCTTCGACACTCTTCATGAAGGCCTCCCACTTACATGCTGGCGACTTCGCATCGCAGCCTTGCACCATCAGTACTTCACCGGCTGGAGGGGCAGCAAGAGTCAGTTCACGTAACTGGCGCATCTGATTGAGCGTTTGCATCGCGACGGTCACGCGAACAGTGTAGGTACCCCTTTCGTTCTGCCAAAGTTCGAATGCCAGTTCCGTTCCGGGCGGCGTATCGTCCCTGCGCCCATCGAGTGTCCAATGCAGTCCAAGCAGCGCGGCCACACCAGCTAAATTGGTGTCATGTCCAACCAGCAGGACGATCTCGCTGTTCACTGGTCCTACCGCATCTTCAACACGACGTTGCTCCGCTCCCTGGTCGAGCGTACGCAAAATATGGAACAACATGTTTGATGCTTCAAGCCGAGCCGCAGCTGTCGTGCGATGCGTGAGGTCGAAGTTCTCAGAATGTAAGGCGAGGAATCTTCTTAATTGGGGTTCATCCACCCGGCCCCAACCTACCTGATCGTTCGGCATGCCCTCAGCGTACTCAAGGAGAAAATCCTCAGCGAAACTCGATGCCTGTGCCAACGGACCGCGTACTGTGGGGACTGAGTCGCCGTCTCGATTTCCCGCGGAGTTCGGAGTGCCCAGGAGTGAAGATTGAGGAACGTGAACAGATGTGCATGCCCTCTCAGGTGGGCATCCCATCAGAACGCGTTGCATCTCTGTCAGCAGCTCGCTTTGCTCCCGGTCCGGTTGTGAAGCGCCTTCTGATTTGAGTGCGGTTTTTACGGGCTTGGCTTCCAGCTGTCGTCCCCGATGAGCAGGATGAAACAGCGGATCATTTTCCCCGGCAGCGAGGCTGTGCACCGCTGGCGGACAGCTTGGAAACAAACCTTCCGCCATGGCGCGTCCGCTTTCCATTGTGCGTTGGTCCGTATCGGCCCAAATGTAGGTCCGCGCCCCATCCGCGCATCCACTTTCGGCGACTAATCCATTCTTGGCAAACGACGCTCGATCGAAGCGGCCGAACGCCTTTACGAGATCGAATCCGCGAGGTGTGAGATAGCCCGGCGCCACGCTCCACTTCGGCCAGGGCAGCGCCGAGTAGGTATCAAGACGATCCTGCGCCCAGGTTGGTGAACGAACGCCGTGCCTGCTCAGGATTACGACAAGTCTCAGCTGTTCCTTGTCCCCATTTTGAGCAGCAGATGAGTTTCCTTGTGGGTTCTGAGCATCAATCGGAAACGTCGTTCCCGGCATAGCAAGCAGAAGCCAGAGAATCAAGCGAGAAAATCGAGAATGCTTCATTGATCTCCAGTTTGATTGCTGCAGTGACACAAATCGAACTGACTGGAAAAGCTGGCGGAAAATGCCCTTCATGTCTCATTCACACAATCTAAAACACAACCTTAGACTGTGCGGACATCCTCGTGAGTTTAGGATGCCCGCATAGTTGAACGAGTTGAAGATAGACCGGCGATCTGAATTGGCCGAGTTGAAACCCCCAAGGGAACAACTAGAACAATGAAGAAGAAGCCCTGGCGCTCTTCTCTTCTCCAAAGTTATAGTGCAAGCCGACGGTGTAGGTGGGTTTGTAATACTCGCGCTGATTTACAAATTGCGTGCTGCCCTGGTAATAACCGAAGACCTCGTTATTGAGATTGAGTCCGGATACAATCACGCTGAGTCCGCGCCAGGTGCGATACGATGCCTGCGCATCAACCTGCAGGTGCGCGAGGGTCCAGATATCTCCTGAGGGACCCGCGGGACCAAGGCCGCTTGGATCCGCACCTGCGCCGGGAGCGAGCGAAGGCGCGATCCAGTTATATGAGAATAGGCTGGCGCCATTATCGGCAATTCCCATGCGGAGGGAGAAGCGCTTCGTGTCGTAGGTCGGGCTGAAGTTCCAAGTATTGATGGCTTGGTCAATCAGTCGCGGATGGTCGGTTCGCAGTGGGAAGCCCTTCAACTGCGATCCTGTGTAGCTGTAGTTGGCAGTGATGCCCAGCCCTCCCAGAACGCTGGGAAGATAGTTCAGATGCTGCTGAAAACTCACCTCAAAGCCGTAGAGGTAAGCATTTTCTCCATTGATGTACTCGGTCGTCGAGAAAGAATCGCCGCCTGAGGAGAATTGCTGGACAGTCGAAAGCAGGCTTGGAGGCAGTGTTCCCGCCGGCAGCTGGGAGAGATTGATGTTGCCTGGAATCACGAATTCAAGCTGCGGTGCGGTCAACTGTTTGACAAAGAAACCGCCTTGGATCATGCCCAGTGGGTGCAAATAGGTTTCATAAAGCAGATCGTAGTTGTTGGCGTGTTCGGGTCGCAGAGACGGATTGCCGATACCGACCGTCGCGGGACTGGCCGAATCGTCCTCCGTGACGTATGGGACGAGCTGATATGGATCGGGACGGGCCACGCCGCGCGAGTACACCGCGCGGAGGTTGGAGTCCGGAGTGAGTCCATAGCGCAGTTGAATGCTGGGCAGAACATCAAGGTACGAAGGATTGTTGGCAATGCCGTTGATTGTCCAGCAGTTTAATTGGCCGGTCGTGGTGCAAGCAGCGGATGGCGTGGTGCCGGCCGGGGTGCCACCGGGGTCGTTAGGGTCAAGCGTGAGGTTATAGCCGAAGGTGTTCATGTTGGTCTGCTCGAAACGCAACCCGGTCTGCACGTGTAGCTTGCCGAAATCGACAGTGTTCATAACGTAAAACGCGGGAATCTGCTCGACGTAGTGAAAGATGTTCGGGGTATTGTCGAGGGCAGTCTTGTACGGATCTGTTGTGAAGAAGGTTGGATTGGTGAGTACAAGATTCTGCGTCTTGTTGAAGTCGGATACAGGTCCGAAGTGGCCGCCAAAATAGGTGCCGTTGTAGTAGTCGGTGTTTTCGAATCCGCTCTGCAACGCAGTCATCGTGTAGGAACTGATTCCTGAACCCGTGGTCGCCCAGCCATCATAGACAGTTTCGGTTGAGTCCTGCGATTTGTGTGCGTTCGAGAATTTGAAGCCGGCCTCTAAAGTCCCAAAGCGCCCGTCAATAGTGTAATTATGGGCATAGGAGAGCGCCGCAGTGAGATCGAGTTCCGCAGTCAATCCCTTGGAGATCGTGATGTCCTTGAAAGTCCAGTCTGCCGCATTTTGCAACGGAGAGTTGGGGCCGTCGCAGCTTCCAAAGGTGGGCCGATACACATCGCTCTGCGCTGATGGATTGTAGTTGCAATTGAGCTTGGTCGTATTCCACGCGAAGTCTGCCTTTGGATTTCCTGCGGAGTCTACTTCATAGGACCGCGAGGCCGATACCTGCGCTGTCCACCAGGAGTTGGTTTGAAAATGCCTTCCGCCCAGGATCAGTGTGCCAGCGGAGGCATTGGGACGCTTGCTGGATGTGTAGAACTTTGGCGCCTGAAGCTTGGTTGCAATTGTTCCGCCTGTCGAGGGGAGTGCGTTCGAGACCGGGTCGTAGTACCACTTGTCGCCCCAGTCCTTCAGGTCGGAGTAGAGGCCATGGACGAAGAGTGAGGTGTTGTCGCTGACTTTGTAATCCGCGCTGCCTGAGAGGCCTTCCCGATCGCGATAATAGCGATAGTCACGGATCGTATCACTGTCGTAAAAGGGCTGGGCAAAGGTCGAAAACGGATCGAGAGCTGGCTGGATGTTATCGATGCCGCGACCGTTGTAGTCATAGGATTCGTCGATCAGTATTCCGAATTTCTTGGATTTTCCGAAGCGTTGGCCATAGGTTCCGCCCGCTTCCCCCACGTAGCGGTCATTCATGATCGGCGTATATCCAAACTTGGCAAAGCCGTCGATCGTAGGCTGCTCGCCGGCAACCTTCGTGCGCAGGTTTACTGAGCCGCCAATGCCGTCGGCATCCATATTGGCAGAAAGGGTTTTGTTAATCTCCACCGCGTCCACCAGCGACGAGGGAATGACGTCGAGACGAACCTGGCGAACCGTCGGTTCGGGGGCCGGCAGCGTTACTCCATCCACTGTCACGTTCGTCAGGCGAGGCTCAGTGCCGCGCACCTGAATATACTCGCCCTCACCTTCGGCCCGATAGAGCGTGACCGAGGGGAGTCGTCCGATTGCATCGGCAACATTGGCATTCGGCAGGCTGGTGATCACCTCAGCGGGAAGAACTTGAACAATATTGTCCGCCGTTCTCGTCTCGTTGATGGCATCAGCCTCGCCGTGCACTCGTTCCGCGACAACAAGGATGCTTTCAGCCGTCGAGGCTACACCCATCTTGATTTCCTGGTTCAGTGCTTGCCCGGCGGCCAGCTGGGCCTTGGTTTCAGCTGGCTCAAAGCCTACATAAGAAACGGAGATAGTATAGGCCCCCGCCGGAATATCGATGAACGTGAATTCTCCCTGTTCATCTGTCACGGCAGTCATTCCCAGGGGCAGCAGCTTGAGTTGCGCTCCTTTGAGAACCGCGCCTCCGTTGTCCACGACCGTGCCGGTGATGATGCCTTTTGTTGCCTGGCTCGAACAGATGTGGGCAAAGAACAGCACCAGGAACAAAGATAAGAATGACAAGCGTCTCATAAGGTCTCCTTGCGCAGCCGAGGATGCATTCGCGCATCGAAGAGGGTTGATCCGGGCTGGCTATAGGCTGGACATTAGGGCGCTTCGTTAAAGTCCCGTTAACAGTCCGGTGAATATCCTCTGAGGTTGATTGCATCTGTGCCCTGCGTCACATTCGGCGCGGTCTGAATTGAGGCACGACAAGGTCCTGGTACGGTTTGTCACATTCTATTCATCATGAATTCGTAGCCTTCTTACAGAGTGGAGCTTATGCGCGTTCTTGTGGTCGAAGACGATTTACGCATGCTCGAGTTACTGCGGAAGGGGCTTTCCGAGTCCGGCTTCGAAGTAACGACCGCATCTGATGGAGATACGGGCCTTTCGCTCGCGCTTGCGCATCGATTTGATGCCATCGTGCTCGACATCGGCCTTCCCGGGCGCAGCGGCTACTCCATCACCGCGCATCTGCGCCGCCACTCCAAGCCGCCCGCCATCGTCATGCTGACCGCGCTCAACCAGGAAGACAATATCGTCTGCGGTCTCGATGCCGGCGCCGATGACTACATCACCAAACCCTTCTCGTTTCCTGAGTTGGTTGCCCGCATTCACTCCGCAGCGCGTCGAACGCGGATTGCCTCGGCGGACCACTTTTCCTTCGGCCCATTTCGCCTCGATGCTTCCAGCCACCGCCTGTTTTGCAATCAGCTTGAGGTCCACATTACGCGCAGCGAGTATCTGCTCTTGCGCACTCTGGCCCTCAATCGCGGCGAGGTTGTGTCCCGACGGCAACTGATGCAGGCAGTCTGGGGCTCAACGATCGCCACTTCCGGTGCTCTCGACACCCTGGTCAACGCGCTGCGTGAGAAACTCAGCGCCGGTCATCCGGATCTCATCGAAACCGTGCGCGGAAGCGGGTACACACTCATCGCGGATACCGATCCAATGAGGATCCCGAATCGATGATCAGGCGTCTTCCAATCCGTGCCCGCCTGACCCTCTGGTATTCGCTCGTCTTTGCCACAGCGCTGCTTTCAATCGGCCTGGGATCCCTGTGGATGGTGCATCGCGCCATTGACGAACTTGAGAACGCCGAGTTGCAGCAGCGCGTCCGGAGTGTGAATCGCTTCCTTGAAAGCCGTCCTGCTAATGAATCACCTGCAGAATTGCGCGACGCGATCACCGCCGCATACAACGTGAGCCATGGCAGCAAATGGCTCCAGGTGATTGACGAGAATGGCGAGTGGCTCTATCGTTCACCGCACGTCGCTGCCGTCTATCCCAACCTCGCCCTGCCGCAGCGAGTTGCACCGTCAGCCTCCTACTTCACCTACTCCGCCGAGTCCGTTCCCGTGCGCGCCCTCATCGAACCAATCGCGGTTCATGGCGTCCACTACACCGTGCAGACCGGTCTCTCTCTCAACAAAACCCTTGCTGTTCTCTCCAACTTTCGTGCTCAGCTCTTTCTCCTGATTACCCTGGGCCTTTTCGCCTCCACGCTGGCCGGCTATTTCATGAGCCGCAAGGCACTTACGCCCATCGCTGCCATAGCCAATGAGGCGCGCCGGATCAACGACAAGAACCTCAACGCGCGCTTGCCCTCCCTCGAGACTCACGACGAGCTTTCGTCTCTCTCCAATACGCTTAATCAGATGCTTGGCCGTATCGAGGCCGGCTATACGAGTATCCGCTCATTTACAGCCAATGCCGCGCACGAACTTCGTTCTCCCATTGCTCTGCTCCGCGCCGAGACCGAAGTTGCCCTCGCCCTCCCTAGAGATGCTGCCTACTACCGCACCACTTGCGAGAATGTTCTGCAAAACTCAGTGCAGATGACCCGCCTCATCGATCAGTTGCTGGCATTGGCCCGCGCCGACGCCGGGGTGGAGGTTTTCAACTTTGAACCTGTCAACCTGCCCGAAGTTCTCGCAGAGGTGGCCGAGGAATGGACAAAGCGTTTTGCCGATGCCCAGATTGATTTCACTCGCGATTTCAGCATGATCGAGTTTTGGGTTGATGCTGATTACCTCGCCCTCAAGCGCCTCCTGAACATCCTCCTCGAGAATTCCTGGCGCTACACGCCCTGCGGCCGATCCGTCAGTCTTGCTCTCCGCATGCCAGCGCAAAACGAGGAACATCGCGCAATAGAGCTTTGCGTTGCAGACACGGGAGTCGGTATCGCTCCAGACGATCAGAAACGAATCTTCGAGAGATTCTGTCGTTTAGCCCGGCCGATTCATGGCGCCTTTTCCGGCTCTGGCCTCGGCTTGGCTCTCGGACAATCGATTGCTGAGCGTCACAACACGACTATCGAGCTCAATAGCACGATGGGCGAAGGAAGCCGCTTTTCATTTCTCATGTCCGAGAGTCTCTCGGGACAGAACGAGGACGAACTCGAAAGCAACATGCTGATCGAGGATTCGTACCGATAAGCGCAGATGTCGCTGCCTGGCAGGTCTCTCCTCGATTAGTTCCTGCCATAAATACTGGCATCCCGTACTGGAGTGCCCGGAGGCTCAACGCAACTTGGGGAAACTTCACAGCCTGAATACCTCGATCAGCAGGTGATCGATTTCGGTTGCAAGGCGCATACCATTTTGTAAGGTGAATTGGCTGTACAAGACGTTCCGATCCACAAAAGGCGCACGCGCCGCCCGAGTCTGTATCTCATTAAAGTACTTAGTTTCTATAATATATGAATAGAATCAAGAGCTTGCGTTCTAAGGTGGGCCGAGTCTTCTGCAAACACTTTTCCGGCCAAATTTCCTGCTAACAGGGAAAATGCAGGGAATTTTTCAAATTCAGGCGCAAAACACAGTGTGAGGACACGTCCATCTGCCTGAATAAAGACCATTTACTCCGCCTGGTGCACAATTCAAGAGGCAAACAGAGCAGGGGATGATCACCCAAGTAACAGGGAATTTGAATTTCCTGTTAGTAACTTTTGGAGTGCCCTTCATTTTCTTCCGGTGACTCTCCTCTCAGGGGCCAAATCGAGCCGGGCGCGCCGATCAGCTTCTGAATCTCCGAGTGTGACTCGAGGCACAGACCATGCTGGTTGTACCAGCCAAGTATGTATTGGATAGGCAACTGCCTAAATATCAAGGGCGAGCTGTCGAGGCACTGATTCACCATCAGGTGCAGTTCAAGGAATCGGCCAATGCAATTGAGCAGGGACGGTGTATGTCTTACGCGTCGGCAATTTGTGGCGGCGGGAGCGATGGGCGGGGCAGCCCTTGCCGTCGGTTGCAGCGGCCGCAATGAGGGCAACTGGGATTTCCTCAATGATGAGCAGGCCCGAACCCTGACAGCGATCTGCGATCAAATTGTCCCAGCGGATGACTTTCCCAGCGCCTCACAGGCCGGCGTGCTTACCTACATTGACCGTCAACTTGCCCGTCACTACCGGCGTCACCGGAAT
>Ga0302319_10018190_pt1 | contig 12829 bp, 6 predicted proteins | sample Bog_T0_2_FD_203319 | JGI IMG/M metagenome (GOLD analysis project Ga0302319, IMG submission 203319) | Peat permafrost microbial communities from Stordalen Mire near Abisko, Sweden - Bog_T0_2 | ecosystem: Environmental > Terrestrial > Soil > Wetlands > Peat | place: Sweden: Abisko, Stordalen Mire...
AGCCACTGATCTATGGATCTCGTAGCCGCGCTCAGCGGTTTTTTCGCCGCCGCTTCTATCGTCTGGATTCTGCTCGGCCTCTTCATCGCGTTAGTGCTCGGAACGCTGATGGCTGCATTCTTCGTTTCGATTTTCTACGGGGCGAGCCGTCTCGCCCACGCCGCCGAAAAAGCGTACTCTCATCCTTCGATGAGAATATGCTAATACGCACCGCGCGTTCCCGATCCACGCCTCGGAGTCCGGGCGCGCAGAGTCCGGCCCGATAAACTTCATCTGATGCCGAATTCGCGGAGTACCTCATCGTGCGATACGACCCGGCCCGCCTGGACGTCCGCCGACGCACGCGCCATGGCGTTCGCGTTCCCCCCCGCGGCGACTGGTTCGTCTTCGGGCGTTGCGGAAAGAGCTGAACGAAAAGACGCATCCCTCGCGAGGCGTTCCAGTGCTTGCCGGGCCGCTGCAATATCGCCGTCGGGAATACGGTCAATCATTTCGTTGCAGTCCTTCGCGTGTCATATGTATCTTTTGGCGTAACCGATCCGAGCGGGGCGTGAAAACGGGGCGGTCGGGACCGGACGGTATCGCTTGTCCGGATAAGTCTTTGCGTGAACTTTGTCTTCCGGTACCTGGTTCCGGTGTTGAGGCGGAGTACTGGATCGCCTGAGGCGTCGTCTCATCATGCGTCCGTATGTTATTTCACAATTCCTTCTGTCGCTTCCTGGCCTGCCCTGTCGTCGCACAATCGCCGGAATCACCCTCAACGGCTTGTGGCTGCCGAGTTTTCGGTTCGAAACGGGCGTTGCTTTGTCTCAAAAGTGACCGATTCCGCACAGCATCGGCAGCAGCCTGTTGTCTGCAACTCGCTTGTTCTCTGCGGATTGGCTCCCCGCCATCGTGCCAGGCGAGCGGCCGTAACGCGACTGTGACCGTATTTGGTCACTGCGCGCGAGGCGGGTTTGAGTGACCAAATGTTGTCATGGACGTGCGGTTTTCCAAGGAAATCCTCGCTGGGGAGTGCTAAAATCCAACTGTCGCTGCTATTTTCGGACTTCAACCTGCTCTTAGCCGGCAACATTGCCGGATAAAGTCAGTTCAGCCCAGGCAACGGCGGAAAGAGAGAGGGGTATGAGTCCCGCACCCTCGCCGGCCGCCAGTTGGCTCGTGCAAAACGGTCCCAGAGAACTTGAACTGCTGTTCAGAGCTATCGTTTACCACCCGGCTACACCTATCGTGGTTGCGGATAACGACCGCAATTACCTGGAAGCCAGCGTAGGCGCAGGCAAGCTCCTCGGCATTCCCCGCGCGCAGCTAATCGGCAAGAAGCTCGACGATTTCACCGCGCCCGGCTTCAGGCCGGAGATCTCGGGGCTCTGGAAGTCGATCCTCGACGATGGTGAGCTTGAGGGGACGCTGCCCCTCGAAGGCCCCGACGGCCGCATCCGCCCCGTTGAATTCAAAGCGAAACCCAACGTTCTGCCCGTGCGGCACCTGCTCGCGCTGCGCGATAAATCCGATGCGGCGGAGCCGATCCCTTCCTGGGTTCAGGACTATGCGCTTTTTCTGCTGGATGTGGACGGCAGGGTGGTTTCCTGGTACGGCGGCGCGGTTCGCATCTACGGCTACCCTGGCGCGTCCGCCATCGGCAAGCACATATCGTTTCTCTATTCCGAAGACGATTCGCTCAGGGCCAGAATGAACGAAGAATTAAACCGCGCCTCGGCCGGCGGTCACTTTGGCAACGAAGGCTGGCAGCTCCGCGCGGACGGCTCGCGCTTCTGGGCCAGCGTGATGACCATGGCGCTCCGCGACGAGAACGGCGATCTTCAGGGCTATGCGCGCGCCGTCCGCGACTTCACCGACCGCCATGAGCGCGATGAAACGCTTCGTCGCAGTAACGCCCGTCTCAGCGCGGTTCCCACTGAGCAGACCATTGCCGGCGTCGTGTCGGGCGAGTACGATCACATTCCGGACGTCAACGATACTTTTCTGGAGTTGGTGGGCTATAGCCGCGAAGATGTGCTGACCGGCAGGATGAACTGGCCCAACCTCACGCCGCCGGAATTCGCTGCGCTCGATGAACTGGCGCATGAGGAAAGCCTGCGCTTCGGCACCTGCACTCCTTACGAAAAGCAGCTGATCTGCCGGGACGGCACGCACATCCCGGTCCTGATCACCACGGCCGTGCTGAAGATCTCTCCTTTCCGGTGGATCACATTCGTTCGCGACATGCGCGAGCGCGAGTTGGCCGAGCGCATCGAAGACCAGGGTGACGAGGCCGCGGATAACTTCGGCGAAATGGTCGGTTCGAGCGCCGCCATGCACCGCGTGCAGCGCCTGATCGAGGTGGTTGCCCCCACCGATGCGACCGTCCTGATCCTGGGCGAAACCGGCACGGGAAAAGAACTGGCCGCGCGCGCCGTGCACCGCCTGAGCCCGCGCCGCAACCTTCCTTTCATTACTCTCAACTGTGCCGCCATTCCCACCGGCCTTCTCGAAAGCGAGTTGTTCGGCTATGAGCGCGGCGCGTTTACCGGCGCGCTGCAGCAGAAAATCGGGCGCTTTGAAATGGCGCACCGCGGCACGCTCTTTCTGGACGAAGTGGGCGATATTCCGCTCGATCTGCAGCCCAAGCTGCTGCGCGCCCTGCAGGAAAAGGCCTTCGAACGGCTGGGCGGCACCAAGACCATCCCCATTGACGTCCGCCTCGTGGCCGCGACCAACCGCGATCTCACGCAGATGATGGGCGACAAGCTGTTCCGCCCCGATCTTTATTACCGCCTGAGAGTCTTCCCCGTCACTACGCCTCCGCTGCGCGACCACCCCGAGGACATCCCTTTGCTGGCGCGGCATTTCACGCGCGTCTATTCCTCGAAGATGAATCGGGAAATCGATAAAATACCCGCCGAGACCATGCAGGCCCTGGTGGCCTGGAAATGGCCGGGTAATGTGCGGGAACTGGAAAACTTTATCGAGCGCTCCGTCATTCTTTCGACAGGCGTCAGCCTGCGCGCGCCGCTCTCAGAGATCCGCACCGAATCTGCGGCGCCCGAGGGCGACATCACGCTCGAGCACATCGAGCGCGAGCACATTATTCGCATTCTGAGGGAGTGCGGCGGAGTCGTCACGACCGCGGCCACACGCCTTGGCCTTCACCGCACGACTCTGAACGCCATGATGCGCAAGCTGGGCATCTCCCGCGGCGACCTGTAGCCAGGCGCGGACGGCACCCACCAAACCGGGCGCGGACAGCGCCCATCAAAAAGAAGATACGCGGTGTGAGCCGCGCCTGTCCGACTGACAAGTGTGATCGTATTTGGTCAGTCTCCGATCGCGCCCGGCCAGGATGACAGCCTCCCTCTTACCGCGAAAAGCACACCTAGCCTAGCCAGGCAAGCTCCGCTACAAATGGACCCCGGACTGCGTACGTACCGAACGCGCTGGCTATATGTCTGCCTTACGGCAAGCCAGCCGCGGATCAGTGCATTCCGCAGCAAGGAAAGAATGAAACGATACAGAGTGGCGGCGTTGTGTTTTGTTGCGATGAACCTGATGGCTCAGCGGGCGCCGGTTAATCTCGGCTCCGCCGGGAACTACGTGATCCTGACGGAAACCGGAATTACAGACGTTCCTCCGTCGGTTATTGTCGGAAATGTCGGGGCGAGTCCCATAACCGGTGCGGCCATACACCTGACCTGCACGGAAGTAACCGGCACCATTTCCGCGGTGGACGCGGCGGGCCCCGCGCCCTGCGCGCTGCAGGTTCCGCAGCTACTCGGTCCGGCGATACTCGACATGCAGGCGGCCTACGCGGATGCCGCCGGACGCACGGTTCCGGATTTCACGGAACTCGGCGCCGGAAATATCAGTGGAATGACGCTGGCACCCGGTTTATATAAGTGGAGCACGGGCGTGATGGTGGATAATACCGGCGTCACCCTCAGCGGCGGCCCCAATGCGGTCTGGATTTTCCAGATCGCGGGCGACGTCCTACTGGCCAATAATGCGCACGTCACGCTTGCCGGCGGGGCGAGCGCGAACAACGTCTTCTGGCAGGTCGGCGGCCCTACCTCGGTCACTATCGGAACTGGCGCCGTCTTCTCCGGGAATCTTCTCAGTGCCAAGCAGGTCATCATGAACACCGGCGCGACGCTGAATGGCAGAGCGTATGCGTTTACTCAGGTGACGCTGCAGTCTACCGGGGTTACGAATCCTGGCTTGCTCGTGAACGGGATTCCGGTTCCGCTGGCGCCGACTGTGACTTCAACGACGCCTGCGAATCTCGCAACCGGCGTGCCGATCGGCAGTGGTGTTAGCGCAACCTTCAGTGAGGCGATGAACCCTGCCACTATTACACCTTCAACGTTCACCTTACAGGCCGGCCTCACTCCCGTTGCGGGCTCAGTGACCTACGCCAACGGAACCGCCACGTTTACGCCAACAGGTGGCCTGGTTCCGGGCACAGTCTACACCGGCACGATTACGACCGGCGCCGCGGATCCTCAAGGGGTCCCGCTTGCGGTAAATTACGTCTGGAACTTTACCACCCGGCCGGCGCCGATGGTGACTTCCACTGTTCCCGCCAACGGCGCGACAAATATTGCGCTGGGCAGCGGGCTCGCGGCAAATTTCAGCACGGCGATGAACCCTGCCACGATCAGCACGTCGACCTTCACCCTGATGCAGGGAGCGACTGTCGTCGCGGGAACCGTAAACTACAGCGGTTTAACGGCTACTTTCATTCCGTCGGCGAATCTTGCGCCGAACATGGCGTTCACGGCAACGATAACGACGGGCGCACAGGATCTGTTGGGCTATCCGCTGGCCGGCAACTATAGCTGGACGTTCGCGACACGCGCGGTTCCGACCGTGAGTTCGACGGTTCCGGCCAGCGGCGCGACCAACGTGGCGGTGGGCAGTTCGCTTGCGGCAACGTTCAGTACGGCGATGAACCCGCTCTCGGTGAATACGTCAACCTTCACCCTGAGGCAGGGGGCGTCCGTTGTCGCGGGAACCGTCGGCTATGCCGGAGTAACGGCCACCTTCATTCCGGCGGCCAGCCTTGCGCCAAACCTGCCGTTCACGGCGACCATCACGACCGGCGCGCAGGATCCTTCCGGTACGGCGCTGGCAGCGAATTACGTCTGGACATTTACGACCGGGGCTACCCCGGACACCACGCCGCCGACCGTGAGTTCCACGGTACCGGCCAGCGGCGCGACAAACGTAGCGGTGGGCAGCGCGCTCGCGGCAACGTTCAGCAAGGCGATCAATCCGCTCACCATCAATACCTCAACGTTCACCGTGAGGCAGGGAGCCACTGTCGTTCCGGGAACGGTAGGCTACGCCGGAGTGACCGCTACGTTCACGCCGTCGGCTAATCTCGCGCCGAACCTGCCGTTCACGGCTACCATCACTACCGGCGTTCAGGATCTTTCGGGTAATGCGCTGGCAGCGAATTATGTCTGGACCTTTACGACCGGATCGGCTCCGAACACCACACCGCCAACCGTCAGTTCCACGGTACCGGCCAGCGGCGCGACTAACGTATCGGTGAGCAGTGCACTCGCGGCAACGTTCAGCGAGGCGATCAACCCGCTCACGATCAACACCACAACATTCACCCTGAGGCAGGGAGCCACGGCCGTCCCGGGAACCGTCGGCTATGCCGGCTTAACGGCCACGTTCACACCATCTGCGAGCCTTGCGCCGAACCTGCCGTTCACAGCCACAATATCGACCGGCGTTCAGGACCTTTCGGGTAATGCGCTGGCCAGCAGCTATGTCTGGACCTTTACTACCGGCTCGGCCCCGAACACCACACCGCCAACCGTAAGTTCCACGGTACCGGGCAGCGGCGCGACTAACGTATCGCTGAGCAGTGCGCTCGCGGCAACGTTCAGCGAGGCGATCAACCCGCTCACCATGAGCACCGCAACTTTCACCCTGAGACAGGGCGCGACGGCGGTTTCCGGCACAGTTAGCTATGCGGGCGTAACAGCTACCTTCACTCCGTTGGCGAGTCTTGCGCCGAACCTGCCGTTCACAGCCACGATATCGACCGGCGTTCAGGACCTTTCGGGTAATGCGCTGGCCTCGAATTATGTCTGGACCTTTACCACCGGATCGGCCCCGAACACCACACCACCAACCGTAAGTTCCACAGTTCCGGCCAGCGGCGCCACTAACGTGGCGGTGGGCGGCGCGCTCGCGGCAACTTTCAGCGAGGCGATCAACCCGCTCACGATCAACACCACAACATTCACCCTGAGGCAGGGAGCCACGGCCGTTTCAGGGACCGTCGGCTATGCCGGAGTAACGGCCACCTTCACCCCACTGGTCAACCTCTCGCCGAACGCCCTGTTCACGGCGACCATTACGACCGGCGTTCAGGATCTTTCGGGAAACGCGCTGGCAAGTAACTATGTCTGGACCTTTACCACCGGAGCGGCCACGAACACCACACCGCCGACGGTGAGTTCGACGGTACCGGCCAGTGGCGCGACAAGCGTAGCGCTGGGCAGCGCGCTCGCGGCAACGTTCAGCGAAGCAATGAACCCGCTCACCATCAGCACCGCAACTTTCACCCTCAGGCAGGGTGCCTCAGTTGTCGCGGGAACGGTCGGCTATGCGGGAGTAACGGCCTTTTTCACGCCGTTGGCCAATCTTGCGCCGAACCTGCCGTTCACGGCGACCATCACGACCGGCGTTCAGGATCTTTCGGGCAATGCCCTGGCAAGTAACTATGTGTTTACCTTTGCGACAGGAACAACCCCGAGCACGACGCCGCCGGTAATCATTTCCGCACTTCCGGGGAGTGGCGCCACAAACGTAGGTCCCGGCAGCGGCCTTGCTGCGACATTCAGCGAGGCGATCAACCCGCTCACCATCAACACCTCAACATTCACTCTAAGGCAGGGCGCTACAGTCATCCCAGGCGCAGTAAGCTATGCCGGAGTGACAGCAACATTCACCCCGTTGGTGAATCTCTCGCCGAATCTCCCGTTCACGGCGACGATTTCCACCGGCGTTCAGGATCTTTCCGGCAACGCCCTGGCAGCCAATTATGTCTGGACATTTACAACCGGCTCCGCCCCCCTCCCGACACTGCCCACCGTTATCTCCACGCTACCCTCGTCCGGCGCTCAACTGGTAACGGTCAGCGCGAATATGGTGGCGAACTTCAGCGAGCCGATGAACCCGCTGACCATCAACAACCAAAGCTTCACCGTCACACAAGGGGGGAGCGCAGTGGCCGGCACCGTCACGTACGCAGGCACATCCGCCACCTTCAGACCCGCCAATTTCCTGTTGCCGAATACCCTCTACGAAGGAATCGTTTCCACGCAGGCGTCGGACCTGACGGGCAACTCCCTTGCCACCAACTACCTGTGGAACTTCACCACCAGCGCTTCAACGGCCAATCAGACTTCGGTATGTCTGGCGAACTTCGCCGTTCTGTCCGGTTCCGCCATCATCGGCACCGGCTCGAATGCGATCACCGGTGACATTGGCGTGAGCCCCGGCACCGCTGTGACCGGCTTTCCGCCCGGAACGCTCACCGGTACCATCCACGCGGGCGATACCGCCGCCGCGCAGGCGATAGTCGGCTTCACGGCCGCTTATGCGGACGCGGTTTCGCGAGCGGTTGGCGCTGTCCCCGTAAGCGGGGACCTTGGCGGACAGACGTTCACGGCCGGGCTCTACAATTCGGCATCGTCGCTCGTGATCTCGTCGGGCAATCTCACCCTCGACGCCAAAGGCGACCCCAACGCCGTCTTCATATTCCAGGCAGCTTCCACGCTTACCACGGCGGCGGGGCGTCAGATCGTTCTTGCCGGCGGCGCGCAGGCGTTCAACGTTTTCTGGCAGGTGGGGACTGCGGCAACTCTGGGATCCAATTCGGTCTTCAACGGAAGCATTCTGTCCAACCAAACCATCACGCTGAACGCGGGTGTGACGGTGAACGGCAGGCTGCTCGCGCTGAACGGCGCGGTGACACTGCAATCCGATGTCGTTACCAGCCCCTCGCCAGGTATCTCCGCGGGCGGCATCGTCAACGCGGCCAGCGAATCGCGCACCGTCGCGGCGGGCAGCATCGCGGCGATTTTCGGCAACCAGCTGGCCGCCTCGCTCACCGCGGCCACGGCATATCCTCTGCTCACCGCCCTGGGGGGCAGCAGTTTTCAAATCGGCACGCTGGCGGCGCCTCTGTTCATGACCAGCTGCAGTCAGGCAAACGTGCAGATCCCGTGGGAGGAAGCGGGCCAGACACAGGCTCCCGTTGTCGCGACCGTGGGCGGGCTTGTCTCCGCTCAGCAGCCCGCTACTATTGCGCCGTTCGCTCCCGGCATTTTCTCAATGAACATGTCAGGCTCGGGTCAGGGTGCGGTGGAGATTGCTCCGACAACGCTCTTAGCGGCGCCAGCGGGGACGTTGGGCCGTCCGGTCATGCGCGGCGAGTACATCGCAATCTTCTGCACCGGTCTGGGACCCGTGACCAATCAGCCAGCTACCGGTGCGGCGGCTTCGTCCAGCCCGCTCTCATACACCACGACGCTGCCCATCGTTACCATCGGCGGCGCGTCGGCTCAGGTGACCTATTCGGGACTGGCGCCCGGCTTTGCCGGCCTCTATCAGGTGAATGCCGTGATCCCGGGCTCAGCACCTTCGGGCAGCGGCGTAAGCCTTGCCCTCAGTATGGGCGGCGTTCTGTCGAACACCGTCACGATAGCGATTCAGTAGAGGCGGGGTAATTCCCCTCTTCTCCGAGGCGCGAATGCTCCGGGCGATACATGTCCGGGGCTTCGCGCCTTTTGTTTTCTGTGCACTCCCGCGGCCCGCACTAATCGGTTTCCACAGGGCCCGGTGCGCAGCAACCTCAAACGTCCGGACAGTTCCGGTGCGCTTTCAGCAGCGCCGCCAGCAAATTCTCCATCTCATCCGGCTCGTACACAAAGTAGTGCCCGCGCCGAGGTAGTTCCTGGAACCCGCTGCCGGGAATCCTGCCATGGAGATCGCGTGCGACTGCAACGGGCACGACTTTGTCGTCAATACCGTGGGTGATCAGCACGGTGCAGGCCGCCAGACGGGCGAGATCGATGCGGGGATCGGAGTAGAGTGCCTGGACGTCCTGCAGCAGGTAACCCGGACCCTGCGCATAACTCTCGCGGCGGTTTTGGCGGAAGGATTCCTCAACTTCCGGCTGCGAGAGGATTCGCCGGTCGTCCGCCGAAAGGCCCCGTTTGACGTCCTCGAAGTAGCTGTCCCAGTGGTTGAAAAGGCGGTCGCGGTGCTTCTTCTCGATCCGCAGGAAGGTTGCCGGGTGGAAGTTCGCCAGCTTGGCCGAAAGCAGGATGCGCCAGGTTTCCTGCGAGAAGCGCCGCCAGTTGGCGATCAGATGGGGCAGGCCAAGACTGCCCGCGAGCGAGATGGCGCGCAGTCCGGGGAGTTGGCCGCAGGCGAGAGCATAGGTTGCGCCGGCGGAAAATCCGAGGATCGAGAAGGCTTGTCCCGGTCCCAGAAGGTGGTCGGTCAACTGGCGCGCATCGGCCGCCCAGCCGACAAGGGTACGGTCGCGCGCGGGGGTGGAAAGGCCGATGCCGGGACGATCCGGAGAGATGAAACGGATGTTGAGTCTGGCGAGAAGCTCGTCGTGAGCGGCCATACGTTCGAGGCGCGAACCCTGAAAACTGTGGAAGTGGAGAACCGGGGTACCGGTTCGCGGGCCGCGATCCATATAAGCCAGAGTGCGGCCATCGCGCAGCGTCAGCTTCCCAAAAGCGGGATCGGATTCCCCCGGAGCGGGCCGCAAACCGGGGATGCGCTGCATCAGTTCGGCGACCGCATCGCGCAGTTGCCCGGTGTCTGCCTGGGGATCGCCTGAGGGCGTTACGGGCTTACCGATGCGGACGTGGATGCGAAAAGGCGGGTCCTGGTTGCCGGCCGTCGCTGTTTCGTCCGCTCCTATGGCTGAAAAGATGACGGTCTCCGGAGTCCAGTCCAGCCGCAGCCCGCCGATCGCGACCGGGACCACGGGACAATTGCTCTTCGCGGCTGCGACCACAGCGCCGGTACTCCAGCCTTTCAGCTGCAGAACGGGATCTGCAACAGCACGGCCCGCCGGGAATATGATGACGGCGTGGTGGTTACTCTCCCGAAGGTATGCGGCGATGATGTCCGACATTCCCTGGCGGTGTCCCGCAGTCTGGTCGCCCACCAGCAGGGCAATCCCGTAATGATGAAGCACCCAGCGTTCGGCCCGCACCACCCAGGTACGGTTGTCCGAAGTAACGACGATGCGCGGGACGCGGCGAGCGCTGGTGGCCAGCAGGTGGCCGAGAATGAATCCGTCCACGCCCGATCTGTAGGCGTGGTTGGCGGCCACCACGTAGGAACCCTGCGGAAGATCTTCCAGGCCTTCCACATCGATCCACCGCAGAACATACCGGGCGAAGAGCACCTGCATCAGGCGAATGGGCCAGCCCTGGGCGCGGATGTCCTCCGGGGCGTCGGCCGGTTTCTTTCGCAGAAGGAGATGAAGCGGAATCGCGGCCGCCGCGAAGCCCAGCGCCGCCATGCCGGCCGATCGCAAAAATTTGTTCCGGAAGCTTCTCGCAGGGTTTGGTGTCACGTCGGGGAGCGTTCATCAGTATCGCAGGAAGGCCCGGCGAGCCGGAATGATCTCCTCCAGCGACTTCCCCGCCCCGATCGGACGGTAGTGCCGGCGGTCTCCGGCAATCTGCATTTTTCAGACGTTCATGAGTTCCGCCGCCGGCTCTGTTGCCTGAACTTTCATCGGCAAAATGCCCGCCTCCTGATCCCCGTCGATATCGAGAAGTTCGCGGAAGGCCGACTCAATCGTTCGCACGGCATTGCTCAGTTCGTGAAGCCAGTTGCCCCAGAACTGCTCGATCGAAGGTACGTCGTTGGTCTGACGAATTTCGCGCAGGATGTCTTTCCGCAAAGAGGGAAGGTTAAATCCGCGCAGCACAGCGCAGCCAACATCGCTGAGATTGATCTTATCGTTGATATCGACACAGAGCATGTCCTTGCGGAACGTATGCTCCGCGCCGTCCTTACCGGTAAAGGACACGCGCTCCTGGAACGTAATGGCGCCCGAAAGAACTTTGGCGTCGTTCGTCATCTGCAGCAGCGTGGTCGCCGTGGTGGGAGCCTTCACCCCGATGGGCGGCGTGGTGTCGTGGAGCAGGACCTGTGCGGGACCGGATATGCCGACCCAGAGATCGCTTGCCAGCTGAGTCATCGAGAAAAATCCGGCTACAATGGATTCCAGTTCCCGGTCTTCGAGCTTTTCGATCTCCTTTGGTTTGAAGCGCGTGGCTTCGTCGGCGCGTTTGATGAAGTCGTCCTGAAACTGCGTGCCCGCATACAGACGATTGAGAATCTCCGCGGTCCAGTTGGGTTGACTATAGGTCCAGGCCACCCGGATGATCCCTGCGCCTAACTGCTGGAGACGTACCACAATCGCGTAGATCAGCTTCTGATCGCCGCTCTCGATATAGGCGCGGCCCTCGTTGAAGTCGAGGAGCACCGGAACCTGTTTGCGTACGGCGGCGGTGACGCCGAGCGTCATCTGGTCGACCGTCTTCTTGTCGAGCGCCTGCAGAAATTTGTAGGGTCGCTCCAGCAGGACATAGGAACGCTGCTCCCGGACAGAGGCCAGGTCGCTGACGTCCTTCCATTCATTCGAAACGGCCCATAGTCCGTACCAGGGTAGTGTGGCGTGCAACTGAAACCGCGCCTCGGTGAACCCGTAACCCGCGCAGTCCAGGATCTCCGCGGGAAGAGTATAGTCGGACCCCGGCTCGCGTTCCGTGATGGCATACTGCGCGAGTGCCTCCTGGTGCTCCAGAGCGAGGGGATGTTCCTCATCGAGACGGGGAGCGCGGAAAGGGTTGATCCCGAAGGCATCGGAACTGAATTGCCGCGTGACGGCGACCGCTGCCAGCTGCGAACTGGCCGCCATAATGGTCCGGTCTTCCAAACTGATTCTGAAGGCTTCCAGTGACTCTTTCGCGAGCCCAAGAACGGCCCAGGTACCACGTCCGAACATGTACACTTCCTGTTTTTGATTTAAGCGGATTGCAAGTGAGGGTCGATCAATAGCTGAAGCCGGCAGCGCGAGGGAACCGATCGGCTGTGAAAACCTGAAGTCTCTTCATCGGGTTCCGGGCCGGTGACGCCATCGCCCGGCAGCGACGCCTGGCGGTGACACCCCCACCTCCCAAACATTTTTACCACGCCGCGTCTTTTGGCGGGTATGTCCGCCCTCAATCTGCCCGCGTGGCTGGGCTGCGCTTAGCTGAGAGTTACGCGTCGCCAGGCCTTGCCCACCTGAATCACAAGCTCATTCAAACCGGCGACCGGATAAACCAGGTCCGTGACGCGGGTGCCGTTGATTTCAATGGCGCCGGCCTTACGTTTGCGGCTGGCGTCGCTGCCCGATTCCGCGAGGCCGGTGCGCGCCAGGAGTTTCTCGACGTGCACACCGTTCGGGCCCAGCACGCCTTCGGGCAGCACCAGGGTTTTGATATCGAACGGAACTTCCTTCTGGCGCACCTCGCGATTGAACCTCTCGGCGGCCCCGGCGGCTTCCGCGGCCGAATGGAAATCCGCCACGATCAGTTTGCCCAGTTCGATCTTGGCTTCCATGGGATGTAATTCGCCGCGCGCAATCCGTTCCTGCATGGCCGCGATTTCGGACATGCTGAGATCGGTGAGCAGTTCGTAATAGCGGAACATCAGGCCATCGCTGATCTGCATCACTTTACGGAACATGTCGCCAGGGGATTCGGTGATGCCGATGTAA
>Ga0302319_10018191_pt1 | contig 12829 bp, 7 predicted proteins | sample Bog_T0_2_FD_203319 | JGI IMG/M metagenome (GOLD analysis project Ga0302319, IMG submission 203319) | Peat permafrost microbial communities from Stordalen Mire near Abisko, Sweden - Bog_T0_2 | ecosystem: Environmental > Terrestrial > Soil > Wetlands > Peat | place: Sweden: Abisko, Stordalen Mire...
GTCGAACGCTCGAGGTCGTGGGGTTCATCCACACGATGCTGGAACGGCAAGCCGATCGAGTGCTGCGGATGCTGGTGATGGCGATTGCCCGCATCTGGCGCAATGCGCAGGAGCGGGCCGCGAGCCGCGTGCGCGATGGGATTTCGAGCAACAATGGCCTGATCGAAGAGCTGTGCCGGGCGGTGCAAAATGAATCGTTGACCGACACGGACTATCGTAGTTACTCTCGGGTACGCTTGACCTCGTGGATGGATAATCGAAAATCGGGAAATGAGAGCCGGGCTGCGCAGACCCGCGCCCTGCTGATCGACAAGGAAAAACGTGTTCGTGCGCTCATCAAGCAGATCATTGCAGTCGGGCTCGATGGTCCCACCGGCGATCCAGTTCTCAGGGCTCTTTTGAACCTCAAGGACACCTACGACGTGGAGCCACCCGTACTTTTTGATGGAGCCGAGTTGGACTTCAACCAGATCTGGCAGCCCCTGGTCGACAGTCCTGATCGCTCGCTTGCCTTGCGCGCCTACGAAGCGGCGACCCTGTGGGCGGTTCGACGTGGCTTGCGTTCGGGGCGATTATTCCTGCCCTATGCGGGTGAGTATCGAGGCAAGGAGCAACTGCTGATGCCCGCCCCGGATTGGGAACGCACGCGGGATGCATTTCTCGAGCGTCGTCAGCTGCCGGCGAAACCCGAACCGTTCCTCGACCGAGTCGTCGCGCAGGTCGAGGCGGGAATGCAGGCGCTCGACGAAGCAGTCGCGGCCGATGCCGTGTACGTGAGTAAAAATGGCATCCACCTGAAGCTCGGTGATGATCCAGAAGTGACCGTCGAGTCTAACGTGACCGAGGCCTTGCGCAAACGGCTGGTTGCCGGTACTAAAGACCGGGTTGGCACCGTTCAGCTGCCGGAATTGATGTTGGCGATGGATAGCGAAGCCGCATTTTCTCACCAACTGCTCGGCCGGGCGCCGCGCTCGGCTGACGAGTTGCTTTCAAGCTACGCCGGCGTATTGGCCGCCGCTGCCAACGTGGAAGCAAGTGCGATGGCGCTGATGATTCCGGGGCTGCCAGCGCCGACTATTTCACGAGTCTTGCGCCTGTTGGAGGGAGAGCCGGCACTACGGCGCGCCAGTGACGCCGTCGTCGAATGGATGCGAGCGCTACCCCTCGTGAAGGGCTGGGGTCGTGGCTTCGAGGCGTCCGCGGACATGGTGAGCCTCGATACCTCGCGGCATGTGTACTTGGCGCGGCAAGACCCTCGGAGGCGGCGTTCCGCAGTCGGAAGCTACCTGCATATCCTCAAAGAGTGGGGCATCGTTTACGATCAACCATTGCCCTTGATGACGCGCCAGGTGGGGGCTGCGATCGATGGCCGGATGCGCCAGGTCATCACCGAATTGTTGCGCGTGTCTGTGGATACCCACGGGTACACCGACATGGGGATGGCGTGTTCGAAATTGGCTGGATTTGATCTGTGCCCACGGGTGCACAACATGGCAGACCGGAAGCTGCATGTGCTGCGCGGAATGAAAATTCCTAAATCGATTGCCGATCACGTTGTCCAGGATGTCTCGTTGACCAGTATTCGCGAGCACTGGTCCGCATTGTTGCGCCTGGTTGCCACGTTCGAAGAGGGTTGGACAAGCGCCACGCAACTACTCGAATTTTTCGGATCCGCTGCTCGCGGAGAGGACGTCTATCTGGCCGGTACCTCACTCGGCAAACTGTTGCGCACGATCTATCTATGCGATTACTACACGCTGCCGGAATTTCGGCACGAGATCTATCGAACGCTCGAGCGTGGCGAGTCCGTCCACGCGTTACAACGTGCTATACACATCGGCACGATCCCGGTGCGACGCGGCCGTGATCTGGCTGAGTTCGGTGTGGTTTCAGGCGCCCTTGCGCTCATGACCAACATCGTGATGGCCTACAACGCCGGTCAACTGTAGAAATCCGTCGACGCCGAGGTCGCCAATGGGGCCGAACTGGCTGAGTGTATCAAGGCACTTGAGCATGTCGGTCCGGTCGCTCACGGCCACATCAATTTCCGGGGTACCTATGCATTTCCGATCGATCGGTACGCGGCGCGAATCATCAGGGCGGCTGCTTGATGGCCATAGTTGGCGGGAAATAGCCGGTGAAATGCCGTCATGCTGCGACGCATCACTCAGACCGCTACTTTTTGCTGTTTTCGGGAATCACCCCCGGCTGTCTGTTTCCGTCGCGACTCTATTGTTTGATCAAAGGTCTCGCCTCCTTTATTGTCGTTATGCAGCTTCCCGAGGAGGCTCGTGTGGCGCCATTCGCTTTTGCCCCTCACAGAGGGTTCAGAACGGCTTCGTCGACTGAGGTACAGAGCACGTCGCGCTCCCTGCGACGTCTGATTGGCTCAGCGTCACAGTCGCCCCGCCAGACGCAACAGCGACCCGCGGTGCGAAGATAAATCTTCATTAGGATACGCCGCGCTGCGAGAGCCCACTACGGGCGCATCAATGCGCTCGAGGACCGACACGCCAGAGAGCCGGCGCAATTCCTCGCGCGCCCGTGCAGGGGCAGCGCTCAACACCATTCGGTTCATCAGGCCGCGGTTCGGGGCGCGACCCAGGCGCTGCGCTTCCTCCTGGGAGGAACGAAACTCCGTTTCCCGCCATCCACACTCCGCAAAGAACTCTTTTGGGTTTGCCGGGCCGAATTGAAACCGAGCGCCCCTGAAGAGATCGCCCCACGCGCGCGCCATCATCCAAAGCGCCTGCGGCCCGGCGAGATCCGTGATCCAGGCGCGCACATTGACTCCGGAGAAGAGATACCGCGCGAGCTGCGAGACTTGGCTTTCAGACAAATAAACCAATAGTCCTTCGGTCAATACCACGACGCGAGGCGAGTTCGCCAGATGTTCGACCACCGCTGCCACCTCTGCGGAATTCGCGAGGTCGGCGGTGACTTGTTCATAATCGCATCGCGGCGGGGCCTCACCCAAACACTGCGACTTGTAATCGAGCACCGGGGCGGAATCCACGTCCACCCATTTCAGCGAGTCGGGCAACGACAGCCGGAAGGCACGACAATCGAGGCCTGCGGCCAGGTTCAAGGCCGCTGTCGCGCGGGTTTGATCGAGCGTACGCTCAAGCAGCTCGTCAATGACCGTGGTGCGGCAGCCGACGGCGTCCACGATCGTCTGAAATGCGGCTGTTTCGGCGGCCAATTGAGCCCCCCGGTCGCCGGCCATGGCCGCCGCGAGGGGGTCTTTGAACAAGGCATGGGCTCGAGCCGACTCTGTCGCTCTCGCGAACGCCGTGATGAGCGCCGTATCGGCAATGTGTTGAATGGGCATGGCGCCGATTCTTCGTGCCGGGCGCGGCCGATGCAAGAATTTTCAATCTCGGAACCCGCGGCGCGAAACCGCCATGGGGTCCTGCGCTGCGCGCCGGTATTTCTTCCGCGCCCAATCCGCCTCTTCAGGAGCTCGCGCCCCTGCCGGCTCGTTCCCACCGCGCCCGGCACACCCCGGCTGAGTTCCTCAGGGGAGCAGTGCTTTGCCTGGCACCGCTCACTCTCCTTGAGGGTTGCCGGCATCGAATTCGCTGCTCGATGACTCGATGACGCTTCTCGCCCGGCGAAACACTTGGTCGATGTCGTCACGTCGCCGCCTTCAGCTGATTTCCATGACATCACACTGTTACTGACGGCTCTGTGCTCTGATTGGCACTTACCACACGCCTTGCGCCAAGCTCGCTTGAGAACGGATTTCTGTTGTCTGGCTGACGTGCTCGTTTCCTTAATCTCCTCTCGCTCACGGATACTTGGGGGCTATGACCATCCGGATGTTGCCGCACGGTTGCGCGCTGTCGGCGCCGGCAACCTGTCGGCAGCGATTGCTTCAGCGACCGCGCTCGTACGCGATCGCGAGGGGTCGCGGGCGGCGTTACCAGCACCGCCGCGCGGCAGCTATCCACATGAGGGTGGGGTCGGGGCGGTTGGGCGGCCGCGCCTTGGACCCGAGGCGAGACGGCGAACCTGTGTGAAACTCTTGCCCGCGGTTGCCAGTCAACTCCGTGCGTTCGGCGACGGCAATCTGTCCGTCGGCATCGAGAAAGTCAGCATTGCGGTGACGGAAGGGGGAAGTTGAGTAAGCCATGAGCACGCCTCATCCGAATCGCAATTGGAGACGCCGCTGGAGCATCGATCTCGTCGTTGGGGTGGCGCGTCACGACAGCGGTTTCGCGGTGCGACTCACACCACTCAAGTCAGGCGCTTGGGAGTGCATTCCCCTCGAAGACGCCGCGGGTGTCAAAGAGCCTGTGACGAGCGACTATGCCGGCCGGAAAACGCGCCTGATGCGTGAAGCGCTTGACCTGTATCGAGTGGTCTATGCGAAGCAGCACGGGGGCGCCGCCAGAACGTTGAAAGGGGCGGGTTGACCTACTCGCGCGCTTTTTCGTGGACAGTCCGGGGCGGATTTCATGCAGGTGAGCACCGCCCGCCTGATGAGACTATCGACCCTTCAGTCATAGTCTCCAAAGCTGCCGTGATCGCTTCTGAAGCCACGGTCCACCGCTTCAGAAACCGCGGTCCCGCCTCCAGACGAAGCCGTGATTGAGGCCGGCTGAATCAATGTACCAACCGGTTACTTCGCCGGCGATATTGTTGGTCGAGGGACGCGTGCCCTGACCTGCGCCATTGCCTGCGCCCGGCGCATCGAAGTAATCGAAATGGCCCCCGAGTCCATGAGCAAAGCCATGCTGCACGAAACCGGAGTCGGTGTAGATGCCGGTGGTGGCCCCCCATGCGTTGATGGAAAACGCGGCGGTTCCGCTGCCCGGACCTGCATAGGCCTTTGGCGTATTGAAAATCGTATAGCTGCCGTCGCGATGGCGGACGAACGAGTGTATGGCGCCGCCGCTGTCGACGAAGTAACCGCCGATGTCTTGGTCCGCACTGATGCTGGCGGCTATCGTGCCCGTGTAGTCCCCCGATCCCGCACCAGGCGCATCGATGACCGTGATGGACCCGTCGCGCAAACGAAGAAATCCATGAATCGTCGACGTCCCATCGATGTAGTAGCCCACAGCCGACCCTTCGGGATCGAGACAAGTCTCTTCGCACACCATCGTCGAGACCGAGCCGGTCGGGTCGAACTCCGTGATATCTCCCTGCGGTGATCTCACGAAGCCGTGTTCTACTTGACTGGCGTCGAAATAGACACCGGCCGTCTCGCCTTTACTATTGACGCTATACGCGAACGTACCTACGACCCCGCTGGCAACGCCAACGGTACCCGCGTCCTTGGCCTCGAACCTGGTGAAGCGTCCATCGGGATACCGAATGAAGGCATGGTAGAGGAAAGACGCATCCTCGTATTGACCCACTATTACGCCGAAACCGTTGATGCTGTAGGCGGCGGTGCCCTCATTCAAAGAGTGGCCAAGCCCCGCGCCCGGCGCTTCGAAAGACAGGAAATGCCCGTCGGGCGTGCGCAAGAAAGCATGCGGCACGACGTACTGGTCCGTGTAATAGCCCACGACCGTGCCTTCGTCGTTGTTGGCATAGGCGAAGGTGCCGCAGTAAGCGCCGCATATGGGGGACACCGTGGTCGCGGCGCCGGGGGCGTCGAAAGGAACCAAATGTTGCTCACTCCCCGGAGGACAGTCAAGATCCGTCGCAGACGTTTGCGCCGAACTGGCGAGCGGCCGACCCATTGCCGCGGCGGCGCACAGCATCCAGCCAAAAATAGGTAATCTCATTGTGGGCTCCCTTGAATTTGTAGATACCGGCCGACAGCAGTAGCTGCCCGGATGCCTGTATAGGGCGGGTTACCCAGGCGTGCCAAATCGTACGCTATCGATCGCCAAGCACCTGATTTTTCAGGATTTCGAGATCCATCAGATCGCTGTTTTTCGCGAGGAGAGTAAGTTACTGATTGCCAAGCGGGTTCCAAAAGATATGCACAGGAAACCGTCACTCTTGACACGTTTCGGTAAACACCCCTTATCTCGTGCCCGCCCGGCGTCAGCTTGAAAACCACGCCGCCACCGGATGTCCCGCCGAACTGCGTGGTGCCGTAAATATTGCCGGCGCCGTCAGCCAGCAGATCGCCGTAGGGCTCGCTGCCATCTTCCGGATCGCCCGCGAAGGAATGCAACACCACTTGAGTCGAAGCAGTCGCGACGCTGGCAGTCGCTGCTAAGATTGCAGCGACTAAAAGCCCCTTTGTTGCCCTATGCACGGTATACCTCCCTGCCTGTTTGTCGTTCGAGATATGACGCCCCTTACACATCAATACGGAAACGAACAGCAAACTGGCTCAACTGCCGGCCATTTTGGCGAACTCATCGAGGTCCTCTGATCGTATCGTGATTCGGCGGCGCGAATCGTTACAGGCGATTCCCAGCAGGCGAGCATCGGCAGAGACTTGCCGAGCTCACCGGGCATGCCGGACCGCGATCAGGAGTATTCCGTGTTTATCATTCTGCCGGTGCCGACCGAGGTGTAGGAGGTAAGTCGAACCAATGTCAGCTTCAGCGCCGAACTGCTGATGGACACATTCGCCTGGCACCTGCCGCTTTATCGCCAGTTGGCGTGGGAGGTCCGCGACCAACTTGGTGAACTCTCCTGGTCTACTCGACTTATCTTTGCTTGCGCGAGAGCACCTCTGCGTAGGCATCGGCAACTTGCTGCATCATTCCTTCTCTGGCGAGTATTCGCGCCAGCGTCGCACGGCGGTAACGCCATTGTCTCCAAGCGTCGTCCGGCCAGTCTTCGTCGTGTGCTCGCTCCGCGGCAGCGGCATAATCACTGAAAGCGTTGAGTAGCAGTCCGGCCGTTTTCGCCGGATCGGTCTCAGTCAGTGCCTGTCTATCGGCGCGCTCGGCGAACCGCGCGAGCGCGTGGGGTTCGCCTGCGTCCGCCCCTTTCTGATACCACTGCCAGGCCTTGACGAAATCTGGCTGCAAGCCTCTAACACCGGCCTCGTAAAGATGCCCCAGTGAATAGGCGGCGATTGGTACCCCGTCCTGCCATGCTTTTTGGTTGAGTGCCACCGCGCGCGCCGGATCGAGCATACCGGCGGAGGCGTCGGCGAGTAGGTTGGCGAGATCGACCTGCGCGGCGGGATAACCTGCGGACACCGCGAGCTCGAGCTGCTGCCTCGCGCCCTTCACGTCGGACTTCGCTAGCAATGCGCGTGCGAACTGGTAGGTCAATCGCGGAGTGTTTCCACTCGGGGCTTGGGAACAGGCAGAGTTGGCGACACCGGCAATGATCGCTGCTTGTGCGAACCCGCGTGTCAAACGATGGGGATCATAAAATGCGGCGGCCGCCTGATCGCACGCGGAGGCTTGATTGCCCCAGGTCCTGATTCGGGCATCGGGGAGTAGACTGAGTTTAGCTCGATCGGCATCCGGCAACGGATCGGTTTCCGCCGCCGCATCCCACAAAATTTGGCCTGAAATGCTTTGTGGGACGCGCGCCTCCCAGATCCGGGCGGTCTTGTCAAATGATGCTGTGACGACGCGGGTGCCGTCGAGCGAGTAGGCGGCGAATACGACGGCATCGCCATGGCCGATGAGCACCGCAAGTTGGGCTCCTGTGCGCGCATCCCAGATCCGGGCCGTCTTGTCATCGGACGCCGTGACGATGCGGGCGCCGTCGGGCGAGCAGGCGACGGAATTGACGTAACCATCATGCCCGGAGAGCACCGCGAGCTGGACTCCTGTGCGCGCATCCCAAATTCGGGCGGTCTTGTCATTGGACGCCGTGAAGATGCGCGTGCCGTCGGGCGAGTAGGCGGCGGATTCAAGGATATCGCCATGGCCGGATAGCACCGCGACCTGGGCTCCCGTGCGTGCATCCCAGATCCGAGCGGTTTTGTCATTGGACGCCGTGACGATGCGCGTACCGTCGGGCGAGTACGCGGCGGATTCTAGGATATCGCGATGGCCGGACAGCACCGCGAGCTGGACTCCGTTGCGCGCATCCCAGATTCGCGCGGTCTTGTCAAACGACGCCGTGACGATGCGCGTGCCGTCGGGCGAGTAGGCGGCGAATTCGACGATATCGCCATGGCCCGACAGCACCGCGAGCTGGGCTCCCGTACGTGCATCCCAGATCCGGGCGGTTTTGTCGTCGGACGCGGTGACGATGCGGCTTCCGTCAGGCGAGTAGGCGGCGAATTCGACGATATCGCCATGGCCCGACAGCACCGCGAGCTGGGCTCCCGTGCGTGCATCCCAGATCCGAGCGGTTTTGTCATCGGACGCCGTGACGATGTGGCTGCCGTCGGGCGAGTAGGCGGCGGAATCGAAGGCTTCGCCATGTCCGGAGAGCACCGCGACCTGGCCCCCGTTGCGCGCATCCCAGATCCGCGCGGTTTTGTCTTCAGACGCTGTGACGATGCGGCTGCCATCCGGCGAGTAGGCGGCGGAATCGAAGGCTTCGCCATGTCCGGAGAGCACCGCGACCTGTGCCCCGTTGCGCGCGTCCCAGATCCGCGCGGTTTTGTCATCGGACGCCGTGACGATGCGGCTGCCGTCGGGAGAGTAGGCCGCGGATCTGACGTAGCTACCATGTCCGGAGAGCACCGCGAGCTGGCCCCCTTTGCGCGCATCCCAGATCCGCGCGGTTTTGTCATAGGATGCCGTGACGATGCGGCCGCCGTCCGGCGAGTAGGCGACGAAATAGACGTAGCCATAGTGACCGGAGAGCACCGCGAGCTGGGCTCCCGTGCGTGCATCCCAGATCCGCGCGGTCTTATCAGCCGACGCGGTGACGATGCGGGCTCCGTCGGGCGAGTAGGCGGCGGTATATACCAAATAGCCCTGGGGAAGTATTGCGAGTTGGGCTCCTGTGCGCGCATCCCAGATCCGGGCGGTCTTATCAAACGACGCGGTGACGATGCGGGTTCCGTCGGGCGAATAGGCGGCGGAAACGACGCGGTCACCATGGCCGATGAGCACCGCAAGTGGGGTGCCTAGGCGTGAATCCCAGATCCGGGCGGTTCTGTCATCGGACGCCGTAACGATGTGGGTGCCGTCGGGCGAATAGGCGGCGAAACGGACGGCATCGCCATGGCCGATTAGCACCGCAAGTTGGGTGCCTAGGCGCGCATCCCAGATCCGGACGGTCTTGTCGAACGACGCCGTGACGATGCGGGTGCCGTCGGGCGAGTACGCGGCGCGAGTGACCGAATTTTCATGGCCGGAAAGCACCGCGAGCTGGGCGTCGGCGGCGCGAACTTCCTGAAACACATTGATCGCTGCAGGCGTATGTCTCTGAGCGATAGAATCGGTGAGCACATCGAGGATAATGCCCTGTGCCCCAGACACATCGTCGCTTTTGAGCCGCTGCGCTGCCACCTGGGTCAACAACCGCGCCTGCGCTTTGAGAGTCTCTTTCGCTTGATGCTGGGCTTCACTCCGTTGAAGCTCGGCCGCGCGCTTCTGCTGGAGGGCAATGAATGCCGCAACAGACGCCACGACCGAAAGAACTGTCACCATACCGATGAACGCTGTCGCGAAGCGATGGCGCCGGACGAACTTACGGATCCGGTAGCTGATGATCACCGGACGGGCTGTCACCGCCTCGTCGTTCAAGTAGCGGCGCAGGTCGGCAGCCAGCTCGAGCGGCGTGGCATAGCGGCGCTCGCGATCCCGTTCTAGCGCCTTCATCACGATCCAGTCGAGGTCCCCCCGCAACTCACTCACCAGGTGGCCGGGTCCCGTCCTGCGCAACGCTGCGGCGCCGGTGGTAATGTCCGTATCGGCAGTGAGCTTTCGACTGGGTCGGGGTGGCTCCTCTTCGCGCAGCTGGCGCAGCCACACATCGAGTGGCGGCATTTTCCCCGGCGCCGTCTCAAAGGGTTGCAGTCCGGTCAGCAACACATACAAAATGACGCCGAGCGAGTACACGTCGGTGCGAGAGTCGGTGTTTTTGGCGTTTGGGTCCGCTTGCTCTGGGCTCATGTAGCCGGGCGTACCGACGAATTGGCCGATCCGGGTGAGCAGCGTTTGGTCCGTAAGATTCAGGCTCGCCGCCTTGGCGATCCCAAAATCGATGATCCGCGGCACCGGCTTGCCGTCGACCTCGATGACCAGAATGTTCGCCGGCTTCAGATCTCGATGAATGATTGCGTTCTGGTGGGCATGTTGGACCCCCTCGCTCGCCTGGAGCAATAGCTCGATCCGCTCGCGGATCTGCAGCCGGTTTCGATCGCAATAGTCCGTAATTGGTAACCCCGCCACATACTCCATGACGAAGTAGGGCTGCCCGTGCGCCGTGCGTCCGCCATCCAGGAGTTTCGCGATGTTCGGATGATCGAGGTTGGCGAGGATCTGCCGTTCGGCCCTGAAACGGCGCACCACGGCCGCGGAGTCCTCGCCGCTGCGAATCAGTTTGATGGCCACCTGCTGCTCGAACTCGGCATCGGCCCGCCGGGCCAAATAGACGTCCCCCATGCCGCCTGACCCGAGTGCGCGCACCAGCTCATAGGGACCGACGTGGGTGCCCAACCGCAAATCCTCCTCGGGGTCGTCCTCGATTGGCGCGACAGCGGCCGCAGGCATTTCCAGGAACTCATCGCTCTCCTTGAAGTGCGCGGAGAGGAGGCCTGCGAGCGCACGACCGAGTTCAGGGTCCCGTACGCCGATCTTTTCGACCTCAAAGGACCGCACGGAGGGCTCGAGCTCGAGCAGCGAGTCGAAGGAGTTTTTGAGTTCCTGCCAGCGCGCGGCGTTCACAGCTAGTCCGGATGCAGTTCGCCGCGCAGCCACGTGCGCGCCATCGTCCAATCGCGCTTGACCGTGGCGGCGGAAATGTGCAGCGCAAGGGCCGTATCCTCGATCGACAAGCCGCCGAAGTAGCGCAGTTCCACCACGTGCGCCTGTTGTTCGTCTAATTCGGCCAGCCGCGCCAACGCCTCATCGATCGCAAGGACATCGAGCTCTGATTGAATCGCCACATCCTGAGCCTCGCTCAGGGTGACCCGTAAGCCTCCTTGACGCTTGTTCGCCAGCCGCGCCCGCGCATGATCGACCAGTACCTGGCGCATGATTCTCGAGGCCAGCGATACGAAGTGCAGGTGGTCATCAACGTTTACGCGCGCTCCGCCCACCAGACGCAGGTAGGCTTCGTGGATCAGCGCGGTGGTCTGCAGCGTGTGATTGGCGCGTTGGCCGCGCAGATGCTTGCGCGCTACGTGTCGCAACTCCTCATAGATGAGCGGCAGCAACTCATTCATCGCCTCGGTGTCGCCGGCACGCCATCGGGCAAACAAGTGCGGGGGAACCTCAGATGCCAATGTGCCGTGTCCGTCTAGCTCATTTCTTACAAGTCGTTGATTCCCTTCTAGCTTCGCGTGATTTGCCGACAAACGCAAGGCACATCGGTCCTATGCCCGCGGTAAGTGCTCGGCGATTGAGCCAATTCGTCGATCGATTCCGTATTCATGGGAAGGCACCCTGATTTTTTTCTCAAACCCGACCACTAAACGGAGAGTGCCATGAAGGTGTAGCGAGAAGAATCGTGTAAAAAGGAGCCGCGCCTGTGGATAAGTTCCGGAACGGGTAGGCGGCCTCGCCTATTTGGGCTTGATCGACACAACCGCCACCGCCGAGCCGCCTATTCCCGTGGTCACCGTCGTCGCCAGCAGCGAGCCCACCGGCGGCGCCACGGTCCCACTCGCCACCTGCGCCGAGAACTGCCACGTCTCACTCGCCCCGCCCTCAAGGCTGGTGGCCCAATACAACTCCTCCCCCGCCGTGCATGGCCACGTCGGCCCCGTGCAACTCGCGTCGCCCGCCTGCGCCTGCGTCACCGTCGTATAATTCGGTACGCTCGCATACACATAGAACCCACCCGTATAGCTCGTCGTCGGATTCGAGACGTGGATCGAGTACGTCACCGTCTCTCCCGCCACCGCCGGATCCGGTGTCGCGCTCACCCCCACGTCCAGCGCGTTCGTGCTCGCGATCACCGTGTCCGCCGTCCCCCGCGTATAGCTCGCCAGCGTCGTCGCGTTGATGAGGTTCGCCGCCGCACTGATTACCGCCCCGGCGCTCTTCGGCGCCTTCACGGTCAACTGCTGCGAGGACGCCTGACCCGCCGTCAGCGAGATCGCCTTCCACGTTACCACCCCGCCGCTCAGCGTCCCGCCCGAGGACGCCGACACGAACGTCGTGCCCACCGGCACCGCCATCGTCAGATCGGTCGCATCCGTGCCGCTGCCCGCGTTGCCATACGTTAGCGTGTAGGTGTATGTGCCGCCCGCGGCCACCTGCTCCGGTGCAGTCAACGCCAGCTCAGGTCCGCGGGTTTCGAGACGTTGCGCAGCGTGCTTACGCCGTTGAGCACGACTGGAGACGGGTGGGTTACGCCCGCACTTCCGCTGCTGCTGCGCGCTCTCTCAACCGCGAACTGGATCCATTGAAGGACGACACGCTCGACAAGGAGATAAATTCGATGTTCTAAAATGGAAGGTTGCTACCAGCAGACATCGAGTGTAGCGTCAAGCACTCTTCTTCCCTTTCAGGCATCGCACCACTCCACTGGGACATTCTCATGCTAACGCAAGACATCAGCCGGGTTCTTCGCGACCCCAATGTTTCGAATTAGCTAAAATCGACCGTGATTGATTCGCTCGAACGCGACCCAATTGATGCGGCGAATGATGCGGAGATTCTCGCGGCATTACTACAGGCGAGGGCGAGGGTCATTCTTTCTGGTGAATTGGTAGGGCATCTCACTACTGTCCGACACGTTTCATAGCAAATTCAACTGGTTATCGTCGTGCGGCATAATTCGATCCTCGTCGGTGTCAGAAAACAGCTGAATCAAAGGG
>Ga0302319_10018194_pt1 | contig 12828 bp, 11 predicted proteins | sample Bog_T0_2_FD_203319 | JGI IMG/M metagenome (GOLD analysis project Ga0302319, IMG submission 203319) | Peat permafrost microbial communities from Stordalen Mire near Abisko, Sweden - Bog_T0_2 | ecosystem: Environmental > Terrestrial > Soil > Wetlands > Peat | place: Sweden: Abisko, Stordalen Mire...
CGGAGGCGAGGTGCAGCAGGCGGGGCTGGTGTTCGAAGACCGTCACACCGAAGCCCAGGGCGCGGAGGGAGGCGGCTATGTGGCAACCGTACCAACCGCCGCCGATGATCGCAAAAGTGAGTGACATGGGGGCTATTTACCGCAGACCAGGCAGCACCGCCACATCGAATATCCTTTTGACGGGATTGGCCTATGTGGCGACCATCGTCGCGTCCCCCACTGCTGTAGCGCAGCCCGACGTCCCTGTGTCTCCGGCAGTGCAGGCAGACGGCGGTGTGGTGAATGTGAAAGATTTTGGCGCGAAATGCGACGGCAGCACCGATGACACACCTGCCCTCAACGCAGCCCTTAACTATGCTCGCGCCCACACCGTCGCCGGACAAATCGTGGCGCGCGTCGTGTTCTCTCCTGCAGGCGTGTGTCGCCATACCGGAACGCTGAATTTCACGGGCTTACGCAACTTCCCGACCGAAATCGACGGAGGAGGCTCCGTGCTTGACTGCGAAGTCAGCGGTGGCCCCTGCGTGGATGCACTTTACACTCGCTATCTGCACATCAGAAACCTCACCATCACCGCCAACGGCCCGGCGGTCCCAACCATTGGCCTGCAGCTCGGGCTTATCAATGCGACCGTCGTGTCAGATTGCAACGAAATCGATAACCTTACCGCTTCCGGCCACTTTTCCATCACGGCTGTCTACAATCGCTCTTCTGAAACGACATTATGGAACCATCTGCTGGCATGGAACTCCTACAGCGGGGGGGCTGCCTATGACCTGGTAATGGACGGCTACAACCACTGGAACGTGCAGTCCGCCTTCCAGATCGTTACGCTGCAACGGGATGTCGCCAACTCGTTCAACGAGAATACCTTCATCACCCCAGATTTCCGTCGCGTTGGCCCAGGCGCGGCGGTCTGGTCCGGCTTCACGAGCCGGCATGCGTATATTGGCGGCTACATCGGTAACAGTGCAGTTGGTGAGGTAACTAATTATGGAATGGTTCTGTATGGCTATAATGGCTTTTTGAACGCCGATATCCACGGCGAAGCATTTGGGTATCTCACGGACATGTTCTATGTTACAGCGCCGAGCGGTACAACATCAACGATCATAGACGGCCTGCGGTTCCGCGACCACAACTCCCAGGCCAACAGCGCAATTTTCAGGCTCGACGCAGCTTTGACTGGAGGTGTTGCGCTGACGAATGCTGATATCGAGATCGGCGGCCTTCGCGCTTCCAAAGTATTCGATGGCCCGTCACGATGGATGGTTTCCGGGAATTACAAATTGCCGGCTGGGTTCTCTGCCTGGAACCTACCGGCGGTGCAGTTCAATGGCATCGGCACGATTGGGACTGTCGCATCCTTCTACGGCAACAGCAACGGCCTGCACATCACGCCCACCACACCAGCCACGTCCTCATCTGCCTGCGTGGTTGGACAGATCAGTGCGGACGCCAACTACATCTACTTATGTACCGCGACAAATTCGTGGAAGCGTACCGCGCTGGGGGCGTGGTAGTAGTGCCGACAGCAACCCGAATCTGTTGATTATCCTATCGTACTAGGATATCAGATATAGACAGCTGGGTTACACGGCAAATTTAGAGAAATCAAAGGCCCGAAGAAATGGACGAATCTGAGACGGCACAACCCCTTCTCACCGCCGCCTACGCATCCCATACCGGTGGCGACTGGCCTGCCGCACTTCTTCTGTGGTCTCAAGTACGCGACACTCACCCCAACATCCCAGATGGCTACGTGCATGGTTCCACGGTCCTCGACCGCCTTTGCCGTCATAATGAAGCACATGCGTTGCTGGAGGAAGGCCTCTCCCGCCTGCCCGATTCGGTCCCATTGCTTATGCATGCCGGGTACCGAGCCACACAGAATCGCGATTGGATCAGAGCGCAACGCCTTTGGCAGGCCGTTATCAAGCACGATCCTGGTTGTGAACCTGCGGCAAGACAACTTATGCATGCGACCCATTCTGTCCAGGTCGCGTCGCTGGGTGAAGAGGCAATAAACAAAGCAGCGACGGCACTGCAAAACTATTATCCCGAGGGTGATGCCTCCCCCGAAGACGAAGCGGACCGGCAGCTACTTCTAGGCTTCGAGGGCCTCGGCGCAACCTGTGAATTTGGTGCCGTGCAGCGTCATTTTCGCGCAGATCCGCTCGGCCTTTTGCGATGGGCCGCTGCTACACCGGACAATATTGCCCAGGCTCTCGCTGCTAGGTTTGAAGGTGTTGGGTCCCCTGCGCAGACCAAACTCCTTCTTATGGATGACAAAGAATATTTTGTTCAGGACACACTCCATAAATTTGCTCTACACACAGCAATCTACCTGGGAGACGAAGACGAGGCAGTCATTCTGAAACGTCAATGCCGAATCCTTTCGTTCCTTGCCAAAAAGCTCGTGCATGACATTGAGGCGGCCGAAAAAATCTTTGTGTTCAACTACCCAAATCGGCCGATAGGGCTTATGGAGATGCGTGCCTTGCATGGCGGTTTGCGTACGATCGGCCCAGCGACGCTCCTCTGCATGCGCCTATCTGACGAGGAACACCCGGCTGGTTCTATACTGCGCGTGGAAGACGGACTCTTTGTCGGCCATATCGCGCGGCTCACGAATCATGGTCCATCGATACTATTCGATGATTGGCGCCATATCCTGCGGGTCGTGAAAGCGATGGCGGAGGCAATCCCCTGAGAATTCTCTGCTATTCAGCTCGGTTGTATTTCGTGCCAAGTTTGTCGCGATCCGGTGGACTGGGGCCAGTCAAATCGCCGCCGCACTTGGCGCGCACCGAGCAACTGTCGAGGATCAGCGTCGGATTGCCGCGCAGCAGGGCATGCACTTTCCCCAGCTCCGTGGCTTTTAGCCCAATGCGCATGGCAGCGGCGCCCGGTCGCGCTACGAGGATGTCCGGGCAAGCTTGTTTGGCATGGGTCAAAGCATTCGAGCAGCCGTGCGAGCAAATCGAAGAGACCGAAGTCTGATCCTGTCTCCCGTACTCAAGTAATCGGATATGGGAAGTTGGAAGTCGATTGACAGGGCGTTATACAACCTCTAGTAACCCGAGTCGCTCATATTGCGGGGTACAGCCTCTTCAGCTTCACGCGCGCGTCGGCGGTGGTGAATTGCCAGTCGGCCTTGGCGTGGTGCTTGTTACGGCGCCTCTCCGAAGCGGCGACTTCCTTGATCAGTGTCTCCTTGTCAGGGATCCGCCGGTCGAGACACTGCCCCGACAAGACGCTGAGTTCAGTCTCAGCCATATTCAGCCAACTGCCGTGTTTCGGTGTGTAGTGCCACTCGAAGCGCTCAACGAGCCGGCGAGCTTCGGCCGCTGGAAAAGCCTCATACGACGATGCCGGGCATGCGTATGCATTGAGGTCGACGTCTGGAAGCCGAGCTTTACCCTCATCGCAGGAGCCGGGTGAGCAAGTCATGAGTCTTTTTATACGCAGCTTCCCATGGCATCGAAAAATTAGCCCGAAACCAAAGACCATGACGCTCGGTCTCAACATCAGTCACGGCAGTATGCTCAACGTACTCCATAGGGACCAAATCGTCACGGTGATGATCATACAGATGACCGCCGGCGTCACCCGGCGACAGAAACGTCTGGTTAGAGTAGGCCACACCCGGCTTGTTGGTGATCCAGCGATACTTGGCAAGCCCCGCCCCGATGGGTGCCATGAATGCGTCAACGGTATCACACCATACAATCCCTTCGATGAGGGGACACCCGATTGAGTTTTCAATTCGAACATCTGGGCAGCTAGCAATAATGTGCTTTGCAAGCCTCATCTCATCTTCGAGAGACATAAAGGCATGGGTGTCAAGAGAGTGAATATCTGCATTCAGACCATCCAATACGACCGTCAAATCGGGGAAGTCAGTCGCAAGCTGATTAATAATATTTGGGATACCATCTTCTTGCTCAATCCACGCTCGGTTCTCCAACCTTAAAGTCACAAGTAACAGCGGGTTGCTTGCCCGCTTTAGGGTGTCAACCCTCGCAAGAAAATCCGGATTGCAGCGATCTCTACACCACTTGATTACGCGGTCTGCCAAGTCTGTTCTAACATGGCGATCCAACAGTACCACGGACAACGCCTTAGATCGAAGCATATATTGATAGAGTTCGTAGCCGTGGTTAAATTCAATCAAAGCCCCGGCCCGACACGTAACGTCGGGATAAAGCTCCTTCACTCCGCCAAACATCTGAAACTGTCGGTTTGTTGCGATGATGTCGATTTTTTCGACCGGTGCCAGCTCAAACAAAGTCGACCAGCCCGATATCACATTCCAGATGTAATGTCCGAGGTGCCCAAGTGCAACATCGGAAACCATAACGGGGCGCACCTGAGGCTTAAGGTATTCCATCACAAGCTCACGGTTATCAAATGTGCGGGTGAGCGCGAGGACTAGGGGATTTTGCACATTCCAGCCTTGAACACACAACAGCAATTGGTGCTCCGGGATGAACCAGGCACAGTCGGAGTATGCAACCATTGCGTTGTCCAAAGAAACAACAATGCAGATTCTTCCCTCGGCCCGATACAAGTACACATAAGTGTCCAGCGAATCATAAGCAAGACCACGCGTCCCCGTGAATGGGCAAAGCATAGGTTTAGCTCGCAATATCACTGTGCCAGCTACGTCAAACTGGCGATCCGATAAGTTAGCTGCACCCGAAAATGGAATATCCGGCGAGAGCTCGGCGCAAAGTGACGCGACCTGGTGCGGGCCACCGCAGGCAGCCTCAAGGAACGTTTTCGACAAACCAAGAAGCTGGAGATTGAGTAGCGCTTCAGAAGAGCTGCCTCCATTAAGAGTCATAGTACGAGCCCCGGCTTTGATCCAATATGCAGCCAGAACAGCAGATGAGTACCGACCGTCAGGAAGGGGGGGAAGAACCGCTTCCCGTTGAAGAATGGACGTAACGTATTCCGCGAAAAGGTTGACATTAGTCTGAAGCAGCTCTGGAAGCTGTTCGGTAAAGGGCGACGAAGAGTGCCAGACACAATGTTCTAAGTCTTGTGCAGTTCCTGACGGCACATTCTGGGACGCGGCAACTGCTGCAATAAGAACTTCTCTCGCTGCCGGAATCTCCTGCAACTTCAAAAGTGCACGGCCAAGCCGAGAAAGTACAAACGCAAGCACCTCCGGCTGAAGCAGCCAACCGGCACGATTGCGGACTGCATGGAGTCGAGTGGTGATCGACTTGAAATCACCCTCAGAGAGTTTGGCCTCCACAAACGCCCTGTACACATCTTCTGCTTGAAACGCTTGCATCCCGAGGGCGCGGTCAAGCAAATTTGATCCAGTCGGTGAATCGCCAAGTCGGATTCTCAGAAGGCCAATTTGTGCGAGCACCTCAGCCGGCGGTGAGGTCTCAGCCGAAAACGTGCTGTCGAGCGCCGCGAGAGCAGCCTTACTTCCCTCGGTGGCTTCAAGACACCTCGAAAAACATAACAACAGGTCTGCGTCATGCACCCAGGATGCGTGGCGCTGCTTCCCATACTCTACGCCGGTGCTCCACAATCCTTTAGCAACCATATGTCTCATCGAGAGTTTGGATAGCGTCAGAGATAATGGGGATTTGCCCGCAGGTTCCATACCAACTGGCACACCGACGCTCCGATGGGCGTTCCAGTTGGCAACACCCTCTGCATCAAGACTGGCTGCTTCTTGGATTTCGGATAGGGTATGATGATTTATCCGACAGAGTGCGCCAAGTGCGTCGAATTCCGATAGCGCAGTGGAAGGTGCCTGAGGTGGGTTACAAATCAGATCGAGATATCTATCGATTACGAACCGCCTGACCTCCACCGAGAGTTGTTGAAGGCTCCCACCAATCCTATTAAATTCTCTGTCCAGGTACCAAGTAGCAGATTCACCATTCTCATGCATCAGTTCCAGAAGAAAAACAGGCGCGAAGCCTGCATAAAGGCATTCAGGTCGCCAGCCCTCCATAAAGGCCGTGCAAGGTTTGCCTTCGTGACGTATTGGGACCATTTTGCCTGCTGAATTCCGGAAGCCATAGAAATCAGCGGTTCGCACGACGCTATAGATCATCGCCGGGATTCCCAAACCTCTGCGGCCGCCACAGCCCAGGCCACCTTACAGCCAGAACAATTTATGGATGTCACTCCGACTGCTCAACGATAACGTGGAGCGAATGGAAACCGATTGCGCAAATTCCGAAACACCAATATCGGCTAAGTTCATCTCTACCGATTCTTCAACAATATGAAAGTAGTTCTGCTGCAGAAAGTTGCTGTTAGGGTCCAGGCACGTGATCAGGACGAGTCCCGTTGGCGGCGCATCGAAGACATAGATCTTAAGGTCCGGCCGGTAGCGCCGCAGGATGTAAAGCGTCTTCCAAACATCCCCGGCCCACCACTCTGGATGCCGAGAAATCTCCTGATTTGCCGTATCATGAATGTTCCGCCGAACACTGTAAGTGTCCAGTGGGACGCAGTCGTGCAACGCGATGATGGAATTAGGATTGGCATGGCGTTCCGTGTTGATGAAGTCACGCAGAAGAAATTCAAACCAATGCATTCCATCAAGGAAGGCGAAATCCAGGCGTCCATTCAGAACCTTCGTCGGATCATAATTAGCAAAAAAATCGTCACTGCTCATCTGAAAGAGATGGCAGGAACGCTTACCAGGAAAGACGTTCGAGGCAATCCTGAAATCCGGGTCGATTGCAATCGACGGGCAGCGGGCCAGCGCCAGAGACTGTCCATTCTGCGCACCAATCTCCAAATAGGTCTTCGGAGAAAGTTCCCGATGAAGCCGTTCGAGGACTGCGACATATGGCTCACCGCTGTGATCCGGGATACGGATCGCATCCTCAGGATAACCAGCAAGCAATGGCAACGAATAGACGCTATCATCGGACATGGTAGGTGCCTTTACGCTTCGTCGGAGGACATGTCAAGTGAGATACCGCCCATCAGCACCCAATCAGATGAACGCATCGACATAGCGCATCGCCTCGGGGACGTTGACAGACCATCTCTTGTGGGTGGGCGTTGGGTCAGATTGGTCCTGCTTTCCAAAGATAAATCCAAAGTCCAGTTGACTCGCGGCAAACAGGTTGGAGTGGCCATAGGTGAACGCGGGGGACCCTTCTATGCTGACGATCGCGGCGCCCGGTTTGCAGAAGACCGCATTGAACATCGCCGCCCCACCCAGTCCGACGACAACCCGAGCCGACGCAAAAATCCGCACCTGCGCTTGAAAATCCAGCATCTCCGGTTCCACAGTGACAAAACCGCGTGCTTCCAGGGCATTTATCAATTCGGCTTCATTCAACAACTTGCGGTAACCGACCTTATCCGTGAACGATCGGCGTGAGACAAAGATCTTCTCGAACGCCTTGTGCTCACCCTTCATGCAGCGCTCACGCAACTCTTCGAACACCCCACGGTCTGACGGGGTGGGGGTGACATCGACATGACTGTATTGATGCATGGTCAGGCTGCTGCAATCATAAATCCGCCACGGCTCCTGCACAACGATCTGCTCGTCAGGAATACCCATGAAATTCAATAACTTGCGTTGCCAGGCCGACCGAATCCAGCACAGATATCGTCCGCCGTGAGCACGCCGGACGAAGTCGTGTGCACTGGGCAGTCCCATGATCAACCACATGCCATAATTGTCTGGCTCTACAGGCGAACCGAAGAAGACCGGTTCGGCGATCCGCACCACGTCGGATTCACCCAGGAAGCTCGTGGTGCAGACGAAACCGCCATCCTGAGCTTCGATTCTGGGAATGACCACTTCCGGGCCAGGATCGCGTGCGAGATAAAACTCCACCCGCCATTTGACACGATCAAAATCCGTATCATGCAGGCTCAGAGTCCCATTATCCTGAAGCACCGCATGAAAGTGGTGCGAACCAAACAGCGCACAGCGCTGGAACTGGGATACGAACTTGGCGTGACGTACCAGACTGCACGCAAATAGTGTGTGCTGTACCCCGCCTTCCGAGAGATCGGCTACGAACGCTGGTTGTGCGCGCGTCCAGGCTTGACGTGCGTCAACCACGACCCGACTAATTCCCGGAACCTGGTCGCCGCCCGCCAGATGCAGCGGCCTGCGATTCCATCCTAAGATCACCCGGTCCTCCGTCGCAAGATCAAACACTGCGGCGCAGATGCACCGGATCGCCTGCCCCGGCAGCCTTCCAGTCTGTGAATTGCTGCTTTGCATGATCTTGCCGTCACGATTGCTACATCCCAATCTTTGACAGAAAATCACTGTACGGCTTGCGGCCATAACTTAGTACCGCGGACATCGCCGATGCGAAGTCGAGGCTCGGCTGGTAGGGAAGACTACTCAAATAAGGATACATAAAAAACGATGGCCGCACGTCGTCGGAGTGTATAAAATTCAGGTAGCGTTCAACATTCTGGGTGACTAAATAGTCCGGTTGAATCTGCCCGAAGATATCAGCGTGAAAGAAGGGAGTCCGAAAAAACACCACCTCCTTGAAGAAGTAGGACATGAACTGGCAGGCTGAACGCCCGAACGAGTCGCCAAACCAGACAAGCCGCTTGCCATAGACTGCTTCCCTGTTAAAGTGGATATCAACGATCCCGTTGTTGCCTCCAGTCATGCTGTTATGGTACCAGTTGCGAACCCATCGCATCGGATTCTTAATCTGCTTTTCGCTATGGGGTGGCGTCAGTTTGCTTCCCAGGTCGCCTGACCACTCGACATCCACGTTCGTGTCCGCCAGCAGGCGGTTGACATGTACCGTCTGTGGCTCACCGACCAACCGTTTCACGATTTCGGCAACAGCCAGGATTGTCCCGTAGTCGGTCAGGTGCGTGTCCGTCAGCATGAATGTCGGCCGGTCAGCTTGCCGCAACACATCACGCGGGTAGCAGATGTAGTGCGAAAGCGCCGGAAAGCGCTCAATGTACAGCATGCCAAGAAGTATCGGATTTTCTACGGGAAAGTCCTCCGTGCAAACGGAGTGCTTGTCCGGAAAGATTATGTGTTGGAAACCCGCCCCGCGCGATGTGGCGGCGCGGTGCCTTTGCACCATGTTGCGAAGAAAGTTGGTGTATGATTCCTCTGGCACTTTGCGGCGGCCGACCGCGAAATCCAGCACGGCATGGCCCCCCTCCGCGAGAAAGAGGACATTAGAGCGTCCGACCAGGACTCCATTCTCGATCGGTTGGACGTCCGGAATTCCCACGTGCCCGTCCTGGCCATGCACTGAAGGGGCTCCGCCCGGTGCGGTCTCGTCTTGCCCCACAGCCCGAAGAGCGGCGTCCAGGCCCTGTCGAACTGCCTCATTGTTTGGGAAAGTTTGCGCTAGTGACTTCCAACGGGCGACCGCCGTGTCCCAGTCCTGGCGGAGGTTGGCGGTCCAGCCGTAACCAACGGCAATTGCCTCATCAGCTGGAAAACGTCTGTACCCTTCGGCGAGCAGGGCTTCCGCAGCCGCAAATTCACCAGCGCCCTGCTCGGTAACCCCGGCCCCAAGGTAGCCATATCGAGCTTCAGGAAACCGCTCCCGAAGCTTCTTCCAACGTCGTCGCGCATCAGATAAGTTGCCCCGATGGTGGGCCACCCAAGCATACTCGATCAGCGCTGTGGGATCGTCGGGAAAGCGCACGATGGCCTCGGTGAATGACGCATCTGCTTCATCGAAAAGCTTGATCTCTCTTTCGGCGATTCCGACGCCCACATAACCTGCTTGATGGTCAGGAAAGCGTCGCTTGATCGTCTCCCATCGACGCTTTGCTTCCACCCAATCATGCCGTTCATGCGCCCTCCAGGCGTGCGCAATAGCAAGTTGTTCGTGGTCTGGGAAACGCTCAAGGGCTTGAATGAGCAATGCTTCTGCAGCGTCTCGATGCCCCAATCCCAGCAGCGCAGTGTTACCCATCATGAATCCGTCAGGGTGGTCTGGAAATTCAGTTCGCAGCAATTCCGCGCGCTGCTTCAGTTCGGCCCAGTCGCGCTGTTCCAATGACTCTCGCGCGCGTGCAACCGTGTCTTGAAACTTCACGGGCGGATATTCAATGACCACCCCGCTCATCCCCGCGCCCCCACATCCGCGTACTGCGAGACAAACCGGCACCCCCCGACGTCCATTTCCCGGTAATGGCTGGACCGGCGATAGAACGGCTCATCCGACACCGGCGTGTAATGTGTCACCCGGCTCTTGCGGGTTCGCACCGGCTGGGCGATCGGCGAGCCGCCATGCGCCAGATCGGCATGCCACACCAGCACATCCCCCTTCTCGGCCAGGAATGAACTCTTCACCTGCCCGAACGCCTTGGCGTCGTCATGCAAACTCTGCAAAGACCGAGCGTGCTCGGCGGTATGGCTCTCCATCCACTTGCTGCTGCCGCCAAACAGGAAGTCCGGGGACCGGTGGCTGCCCACATAATATTCCAGCTCGCCCGTGCCGGGCGCCACGTCTTCCAGTGCCAGCCAGGTGGCGGCCAGATGCATGGGGTTGCTGTCGATCTTCACATAAGCAGTGTCCTTGTGGATCGCCTGCTGGGAGCCGTTCCAGAATGTCAGGCCCTGAAACGCCTTAGGCTGGTCCTCGAAGATGGCCGACAGGAACGCCACCGCCCGTGGGGCGGCAATGGCCTCCCGCGTGACTCGGGAGAACGCATACAGGTCCAGCATCTTGGTCCGCCCCGCCCGCAAGGTCACGTCGGGCCGCGTGGTGCGCATTTTCCCGTCCGGCTCGAACGTTTCCACCTGCAGCCCGTTGGGCGGATTTTTCCACACCCGCTCGATCTCGGCGTTCAGCCGATCGACAACCGCGTCCGGAACCGCGCCCTTCAGGACCAGGTAGCCGTCGCGCACGAAGCGGAAGATCGCGACCGATAGCTCATCCGAGATCTCGCCCTTGCGGTGCTTGGCGGCCAGCCGGTCCAGCCAGTCGTAACGGTCGATCCACAGTCCGCCGAAGCGGCTGACCGTTTCGGCCATGATGCTCGTCGGGGTCTCGGCGGGTTTGATGTCGCGGCGCGGCAGGACGACATTCGACGCCTCGAGCCGCACCGTGATCTGCGGAAGTTCGCTGCGCGGGACGAACACTGGTGTCGGGAAGGAGAATGCGCAAAGGCCGTCGCCGATACCGGCATCCTTCAGGTCCTGCCGGAACTGGTCGGCAACGCACCATCCGATGACTTCGCCACGCAGCACAAACTCCAGGCCGAGTTTGGTCCCTGCGTCATCGGCGACCGTTATCCAGCCTTCGATCAGCGCTTCATCACACCGGTCAACACTTCCCAGGATCCTCACAAACCGTGCCCTCACGCTGACAAATTTGCAGGCTTCCCGGTGGGACTATTGCCTGACCTCCGCCGGCACCTGGTCATACGTATCGTACCTGCATTCCGCCCGAATACCCTGTGCCGCGCTGGTCCAGGTGCGGTCTCATAGCGCTTGCGAGCGAAGCAGTGCAAGCACTTGTTGCGCAAACACCGCGGCATCCGTCAGATCGGCGGCCGGCAAATCCGCCCCGTTCTCCGCCCCAACCGCCGGCGCAGCAACGCGACCCGACCCTGTCATGCGGCGAAGGCTCTGAAGCTCTTGCGTCCGGTGACTTCGCGCGCCAGGCCGGCCGCGGCGAGTTGGGTCAGCAGCCGCGTGGCGGCCTGCGGCGACAGGCGCAACCGAACGGCCAGCGCCTTGGGGGTGAGCGCGGGAACCGCAAGCAGGCTGGCCACCGCGTCGGGCAAACGGGAGCGGCGGTCCGCACCGGCGGTGAGGCGCGCCCCCGCCGCGGCCACCGCCTGCAGCCGGTCGAGTTCGCGTAAGCCCGCGCGCGCGGCTTCCGCGGTCATGACCAGGAAACTCACGATCCAGGATGCGCGGGCGCTGCCGGTCAGCCGGCTTGCCGCCTCGCCGCGCAGCCGTGGCAGTTCGCCGGCATCGCTTTGGCCCAGCACCGGCCAGGCCGCCCAGACCGGCAGCGGAACGGTCTTCAACAGGCTCGACCGGACCAGATGCAAGGCCGCGACGGCGAGCGCCTGGATCGCATCCGGCTGGTCAACGATGCCGGCGGTCATCCAGGTCTCGGCGGCGCGGGCTGCGGCCAACAACGGCGGCAGGGCACTGTCCGCCAGGCATGCCGTCCGCCACGCGATGAAGCGGGCCGGGTCCAGCACCCGAGCCCCCAGGGGACCCAGCATGATGGCGGCGGTTTCGGGATTGGCGAGCGGGTCGTGCCGGCGCGGCAGGGCGGCGAGCAGCCGCACGAGGTGAAGGGCGAGGGTGACGGCCTGCTCGCCTTCGGCCAGGGCCGGCAGGTCTTCGGCGTCGCGCCAGAGGGGGCCATCGAACGTGTTGGGCATCGCGCTGTGTGGCCGGCCGATCTGGGCGGCAGTGTCGAAACGGCCAGCCAGGTCGAGCGCGCGCAAGGCGAGGTCGAGCGGATGCACCCAGGCGTCGCGGGCGGCAAGGAAACCCGCGGCTTCGCGGAAGGCGAGCCGGACGACCAGGCCGGTGCGGACCGGGGCGGGCACGGTCTCGGCTTTGGCATCGAGGCGCGCCAGGGCATCCTGCGCCGCGGCGAGCGGGGCCAGCCAGGATGCGGCCTCTCCGGCTTGTGTCCGGCTGGCGTGGGGACGTGTGTCCGCCCAGACCAACGCAGGGGTGTCGGTCTCGTCCGGGGTATCTTCCCAGATGGGACGGAGGAACGGGTCCCGGTCGGTGGACGACATAGCGGTAATTTCTTAACTCTCTGATTTCACAAGGTCAGAATAGCCGGTTTGCATGAAACATGGCAAGGTCGGTTCATGACTTGGTGGGTTTGGCTG
>Ga0302319_10018195_pt1 | contig 12828 bp, 9 predicted proteins | sample Bog_T0_2_FD_203319 | JGI IMG/M metagenome (GOLD analysis project Ga0302319, IMG submission 203319) | Peat permafrost microbial communities from Stordalen Mire near Abisko, Sweden - Bog_T0_2 | ecosystem: Environmental > Terrestrial > Soil > Wetlands > Peat | place: Sweden: Abisko, Stordalen Mire...
GCAATTGACCGCCGACAAGGCGGCGATGGCTCGCCAAAAAGGCGATTTGTATCCAGTTTGGGTCTTAAATCACACTAATACCGAGATCATGCTCGCCAATCGCGTGTCGATGGGCCGCGGCTTAACCAACGACCGGTTTAAGTGGGTGCCATTCGTGGATATGTTTCTGTTTCCGTTGGACAACAATGCGCTGGAACAGAAGGATCCTGAGCATGAAGCTTACTTCAAGAACGAGGATAAATTACTCGCCGGCTATCTGGCACAGGCGCAGCTGCAGGCACCGCCACCGGCATTCGACGACTACTTAACTTTTGTGAGCCACACGCTCGAAAAATTTAAGTCTGACGGTGCGGTAGCGCTGAAGTTTGAAATGGCCTATTTGCGGGATCTGGAAATCGGCAATCCTAAGAAAGAAGATGCCGAGCGGATCTATGCGGTTTACGGGCGAACCTTGGAGCCTTCAGCCGAAGAATATAAGACAGTGGAAGACTATTTGTTCCGCTACATCGCGCACGAGGCGGGGCGATTGGGCTTGGCGATTCATATACATACATCGCTGGGGGTGGGGAGTTATTTCCGCTCGGCTAACGCCGATCCGCTGGCGATGGAGCCGCTGTTTAACGATCCGAGCCTGCGCAAAACCAAGTTCGTAATGCTGCACGGCGCTTGGCCGTTTACCCGCGAAACGGCGATGCTGATCCTCAAGCCCAATGTTTACATGGATTATTCAGGGTACAGCTATATGACGTACCCGCATCAGGCGGCAAAAGACCTGCGTTTGCTGCTCGAAGCGGCGCCGGAGAAGGTTTTGTACGGCTCGGATGCGTCGCCGTTTTCGCAAAATGTGGGTTGGGAAGAGACGGCGTGGAACGGCGCGAAGTTCGGCCGCGAGGCTTTGGGCTTGGCGATTACGCAGATGATCGACGATGGCGAAATCACGCCGGAGCGCGGTAAACAGTTGGTGCACATGGTTTTGCGCGAGAATGCGCGCCAACTTTAAGGCTGGTAAGTGTATGAAAAAATTGCTGATCCGGCCTGGCGCGATCGGCGATGTGATTGTTTCCTTGCCGGCTTTGGAGTATCTGAAAGCGGAATACACCGAGGTTTGGGTGCAAAGCGCGGTGATTCCGCTGATTCAATTTGCGGATAAAGTTATGTCGATTGCGGCCAGCCGGATCGAAATGATGACGGACGAATTTGTCGAGCGTTTTCAACAGTTTGACGAGGTCGTTTCGTGGTACAACTCGGACCGGGAAAAGCTCGAAAAGATCAATAAAAACGTGGTTTTTCACCAGGCTTTGCCTACAGCCGCAGGCATAAATGCCACGGATTTTTATGCCCGGCAAGTGGGTGCGCCCTTGGGGTTAGTGCCGAAAATCAAAGTCCATCGCAATGTGGCACGTGAAACAATCGTGATTCACCCATTCTCTGGAAGTGATAGAAAGAATTGGGCTTATGCCAATTTTGAGGAGTTGGCGAAACGCCTTCCGCTGCCGGTGGAATGGGCGCAGGAGCGCTTTGAGAACCTGCTGGAACTGGCCGAATGGATGGCCGACGCGCGGCTTTATATCGGCAACGATTCGGGTATTACGCACCTTGCGGGAGCCATTTCGATGCCAGTTTTAGCTATATTTGCGGTGTCTGACCCGCAAATATGGGCTCCCGTTCGAGCGAAGATTTTGCGAAATCCGGAAGTGGAGCAGGTTGTGACGGCCGCCACCGAACTATTGGCTTGCGGGCGGCGGTAACTTCGTCGACTCGCGGCGTTCGGGTCGAGTGCGGAGCGGTTTTGACCAGTTCGGGATTGTCTTCGACTTCCTGGGCGATGGAGATGAGAGCGTCAGCGAAGAGATCGAGTTCGCGTTTGCCTTCGGTTTCGGTGGGCTCGATCATGAGCGAGCCGTGGACGATGAGCGGGAAGCTGACGGTATAGGGATGGAAGCCGTAATCGATGAGGCGTTTGGCGATATCGCCGGTGCGCACGCCTTTGACGGATTGGCGGTCGTCGCTGAAAACGCATTCGTGCATGCTGGGCGCTTTATAGGCGATTTCGTAGTGCGGCTCGAGCAAAGTGCGGAGATAGTTGGCGTTGAGAAGCGCGTCCATGGTGGCGCGGCGAAGGCCGTTGGAACCGTGGGCCATGATGTAAGCGAGCGCGCGGACTAAAACGCCAAAGTTACCGTAGAAAGCTTTGACGCGGCCGATGGATTGAGGAAGATCGTAATTCCAACGCCATAGATCGCCATCGCGCTTGAGGCGGGGACTGGGCAGGAATGGAGTAAGTTCCTTGACGCACGCGACTGCGCCGGCACCGGGACCGCCGCCGCCATGAGGCGTGGAAAATGTTTTATGCAGATTGAGGTGCATGACATCAATGCCGAAATCGCCGGGGCGAGCGATGCCGACGAGCGCGTTCATGTTGGCGCCGTCCATGTAGACGAGGCCGCCTTTATCGTGCATGACGCCGCAGATCTTACGAATGTTTTCTTCGAAGACGCCGACGGTGTTCGGGTTGGTGATCATGAGGCCGGCGACATCGTCCGTCATGGATTTCGCTAGCGCTTCGACATCAACCATGCCGCGTTCATTCGACTTGATGTTTTCGACGGTGTAGCCGGCCATCATAGCGGTAGCGGGGTTGGTGCCATGTGCGGAATCGGGCACGAGGATTTTTTTGCGAGGATTGCCGCGGGCTTGAAGAGCGGCGCGGATCATGAGAATGCCGGTGAATTCGCCATGAGCGCCGGCGGCCGGCTGCAACGTAACGGCATTCATGCCGGTGATTTCGGCGAGCGCTTGTTCGAGAACGGCGATGACTTCGAGGCAGCCCTGGCTGAGTTCTTCGGATTGATAAGGGTGAGCCCAGGCGAGGCCTTCGGTGCGCGCGACGAGTTCGTTCACGCGCGGGTTGTATTTCATGGTGCAGGAGCCGAGCGGGTAGAGACCGAGATCAATGGCGTAGTTCCAAGTAGAGAGGCGAGTGAAGTGGCGCAGAGTTTCGAATTCGCTGACTTCGGGGAAGTCTTCGATTTCGGCGCGCACATGGCTTTTGCCGAGAACCTGTTCGGCGTCGACGGGAGGGATATCGAGCGCGGGCAGTTGATAGCCGCTCTTGCCCGGCGAGCTTTGTTCGAATAAAAGCGGTTCGTTTTGGACGATGTGGCGGGAGACTTTTTTGATCATGTTAGTGCGCACCTAAGACTGAAGCGACGGTATCCATGTCTTCGCGCTTGTTCATTTCGGTAGCGCAAAGGAGCATGGAGCCCTTGAGTTCGGGATAGAAGCGGCCGAGCGGTAAGCCGCCGATGATTTTCTTTTCAGCGAGTTCGGCGTTGACTTGATCGGGCGATTTGCCGTTGGTGTTGGCAACGAATTCGTTGAAGAAAGGAGCGTCGAATTGGCGGTTTACCTTGCCGGCGAGGTAGTGGGCTTTGGCCAAATTTTGTTCAGCGAGTTCGCGCAGGCCTTCCTTACCGAAAATGCTCATGTAGACGGTGGCCATGAGAGCGAGCAAAGCTTGGTTAGTGCAGATATTGGAGGTGGCTTTTTCGCGGCGGATGTGCTGTTCGCGAGTGGCGAGAGTGAGGCAGAAGGCGCGGTGACCAGCAGCGTCGGTAGTTTCGCCCACAAGGCGGCCGGGGAGCTGGCGAATATATTTCTCGCGCGCGGCGATGATGCCGACGTAAGGGCCGCCATAGCTGGGAGAGATGGCGAAGCTTTGCAATTCGCCGACGACGATATCGGCTTGGCGCGGCGGTTCGAGCAGGCCAAGAGAGACGGCTTCGGTGAAAGCGACAACGAGAAGCGCACCTTTGCTTTGAACGAGCGGAGCGATTTCCTTCAGCTCTTCGAGCAGGCCGAAGAAGTTGGGCGTTTGCACGATGACGGCGGCGACCTGATCGGAAAGTTTGCGCTTGAGATCGTCGAGATCGAGACGGCCGGTCTTGGTGTAGGCGAGTTCTTCGACGGGAATGCCTTGATGTTGGGTGGAGGTTTTGAGGACTTCGCGATATTCGGGATGAACGGTGCGGGCGATGAGGACTTTGTCGCGCCGGGTGATGCGCACGGCCATCATGGCGGCTTCAGGAACGGAAGACGAGCCGTCATACATGGAGGCGTTGGCGACATCCATGCCGGTGAGCTGGCACACCATGGTTTGAAATTCGAAGATGCTGGTGAGAGTGCCTTGCGAAATTTCGGCTTGATAGGGAGTGTAAGAAGTGAGAAATTCGCCGCGCGAGACGACGGTATCGACGATGACGGGACGGTAATGATTGTAGACGCCGGCGCCTAGAAAACTGGCATAACCGTTGGCGTTGCGGGCGGCTTGGGCCTTGAAGTAATCGACGATTTCGAATTCGCTGACGCCATCGCGGAGGTTGAGGCGCTGGTCAAAACGGACGTCGGGTGGGAGATGCGAGATGAGATCGGATTCGGAGTGAAGGCCGATGGTGGAGAGCATTTCGCGGCGTTCGGAGTCGGATTTAGGTAGATAGCGCAAGGTTTTGGGTGCCTGTATAGGTTTGATGGGGATTGGGCCGCAGGGGAGGGCACAAATTTTAGGGTAGCATCGAAGAACGAATGGCCACAGATGAACACGGATAAACACGGATAAAACAAGGACGAATGGCCACAGATGAAAAAACGCAAGAATGGCCGCAGATGAATGGGATAAACGCAGATAAGAACGGAATGGACGTGATTCGAGAGGGCGGAATGGTGGTTTTATGGGGGTTTTTGAATTAGTACCGCCTATAAACAAGAGCGGTGGGAGTGGGTAGAAATAGGTATTGCGCATAGAAAAAGGGCCCTTTCTGCGACCATTGTTGTATGCGGGCGGCGAGAGTGGTGGGGAAAATCGTTGTAAGTGGTTGGAAATAATGGTCAAATTTATTTTGAGAGTTGGTGACCGTCTCAGCTTTCCTCAAATCCAGCGGTATTGAATTTGAGGGTGCGGCAGTTTTCGGTGACGGTACGGACGACGTTGTCCGGCGCGCCGGAGGGAATCTGGGCGTCGATTTCAAGAGTAATGTTCACGTTCGCGCCGACGAGGCCGGCGATGTGGGCAACGACAGAAGTGGCGATGGTGTCAACGTCTCTTGAGAGGCGGGCGGCATCGATGGTGGCGGAGGCGTGGAAGCGGCGCATTAAGGCGGGCTGCGGTGCGGGGGCCGGGTTCGCGGGTTGGGGGGCGGGTGCTTCGCCGGCGAAGAAAGAGCCGACAGTCGCCGCTCCGGCGGTGATAGATGGAACTGGGGCCGAATCCTTCCGCATCTGCTCAGCCGCGATGCCGGGTTTCACGACAACGCTGGTGGCGTTCAACTGCACTACTGGTCGCCGACCGCCTTCAAGCCCACGGTAACGATCAGCCGCCGCATCGTAAAAGTCGGCGTAGGCGAACGAATCGTTGGCCCATGTGAGGCGGCTCACTCCATCTTGAATCGCATCGAGAATCACGTGCGTATTTTTGACGCGCGGCAAGTACAGATACTTCATGAAGTCATCAACCAATTGCCTAACACCGACATGGTTGCCGCGCCATAGTGGCACTTCCTCCATTTCGTGGCATAGCACAGTGCCAGCCATGCTGGTCACAAGCAAACCGTCATTCTTGAGCTTCTTCGAAGCCCGCTCCGCTAACCATTCCTGCCCTTGCAGACGAAACTCCTGCCATTCGACACCGGGAAAGGCTTGGCCAGGTTGGGGCCGGGTCTGGCCCGGTACAAGAAGCCAGACATAAGTCTCCGGAATCCGGCCCTTAACCGCTTGATCGGAACTAGCCAAGCGTTGCTCGACCTGGTTGGCCTGAAACGGCGTCAGGTTCAACGCAATTTTTTCCTTCTCAATCGACAGCCAAGCCATATACGACCGGACTGCTTTGTCAAGGTCCACGAGCCGAGTCTTATCGGCGGCGAGGAAGACCAACATATTGCCGCAGTTCCGACCAGCCGAACCACGGTTGAGAATCTCCGCCGCCGACTGCCTGGCCGCGCTGGAATCAGTCTTCGCACTGTGCGCGTAGTCCGGGCTCAAGATAACCAGTTTTGATTCCGGCTCGTCAACCACATCACCAGCGTTTCCAGGGCATACGTGAACCTTCGCGAAATCTCCGCGATGTTTCGCCTCTTCGGCAAGCCTGCGTTTGATCTCTTCAGTAACGTCTTCGGGATGATATCGCTCGGCTCGTTCTTCGGCCAAGCGGTTCACGCTCGGTTGCGTCGCGTACCAGTAGCGGCTCCCATCAACGTAAAGATAAGTGGCTTGGTCAGCCAGCTTACGAAGCGCATCGCCAAACGTTCCAGACGTCTCGCCCGGCTGGACGCAGCCAAGCTTGATCTGGCGGTCTTCCAGACCCTTCTTCGCAGAATCCTGAGTCGGTGCCGAACCAAGATAGAGCGTGCGCGCCACCCGGCGAGCAGCCGAATAGCGGCCCAGCATTGGATTCTCGCGGTCGATCTTCAACGGCAGTGAATTCGGGCCGTCAATATCCTTCTCGATGATCGGGTCCCAGACCGGCGGCAAATAGCGGGTCAGCTCGCTTTGCACAGCGGGCGCATCCACCGGAACGCTGGCAGGCAGAATCATGAGTCCTTTGTCCTCGCGCTCCCACAGTTCATGGATGACCGCCGACATCAGACGCAGCACACCACGGGTGCGCTGAAACTTATCAAGAGTAGACCAATCGTTATAAAGCCGGTCGAACATCTCCGGATGGATCGGATATGCGGTTCGCATCCGGCGTTCATAGTCGGACTTGCCTGCATCGGAGGGAAACTCCTGCGGGTACTTACGATATTCATCCGCGAACGCTTTTACCACCGCATCTCGCGACGTGAATAGTTCGGGATCGGTGATCGGCTGAAAAAGCCGCCTTCGGACAATCTCGAAGCCCTCTTCCGCGCTGGCCGGACGCCACGAGGTTTCCACCCGCTCGATCACGTTTTTCAAACGTTCGAGCGCGGCCAAGCCACCCTCGCCACCTATTTCGTTCTGCGACGCCGGGATGCTCACCACCAGCAGGCGCTTATCGGCGAGCTTCGCCGATTCGCTCAAAGTCTGCGCAAAGGTGAAGTGCGCGTCGAAATCGCCGGCCGGCAAGTCCGACTTGTTGTAGAGCTGCCGCGCGTAAGCTACCCACTCGTCGATCAATATCAAACACGGCGAATACTTGTTGAACAGCAGCCGTAGTGAGTCGCCTGGACTGACCGCTTTCTCATCTGCGCTGCGCACCATGGCATAGCCTTCTTTGCCGCCGAGTTGCCAGGCGATCTCGCCCCACAGCGTTCGGACCACCGTCCCATCCGGCTTCTTATGAAGATCGGCTGGGGACATCCGATTACCAACAACTACGGCGCGCCGCACTTTCGGCGGCTGCGAGACTCCGGCCATTTTCGTCACGGTCTCAAGGCCCGGCAACTGCCCCACAGGCACTCCGGCAAAGAGATGCCAAAGCGCCAGCATAGAGTGTGTCTTGCCACCGCCGAAATTAGTCTGCAATTCTACGACTGGATCGCCTCCCTTACCTGCCAGCCGTTCCAACGCGTTTGCGAGTAATTTCTGCAAACCTTCCGTGATGAAAGTTCGGCGATAGAATTCGACTGGATCTTTATATTCATCCGAACCCTCCTTCAAATAGACCTGCCACAAATCAGCCGCGAATTCTGCCTGCTGATATCGCCCGGAAGCTACATCTGGGTGTGGCGTAACAATCTCCCGCCACGGCCTCAAGCCGGTAGCGGGTTTGCCCTCCACCGCAATGCTCGATTCTTTTCGCTTCTGGCTTCTGAGTTGTTCGTCAAACTTGCTACTCAATAAGTTCCGCCTTCACAGCCTCAAGCGGCGCGCCGTTCACCGACTGAACGTTAGCCTTATCGTTATCATCGAAGAAGATTTGAAGGTCGGAGTTGATTGTTAACCCTTTTTCATCGTTGTAAACCAGCCTTCGATAGAATACTAAAGCCTTCAGTGTCAACGCCTTACCATAGCCTTTACTGGGCCACCCTGCTTACTCTCCGCGCGCCTGTCGGGTCAATGCACAGGCTTTCGCAATCATTAGCAACCGCCCGCGTGGACCTGAAATCCGCACCAGGTGGACGCCGTCTTGGTTGCCATCCGGTCGCCGCTGTCCAAGGGGGTGATCCTCGCCGATGAAGTCGGGCTGGGGAAGACCATCGAAGCTTCAACAGAAATTTCTCAGCAATCTGTTGTTGGAGGGTGGGCATGTCTTTTGTCGCTTAGTTTATTCGAACGGCGGCGACGGCATTGTTTTGACATTTCACAGAGGGGATGAAATGCCAGCATCCTGCTCGACGACCATGCGCTTGGCTGCCGCCTTGATGTTGCTCCCCGAAGACCAAACGCTCATTTTTGCTGATCCTTGGGGGGCGGGATAACCCATTCGCTCTTCTCGCCCAGCTTCTTTCTGGTCTTGTTGTCTTTCTTGCCCTTTACCGCCGCATGAGACTGAAAAACCTCATCGGCGTCTTGGTTCTCCGGATCTGGATATACTTCCTGCCCATGCTCACGCATGTTTCCGGCAATGACCGCAGCAAGAAAAAAACTCGCCCATCGTCCTTGAAGGTAGTCCTCCGGCTTTTCACCATTCGCCAGAGCTATGTTCTCGGCGTAGACCGACATGGGCGTCCCATCACTGGAATCGCTGAAGTTGGCGGAGGTCGGCCTGCGCTGACCGGAGTTTTGATCCATAACGATCATGTCGGGATGTATGCGCCGAAACAGCCTCGTCGGATTCGGAATTGAGTCTGGATCATCCTTGATCTCTGGCATTTAGGCGATCCATAAAGAGGGATTTTAGTCGGCCCAGGTTCTCGGCGACTGTTCCATCCCAGTCCAGTTCATCGTTGCGGTGATCGGAGAAGACCGCATAGCCCTGTGTGGCATTTGTATCGAACTCGATCTCCAGATCGACACCTCTTTCGTGCCAATCCAGTTGCACCCCTCCCCGCGGAGTTGGTGTCCACTGGGGGGCAGAACTCGTTTCATTCATGAATTCGATCAGCGCACTGAGTGCCATTTTTATGGCGGACATCTGAATGGCCGGTGCCCCCTGCTGATCCCAGCCAGCAGACAGCGTCATCAGCCTTTCTATTCCAGGCAAACTTGCCTCTAACCATGAAGGGACTGACGCGCCATCGGGCGACAGTTCTATATAGGCAGCGTGTTGCCGACTCTTTCTGGTTGTGGAAGGTAAACTTTCGCGAATCCTATAACAACTCCAGCGCGAGACATCCATCGGGACTTCGATAATCCCGATGTCGTTATAACGATCCGTCAAACTCGAAGGGCCTGAATTACTCAACCCCGGCCAAGGCATGGTGGTGCTCATTTGCTCCGCCTCCATTCTTTATGCATTTTCTCTGTGGTGAGAGACGTGAAACCACGAACAATCCATTCGTGTTGATGATCGAAAAGCTGAAATATACCTTCAGAATCTTCCGGCTCAGGTTTGCCGCGCGCGGTGAGCTGCAACAAAACAAGGGGCTGGCGGTCTGACCTTTGAAAAGCTGGCTGGAATGCGACATGCAGGCGACCAAGGGTCTTACCTGCTTCATCGTTCATGCGGTACCGAATTGAAAAAGCCACATCTTCTGGATCAGAAAGATAATCATCCGAATATTCATTTGTCCAAACTGTGACGGTGCGAAAGGCATCGGCGCTTGCCTGTACGTGGTTGATATAGGTAATCTCACATTGAACAGGGGCAATGACTCCCAACTGTTCAGACTCCACAAAATTGTGAAGCGCTGTCAGCGCGAACTTGAATCGCTTGATAATTTGGCTGTAATGGGGGTACGTCGCCAGTTTGTCGGGCTTTCGCCAATTGACAACCAATCGATCTCTTTGAAGCTGCACCAGTTGGTTCTGCTCTTCGTCCAGAAACCAGACGCGCGGCAGCGGGGGCGCATCGTCAAAACTCCGGAGGACAATTCCAATCGGAGTTGCTGAGGGAGTCTCGTAAGTTTCGATTGCTGGCGCCAGTTCTCCATGGTCTTCAACTTTCGAAAACCCCTCACTCTTGAGGCTCTGCCAAAAGACTCCAAAATGGGCCGCCCGAAGGTGTTCTAGCGGCTTAAACTGGAGGGAGATCACCACTTCAACAACGGGCGGATTATCGTATTCGGGGAGGGCCGATTTCACGAGTAGACCCCTCGAATAAAAACCTGGAATGCAGGAAGGTTTTGCGGGTGCCGCAAAACCATGAAAGCGCCGCAAAAAGCGGGCCGGGAATAGGCTGTGAAGACAGAAAACGACCTAGTGATAAATCTCATAGAGCCGTTTTAGAAAAATTGTCCAGAGCAGGGACTACCAAAATTATAGCGTTATTCCTTTTCAAGTGAACATTCTATCTATTCTGTTTTCTGATCGGCGATTCGTCCCCGATACAATACAAAATCCTGGTGTCAACGCCTTACCACAGCCTTTACTGGGCCACCCTTCTTACCCTCCGTGCGCCTGTCGGGTCAATGGACCGGCTTTCGCAATCGCTGGCCACCGCCCGCGTGGACCTGAATCCGCACCAGGTGGACGCCGCCTTGTTTGCCATCCGTTCGCCGCTGTCCAAGGGCGTCATCCTGGCTGATGAGGTCGGGCTCGGGAAGACCATCGAAGCCAGCCTTGTCATTGCTCAGCGTTGGGCCGAGCGAAAGCGCCGGGTTCTGCTCATTGTGCCAGCCACCTTGCGCAAGCAATGGCAGCAGGAACTAATCGACAAATTCGGCATCCAGTCCGAAATACTGGAGAGCGCGGCATTCCGGCAGCGCGGGCTGATTAACGCCTTCGACCAGCCTGGCAAGGTGATGATTTGCTCGTACCAGCTTGCGTCCAACCGGGGATTTGAGCTGCGGGCAAATCCTTGGGATCTGGTGGTCATTGACGAAGCGCACCGGCTGCGAAACGTCTACAAGAAGTCCAGCAAGATCGCGGCCAACATTCAGGAAGCGACTCTCCCCTATCAGAAGATTCTCCTCACTGCCACCCCATTGCAAAACTCGCTGATGGAATTGTACGGGCTGGTGAGCATTGTGGACCCGCAGGTGTTTGGCGATGAACGTTCTTTCCGCGATCAATTCGCCGACGCCGCTCTCAATCCAACCAGCCAGGACCGGCTGCGCGAACGGCTAAAACCGCTTTGTATGCGAACGCTCCGCAAGCAGGTTTTGGAGTACGTGCCGTTTACCGAGCGCCGCTGCATTACGCGGCCGTTTTTTCCGACCAACGAAGAGCATGACCTTTATGAGCGCGTCTCGAGCTACCTGCAGCGCGAAACGCTGGTTGCCATTCCGAATGCGCAGCGCCAGCTCATCACGCTGGTTCTGCGAAAGCTACTGGCTTCTTCCACCTTTGCCATCGCCACCACATTAGAGGGCATGGCAAACCGGCTGGACGAAGAAATCAAAGCTGCGGAAGCGCCGGCTCAAATCGATCTGCCAGACGATTACGAAGCCCCCAGCGACGACGATGACAGCGAAGAGGAAGATGAACAGCCGCCGCCAGTCTTTAAAATCGACTTTGATCCCGGCGCGGCGCGCGCCGAATCACAAGAATTGCGGAGCTTCGCTGATTTGGCCAGGCGGGTTGCCATCAATGCGAAAGGCCAGGAGCTTTTGTCCGCGCTGGAAGTGGCCTTTGCCAAAGCGCAAGAGTTGGGCGCGCAACGGAAGGCCGTCATCTTCACGGAGTCGCGGCGGACGCAAGATTATCTGTTGCGTTTGCTTTCCGAACACGGCTACCAGGATCAGATCATATTGATGAACGCCACGAATGCTGACGCGGATTCGTCACGCGTTTATCGTGAGTGGCTGGAAAGACACAAGGGAACCAACGCCACATCGGGGTCGCCAACCGCTGACCGGAAAGCCGCCATCGTGGAAGAGTTCCGGGACCGCGCCACCATTTTGATTGCCACGGAATCCGCGGCGGAGGGCGTGAATCTGCAATTCTGCTCCTTGCTGGTCAATTACGATCTGCCCTGGAACCCCCAGCGGATTGAACAGCGCATTGGCCGTTGCCACCGCTATGGACAAAAGCACGATGTGGTGGTGGTCAATTTTGTCAATCAGCGAAATGCCGCGGACCAGCGTGTTTACGCCCTGTTGAAGGATAAGTTTCGTCTCTTTGAGGGCGTTTTCGGAGCCAGCGATGAGGTATTGGGCGCGCTGGAATCCGGTGTGGATCTGGAGAAGCGCATCGCGACGGTTTATCAGACGTGCCGGTCACCCGAAGAGATTGAGCGGGCCTTTTCGGAACTGCAGAAGCAATTGGACGAGACGATTCAGTTGCGCATGGCGGACACCCGACAGGCATTGCTCGAAAATTTTGACGATGAAGTTCGTGACCGGCTCCGAATGAGCAAGGAACAAGCTACTCAGGCTTTGAATGAACGTCTGCGCCTGTTTTCAAATTTATTGCGGCAGGAGCTTTCCAGCGACGCGCGCTTTGAAGATGAGGGGCTGCGGTTTACGTATACAGGTCCGCTGAGTTTTCAAGGCCGCTGGAACCTGGATTGGCAGGACGCCGAGCGAAAGCTTTCTGCGCGTCGAGCATCCGCTTGGACAAACGATGGTGAAACAAGCCCTGTCTCGACCGCTGGGTGCAGCGCGCATGAGCTTCGACTATCGGGCTTACGGACGCAAGATCGGAATGCTGGAACCGCTTTTGAACCGATCAGGCTGGTTGCGTGCTTGGAAACTGAAGGCAAAGTCATTTGATACCGAAGAGGCTATCTTGATGGCTGGTGTCGATGATGCAGGCCGGCCAGTATCCGAAGCGGAGTGTCAACGCCTCATGAGTTTACCGACCAGCATCGAA
>Ga0302319_10018196_pt1 | contig 12828 bp, 12 predicted proteins | sample Bog_T0_2_FD_203319 | JGI IMG/M metagenome (GOLD analysis project Ga0302319, IMG submission 203319) | Peat permafrost microbial communities from Stordalen Mire near Abisko, Sweden - Bog_T0_2 | ecosystem: Environmental > Terrestrial > Soil > Wetlands > Peat | place: Sweden: Abisko, Stordalen Mire...
CTGGTTGTATTGCTGATTGGGCGCGGGATACTGCTGTGGTGCGTAAGGCTGCTGCGTGTACTGAGGTTGCTGGTTGGGGTAGGGGTTGGGCTGGTACTGAGGCTGCGCGTATCGCGGCTGCGCGTACTGGGGCTGGGGGTACTGATTGTATTGAGCGGACAGCGGCAGCGCGGAGAGTGAGACCAAGGCGATGAGGAGGGGAATTGTGACCGGGAGAGCAAAGTGTTTGAACGCATGCGATGAGCGCGGGCAGGTTCGGGATGTCATGTTCCCTCTCAGTGGTACGCATCTGGTTCGCTCAAGAGGCGAACGAGACGGTATACCGCACCGCGAGCTTGCTTTCCGGTGTGAGCCGACGAACGGCTGACTAGCGTAGACCCGGCGCGGTGGGGTTAGTTGCGGGGGAATGCAGGATAGTTTACAAAAGACCCGGATTGGGTCCGGAAAGGCTTCGGGATCCCAGCGAGCGGTTTTTGCCCGCTGGGGCGTGGGTGCAGATTTTCGGTGCTGAAGTGAGGAGCGCCTTTGAGACTTCAGAGTTCCTTCAGGCAAAACCCTGTTCTTCGAACGCGCTACAAGTTGGTTGGCCGAGATGGCCCTAACTCAGTTGCCCGGTTGCGGAGGGGGCGGCCCCTGGTGGAGGAAGCCGTTGTATCCCTCTCTGAAGCCATGACGGTAATCCTCGAATGCTGGAGGGGGCACGGGAGGATTGCGGAAGCGCGGATGGCGTTCCACGCTGGGCGGTTTTCCTTCGGCAACATCGCGTCGCGCAGCATCGAATCCGTCGTGATAACCACGCTGGGCGATGTCGTTAAAGCTCGGCGGGGGCGGCGGTGGGGCCGCATAAACAACTGGGCGTGGATGAGAACATCCGGCCAGTGAGATGGGCAACAGCAGAGCAGCCAGTACAATCCACTTCTTCATAAATCCTGTCCTCGCATGTTGGATTTCGATGCCGCGCCAACGTTTCTGCGCAACTCTCTCTGGTGGGAACCCGAGTTCGCTGAAAGTGTTGCAGGAGATGAGTTCGCGCGCTGCTTCGCGCCAGACGGACCCATGGCTTGATTGGTCCGTGAGGTGGTCTGCGAGCAAATGCGGCGGTTGGCCTTCGCTGGCTATTTTGCGGCTGGGGATGGACCGAGTGGGAGCAATTCCACGTCGCGGACGCGGGCGGGGCTGGAGCCGGGGGGTGTGGCCGTGGAGTAAAAGGCGAGGCCCTGGCTGGCGGCGGAGGGGTAAATGAGGTTGGTAAGGACGGTTTCGCCGTCTTCAGCGAAGACTTCGATGGAGTTGTTGTCGACGACGATCTCGATGGAAATTGCACCTGCTTGCGCGTGCTTGAGTGGAGCGAAGGCGCGGGCGGGGAAGTCGGGGGACCAATCCGTCCTGCCGGAGTGGGTGCGATCGACAAAGATGTGGCCAGTAGACTGATCGACGCCAACGACGGTCTCTTCCGCAGCAGGGTCGTTGGGGTTTGTGGTGCTTCGACGGAGACGGACACCGGCTTCAGAGGCGTCGCCGGGGTCGATGGTGAAGCGCAGGCGATAGACGGCGCCGGAGAGCTTTTGCGCGGCGACCGCGGTATTGGCCTGAGCAATCGGCTGGAAGCGCGGGCCGCCAAACATGGCCGCGTAGTGTTTGTCGGCGGGGAGCAGGAGGATGGGCTCCTGCACCAGCAGGAGAGGTTCCTGGGATGGGGTTGGGGTGGGATGAACGGGAGGTTGGCGGAGGTAAAGGCGACGGGGAATGGTCATTTCTCCGCGGCCGGGCAAAGAGGGCAGGCTGGATGCATACTGCCAGTTGCCCATCCAGGCAATCCAGACGCGGTCAGGATTTGCATCAGGGCCGGAAGGAACGTTGGAGAAGGATGTGGACGCGTAGAAGTCCTTACCGTAATCGGCCCATCGGGGGCCGGAGCCCGGATGGTCTTCAGTGAAGTGAAAACCGTCGAACTGACCGATGAAGTATTGGTCGGCTGAACCTTTGGCGGGACCGCCGGGGTTGAGATTGACACTGAGGAGCCAGCGGGTGGAAAAATGCTTGCTGAAGGTGTCGTAGACGCGCTTGCCTGAGTCGTCCATGATGGGGAGTTCGATCAGGTCAGGGCACTCCCAGACGCCGGAAACAGCGCCAGTGGGGCCGAATTCGCTGGCCAGCTCCCACTGGCGGAGGTTTTTCGAGCGATAGAAGCGGAGCTTGTGCTGGTCAGGAAGGGAGACGACCATGACCCAGCTTTGGGTGAGGATGTGCCAGAAGACTTTAGGGTCGCGGAAGTCTTTGAGATTGAGGTCGATGACTGGATTTGAGGCATATTTCGTCCAGGTCACGCCGGCGTCGCGGCTGAAGGCCAGGTTCTGGGTCTGTTTGTCCTGCGACGCGCCGGTGTAGATGGCGACGAGGCAGCCGGAGGCCTTCTGGCCGGGGTCGGCGCAGAGACCGCTGGTGTTGTCGCGGTCTTCGACGGTAGAGCCCGAGAAAATCATGACGCCGTTTTCTTCAGGGAGGGCAACCGGGAGCTGTTTCCAGTGGATGAGATCGGAAGAGACGGCGTGGCCCCAGCTCATGTGGCCCCACTGATCGCCGGAGGGGTTGAACTGGAAGAAGAGGTGGTATTGGCCGTTGAGGAGGATGGGGCCGTTGGGATCGTTGATCCAGTTGGGCGGGGAAGAGAAGTGGATTTGCGGCTGCCAGCTGGTGGCTTGTGCCGGGGGGGCTGCGGCCTGTTGAGCGAGGGATTGCGCAGCGAAGAACAGTGCGGATGAGAGAAAGAGGCCAAGCGAAACCTGCGCCGGCGTGCGGTGGGGTATTTCCGTGGGCATGTGTCGATTCTCCTCGGTTACTCCAAGGTTACAGGGTGGATGGGACGGTGGACCAGAGGAGATGGTGCGGCAGGACGTTGTTTGCGGCTGGCGATGGCCGAATGGCGGGCAAAAGGCAGACTGACCCGACGTGTAATTTATGGGTGAGCGGGACGAGATGCGGGCAGGGTTTATGATCAGAAACGGTGCGGGCGACGATGATCTGCGGCCTAGGCTCGCGAAGAAAAGGCAGGTCCATCCGACTGCACTTGGCGCAGCGTGGACGGCAGACTGCGCCGGGGATGACAGATCTGAAAAATCTTGTGATCTAGCCAGATCACAAGAGACAGGACGACATGCGAGCTAAGACGGCGGTAGTGCTGGGCGCCCAGTGGGGCGACGAAGGCAAGGGCAAGATTGTGGACGTGCTGAGCGAGCGGTTCGCCGCGGTGGCAAGGTACGCGGGCGGGCATAACGCCGGGCACACGGTGATTATTGGCGGACAGAAGTTTGTGCTGCAGTTGATTCCCTGCGGAGTGCTAAGGCCGGGGTGCAAGGGGATTATTGGGAACGGCGTGGTGCTGGACCCGATTGCCTTTTTGAAGGAAGTGGGCAAGCTGCGGGAGCTGGGAGTGGGGGTGGACGACCAGCTTTTTGTATCGAACCGGGCGCAGGTGATTTTGCCGTACCACCGGATGATTGAGCTGGCGGCGGAGAGCGCGCCGGGGCGGCAGAAGATTGGGACGACGAGCCGGGGAATTGGCCCGGCATACGAAGACAAGATGGCGCGGAGCGGGCTGCGTGTGGTGGACCTGCTGCGTCCGGAGTTGCTGAAGACGCACATTGAGGCGGCGTGCGCGGAGAAGAACGCGATTGTGCGGGCGTTGTTCGGGACGGCGACGGCGGCACTGGATCCGGAGAAGATGTATGACGAGTATGCTGCGGCGGCGGAGCAGGTGAGGCCTTTTGTGGCCGATACGGGACGGTTGCTGAACACGATCCTGGCCGAGGGCAGAAGCGTGATGTTCGAAGGGGCGCAGGGGACGATGCTGGACATTGACCACGGGACATATCCGTTTGTGACCTCGTCGTCTGCGACGGCGGGTGGAGCGGCAACGGGGACTGGCGTGGGACCGACGGCGATTGGGACTGTGATCTCGGTGACCAAGGCGTATGTGACGCGGGTGGGCGAAGGACCGTTTCCGACGGAGATTCACGATGCGGCGGGCGAAGAGTTGCGGGCGCGTGGAAATGAATACGGAGCGGTGACGGGACGGCCGCGGCGGTGCGGCTGGCTGGATATTCCGCTGTTGCGCTACTCGAACCAGGTGAATGGCGCAGAGTGGCTGGTGGTGACGAAGCTGGACGTTCTTGACACACTCCAGGAGATTCCGGTGTGTGTAGGGTACGAGATCGACGGCAGGGTGACGGACGAGATTCCTGCGGACGTTGAAGGCCTGGAGCGGATCAAGCCGCGTTACACGAGGCTGAAGGGCTGGCAGGAACAGACGGACGGGATTACAGAATTTGAACGACTGCCTCGGGCAGCCCGGGAATATCTGCGGTTCCAGGAGCGTGAAAGCGGGGCGCGGATCGGGATGGTGTCGACAGGGCCGGACCGGGATCAGACGATGGTGCTGCCGGAATTCGCGACGGCGCTGGACGGAATTCACGCGTAGACTTGTGAATAAATCGGGAATTGATTGGCGCCAGGGAGCGCTGGCAAGAGAGAACAAAACGTATGGTTAGCTTTACTGTTCGGATGACGTTTGCGCAGGAAGAGCGGGCGGATGTGGCTGAAATTCTGCGCCAATTAACACTCGCTTCACGCCAGGAGCCGGGGTGCGTGACCTACGTTGCCCACCAGGTACAGGGCGATCCCGACACGGTGCTCATCTACGAGCAATACCGGGATCAGAGCGCACTTGACGCGCATGGACAGTCTGCACACTTCAAGCAGTACGCGGTAGGGGGACTGTACCAGAAGATGCGGGAGCGAAGCCGGGAGGACCTGGTGGCTCTCGTTTAAGTGTGGAAGCTCGTCAAACAAAGGCGGGGCCCGGTGAAACGAGCGCGGGAAGTTCAAAAGCAAGATGCATGAGCTCCGAAAACGTTCAACAGGACCGATTGACCGAGACGCGTCCTCAGGGCTAACATCCGATACGCCAATGCCGGGTGCCACAACCAACTCTTCGATGACCATGGGTCGCCGCTTGGCGCTCGAATTGAAGCTCGCGCTGAAGCTGGCCTTGGCGCTGGTTCTGGCGATGGGCGCGAATGGACGGGCACAGGCGCAAGTGAGAGCCGCGGGACTGCCGAGGGCGCAAAGGCACGAGGTTCGTCACGAGATTGACCAGCTTGAAGAGAATTGGCGCAGCGCGGTTCTGAAGGGAAATACGACCGCGATGGATGCCCTGCTGGCGGATGACTACATGGCCATTACGTCCTCAGGCACCTTACAAACAAAGGAAGAGACGCTGGCCAATCTTCGCGCCGGCAAGATCCATTTTACGGCTCTCGACATTTCTGACCGCAAGGTGCGCTTTTACGGGACGACAGCGCTGGTGACCTCGGTTGCCGCGGTGCAGGGAGCCACTGAGGACGGAGACATCTCCGGCAGCTTTCGGTACACGCACGTCTACGTCAGAAATCAACAGGGTGTATGGAAGATCGTGAGTTTTGAGGCAAACAAGATTCGCGATCCGGGGGAACACAAGTAGGCGACCCTGCGGCGGCGTGGCCGAGAGAGCAGTTTGCAGGGTCGACCGCTCGATTCCCTGAGCCAGCAAAATCTTTCCGAAATACATTCATCCGGCAAACGCGGGCCTCGGTGGGAGGGGTGCGGGTTGCGGGAGACGCCGGTCTTTATAGAATGAGTGGATGCCAGAGCTTCCCGAAGTGGAGACGATTGCCCGCGGAGTCAACGAGCGACTGCGCGGCGATTGCATTGTGCAGGCGTGGTTTGGCGGACATCGGGAGCCGTTCAAAACGTCGCCGGCGCTGCAGGCCAAGGGGCTTGAGGGGCGCTCGATTGTGTCGGTGAGACGGATTGGAAAACACATTGTATGCGAGCTCGGTGCGGTGGACGGCGGCAGGGTTGCACGCGGCCGTCGCGGGACGGCTAAAGGTGTCGAGCCAGAGGCGCAATGGATTGTGCATCTGGGCATGACGGGGCGATTGCTGGTGACCACGCCCGATGGCCCTGTCGCTCCGCATACCCATGCACGATTGAGGCTGACCAGCGGGCGGGAGTTGCGATTTGTGGATCCGCGACGGTTCGGGCGGCTGGAGTTTCGCGATCTGCGCAAGAGCGCGGGGTTCATCGGACCGGGGGCGGAGCCATTGGATATTGACGCGGAGGAGTTTGCAAGGTTGTTTCGCGGACGCAAGCTGGCGATCAAGGCTGCCCTGCTGAACCAGACGCTGCTGGCGGGAGTGGGGAACATTTACGCCGACGAGAGCCTGTTTCGCGCCGGCATCCGACCACGCCGGCGAGCAGGACGGCTGACCAGGGTGGAACTGGAGCGGCTGCGGCTGGCGATTCGGGAGGTTTTGCAGCACGCAATCCAGCTGGGCGGATCGTCGGTTTCAGACTACGTGGACGCGGATGGGGTGCGGGGGTTCTTCCAACTGGAGCACTGCGTTTACCTGCGCACCGGGTTGGCCTGCAGGCTTTGCCAGACGCCGATTCAGCGGATTCTGTTGGCCGGGCGGGGCACGCATTTTTGCCCGCATTGCCAGCGATGACGCGGGTTTCTATGATTTTCTGTATTAAAGTGTCTTCAGACCTTCCAGAATGCAGAAAACTGGCGCACGTTATTTATTGGAAGTGCTTGAAAGCAAACAATATTGCAAACGGAACGCGAATTGCTATTAGGAGGGTGCCAGTGATGTACCGGCTGCTGGAGAGATGTCCGGCCAGCCCAGAGAACAGCAGGAACCCGGCAAGAGCAACCGCCAACGAAGCGGCCCTCAAAAGGGATGAACCGGCCGGGAAGACTGCAGTAGGTACGGTGAGCAAAGCCACCGTCCACAAGCGATTTGGGAGGCCAGTGACCAGCGCAGGACAGCAAAACGCCGCTCCGTTTGGGGCGGCGTTTTTGCGTCCTGGGCGGTTGAGAGATGATCGGGAGATGTCGACGCGAAGGTTCCACGGCGCAAAACTTCTGTAGACTGGACTTGCCAGCCGAGATGCTTCGCTGTACTATCAGACTTGCCTATCAAGCGGCTGACGCGGGCCACCCGAACAGGGGCAGTGCAAGCTCGCCGCCGAGCAAGGAAACTTCGCCGACCGAACACATTTTTGCCAGGCTCAATGCGGCGCAGGGTCCTAATAGGAAGGGCAACACCCCGAGAGGAAAGAGCAGGCCGTACCCCGCATCAATCCCGAAGACAGGTCCGACTAGGGGCTTTGCAATGGGACTGATCGGCTGCTGGAGTTCTAACCAGGCCTCCGTGTACCAAGCGGCAATTCTTCAGGGAGATATGGCAGGATGCATGCGGAGCGAGGCGCCGCTGCGGATTGCCCGATATTCCGCAATGATTGGACCGCTCGCCGTCGTGTTCCCTGTCCCAACAAGAGCAGGCGGCCGGCAAAACAACAGGTTTGGCGCCGGCTCACGAGCGGGCAGGAAACGGCCTGGCCTGAAGTCGAAAAGGGCCAAAGAGTGCCGTGCAACACCGGAAGTACAGTGCTCAGCCGGGAAGCACGATGTAGCACCAGGAAGCGCAATGCACCAGACTGCAAAGTGCCAGGAAGTACAAGCATGACGACAGAATCGACGCAGCCCCAGACTGAACTGGGGTCAGTTCCGGCCAATGGCCAGGGGCAGTCGCAAGGGCATCGGCGCCGCAGGCGCCGCCGCAAGAATAAGACCAGCCAGGCGGGCGCGCCGCAGGCTCAACCACAGGCGTTGCAGGCTCAACCCCAGGCGCCACGCCCGGCGCAGCCACCACCGCCAAAACCGGCACCCGCGCACCCGAGCCACCAGGCGCAGCCTGGACAGGGACAGGGACGGAAGAAGAAGAAGTTCTTCCAGAAGGGTTCGGCGACGGCGGCGCAGCCAGGCAATAGTGTGTCCTCTTCCGGACCGGGGAATGGGCAGGGTTATTCGCAGGGCAAGCGCAAAGGCGGCAAGCAGAAAGGGCCGAGGGAGTTTGTGGGTCCGATGGACCACAGCTACCGCGCTGTGAATGGCAACGTATCCGACGGTCCGCCTTCCACCATTCAAATCACCAGCAACGGCCACTACCAGGAGAACTTTGTGGCTCAGCCGACAGTGCCGATCCGCGAAGATGCGCCGACACGGATTTTTTGTTTCATCGAGGACCTGTTTTTCCAGGCGAAGATTCAGGAGACATCGCGGAAGCTGGGTGTGAAGGTGGAGTTCCTCAAGGGCGACAAGGAGTCTGTGGCAAAGCTGACAGACGCGCCCGAGGGCGAGCGGCCAACGCTGCTGGTATTCGACCTGAACAACCTGAATGCCAAACCGATGACTCTGATTCCGAAGTTCAAGGCAAAGCTCAAAAAGGCAACCTCGATTATCGGGTTTCTCAATCACCTGCAAGGCGATCTGAAGTTGAAGGCGACGGAGGCGGGTTGCGACACGGTGATGCCGCGATCGGCATTTTCGCAGAGCTTGCCGAATCTGCTGCGCCGGTACGGGCTGGAAGAGGAAGAAGAGTACGCACCGCAGCCGATGTGACGAGACAGTTGTCAGTGATCAGTTGCCCGGTGCCCGGTGATGGCGCGGACGGCTGGTGTTGAAGAGAAACTGATCAACGATCGGTGACCGGGAATGAATGAGGGCGTCCGCAGCAGCGGACGCCCTCATTCATCTTTGGGACTCGGACGCTATCCCGGGGGCCAGGTGAGGGAGCGACCGCCCAGCAGGTGGACGTGAAGATGATCGACAGTCTGGCCGCCATCGGAGCCAGTGTTGATAACGACGCGATAGCCATTGGCAAGACCCTTGGTGCGGGCGATCTCGCTCGCGGTCCATATGAGGTGACCGAGCAGCGATCGGTCGTCCGGATCGGCATCAGCGATGGAGACCATGTGCTCGCGCGGCGCGATTAGAACGTGCACCGGGGCCTGGGGATGAATGTCGGCGAAGGCGTAGCACTGGTCGTCCTGGTAAACGGGGGTGGAGGGAATGCTTCCCTCGACGATCTTGCAAAAGAGACAGCTCATGGCGAGACCAGTGTACAGGAGAGGGTTTCGGGACAGTTCGAGTTCCTCGATGCAGGGTGGCCAACTCTCCGGCGCCATCCCCGGCACCAAGTATCCCCGACGCCAAGTACGGTAATCTGCCCGAGAACATGCTACCGATGGGGTTTGGTTGAAGCAAATATCAGGGATTGAATCTCTCCAGGGGTATTGTTTTGTCGCGCGTGATGGTTCCATCGAAAAGCCGAAGAACGTCGCCGATGCACTCTACTCTGCCCTCAGTAACAACAACGCCCTCTCCGTCTCGACAAGCCAGAATGGGCCTCGAATTGTGGGCACTGTACGCGATCAGCGCTCGGAGATAGCCTGGCTCCGCCTGCAGGTGAGGGAAGAACTCGAACGGCAGAAGATGAAGAGCCGCTCCGTCCTTCACATCCTCGGGACGTTCGTTTTGGAACAGCGCGTCCACCGCGATGGTCGGTGTCATCATGATGGCGCCGGCGCTTGTGCCGATGAGGACGCCGCCGTTCTGCGCCCAGGTACGCAACAGGTCCAACAACCCGCTTCGCCTGAGCGTGAGAAGGAACCGGGTGGTGTCGCCGCCCGATAGATGGATCGCATCGCATGCGAGCAAGGCGTCCAACTCCGCTCTACTGTGGGGGTGATCGGGGTCATGGAAGATTGCGAAATCGAGGCCGTACCTAAGGTAGTGGGCCTTCATTAGCGAAAAGAGTCGTCGTCTTCGGTCCGGCCCTGCGGGAATATAGCCGACGCGACGGCCGCGCGCTTTCATGATGGCGACGAGGCGAGCATCGATCTTCTCATTCGCGGGGATACCCTGGTCGCTATAGAGGACGGCGTTGATCATGGTTGGAAAAGTTCACCCATGATAGCGCCTGCAGCCTGGCAGTTGCACCTTTTGCGTATTACCTTCACGAATCGAAGACGGTCTGCCGGGTTCGTTCTCCTCAGCTGGTGTGATCGAGAATAATCTTCCAGCCTTGCAGGCCTTTGCGCCAAACGAGGGAAAAGATGCCGTCGTCTTTTATTGCCGGGCCTTTCGCGGAGCGCTCGAGATGAAAAGATCCGGTGACTACGGCCAACTCGACGGTTCCGCAGGAACTCGGCATCAGGCGGACGTCGATGTCTTTGAAACTGAGCGTACCCATTTGCGCGGGGGTAGTGTAGGACGCCTTGTAGCGCTCAAGGATGGGTCCGTAACCCTTGCGCAGATGAACGCCGATGAAGACGGTTTCGGACGAGTTTTCATAGGTCTCCATGAAGGCGGGAATGTCGGCGCGGTTCCAGGCCTCGACCTGTGTGGCGATGGCGGCGCGGATGGCGGCTTCGTCGTCTGCCGGGGTCTGGGCTTGGACGGCCACGCTGACGGAAAACCATAACGAGACGAGCACCAAAGCCAGGGAAAGGCTCCGCGGGTAGGCTCGTGTCGTGACTGCCGGATCGGGGATTGGTTTCATCGGGAGGTTCCTCCGGGTTCAGCTTACAATGACTGCATGTCGGCGGCCACGGCTTCTTCTCCATTTCGCGTTGTGCACACGGTGTGTTCGCACGACTGCCCGGACTCGTGTGGGGTGCTGGTAACGGTTAATGCGGAGGGACGGGCGGTAAAGGTGGCCGGAGACCCGAAGCACCCCGTGACGCAGGGATTCTTGTGCGGGAAGGTGGCCAAGTATCTGGATCGGGTGTATGCGCCGGAGCGGATTCTGTTCCCATTAAGACGAAAAGCCGGCATCGCGAAAGGGCCCCTCGTGCGTGGCGCTGAGCGCGAGGCCTTTGAGCGGGTCAGTTGGGATGAGGTGCTGGAGGCAATTGCGGCGCGGCTGAAGCGAGTGGCGGAGGAGTTTGGGCCTGAGGCGATTTTGCCCTACAGCTATGCGGGGACGATTGGGGTGCTGGGGTACGGCTCAATGGACCGGCGTTTCTTTCACCGTCTGGGGGCGAGTCAGTTGGAACGGACGATTTGTTCCGAGGCGGGCGGAGAGGCGTGGAAGCTGGTTTACGGGAAAAAACTCGGGACGCCGACGGAGGATTTCCGATTGGCGAAGCTGGTACTGGCGTGGGGCGCGAATATCCACGGGAACAATGTGCACCTGTGGCCGTTCATCGAGCAGGCGCGGCGGAATGGAGCGCGGCTGATTGTGATCGATCCCTACAAAACGAGAACAGCGGCGTTGGCGGACTGGCACATTGCGATCAGGCCGGGGACGGATGGAGCGCTGGCGCTGGGGATGATGCAGGTGATCCTGAACGAGGGGCTGGACGACCGCGCATACATTGCTGAAATGACGCATGGGTACGAACGGCTGGCGGAGCGGGCGCGGGAGTATACGCCGGAGCGGGTGGCGACGTGGACGGGGATGACGGCGGCGGAGATTGAACAGTTGGCGCGGGAGTACGCAACGACGCGGCCCGCCGTGCTGCGAATGAACTACGGGGTGCAGCGGAGCGAAAACGGCGGGACGGCGGTAAGGGCGATTGCGATGCTGCCGGCGCTAACGGGGGCGTGGAAGTATCGTGGCGGAGGTGGGCAGCTTTCGACTTCGGGGGCGTTCAACTGGGATAAGAAAGCGCTGGAACGGCCAGATCTGGCTCTGGCTTCGCCGTTGGGAAGGCTGGCGCGCACGGTGAATATGTGCAGGCTTGGCGACGCGCTTGCCGTTCAGGGGTCAGGGGTCAGGGATCAGGGTTTAGAAAACCCCGATCTGCAGACTGAAGTCGGGCCGCCAGTGAAGGCGCTGTTTGTTTATAACTCGAACCCGGGAGCGGTGGCGCCGGACCACAACGCTGTGAAGAGAGGAATGGAGCGGGCGGATTTGTTCACAGTGGTGCACGAGTTGTTCTTCACGGATACGACAGATTACGCGGATTACATTTTGCCGGCCACAACGTTTCTGGAGCATACCGATGTGCAGGGAGCGTATGGGCACTACTTTGTGCAGCTCTCTGAAAAAGCGATTGAGCCGCCGGGGGAGGCGCGGTCGAATGTGTGGCTGTTTGGGCAGCTGGCGCAGCGGATGGGATTCAAGGAAGAGTGCTTCCGGGATAAGCCGGAAGAGATGATTCGGCAGGCGCTGGCGATTGGACCGGATGGGCACTCGAACAACACGGCGATGAAGCACATTACGCTGGAGGATTTGAAGGAGCAGGGACATATTCCGTTGGGGTTCCATCGCGATCCTGAGGCGAAACCGTTTCAGCCATTTTTTGCGGGGCCGGTTCCGACGCCGTCAGGAAAGATTGAGTTTTATTCGGAGACGCTGGCGTCTGCTGGGCTGGACGGACTTCCGGAGTTTATTCCGCCGACGGAGTCGCGCTTTGGGGAGTTGGCGAAGCGGTTTCCGCTGGAGTTTTTGAGCCGGAAGGCGGACAACTACATGAACTCGACGTTCGCCAATCTGGATGGGCACCGGAAGCTGGAAGCGCGAAAAAGCCAGCGGTTGGAGATGCATCCGAAAGACGCAGAAACGCGGGGGATTGGCGAGGGCGATGCTGTGCGGATCTGGAATGATCGCGGGGCGTTGACGCTGACCGCGATGATGAATGCGAGCCTGCCGGCGGGGGTGGTGGCAGGACAACTGGACTGGGCAAAGATGTCCTCTGACGGAGGGAACGTGAACGCCCTGACAAGCGAACGGCTGACGGATATTGGGGCCGGAGCCACGTTTTATTCGACGCTGGTTGAGGTGGGCAGAGCGCGGGGTGTGGGGAATAAAGATTAGGGACTGGGGAACGGCTGGTTTGGCGGCCTGGGGGCGACAGGAACAATGTGAAGTGCGGTATGCTGAAAGAGCGCGCCCGTAGCTCAGCTGGATAGAGCGAACGCCTCCGGAGCGTTAGGTC
>Ga0302319_10018197_pt1 | contig 12828 bp, 14 predicted proteins | sample Bog_T0_2_FD_203319 | JGI IMG/M metagenome (GOLD analysis project Ga0302319, IMG submission 203319) | Peat permafrost microbial communities from Stordalen Mire near Abisko, Sweden - Bog_T0_2 | ecosystem: Environmental > Terrestrial > Soil > Wetlands > Peat | place: Sweden: Abisko, Stordalen Mire...
GTCCCAGTCGAGCTTCTTCAGGATCAGAGGGATCGCGACATTCTCGGCCGTGGTCAGCCGCGGAAACAAATGGTAGTCCTGGAATACAAATCCAACGGTATTCAGCCGGAAATCAGCCAACTGATCATTGTTCAGGGTCCATATATCGGCCCCTTTGACCAAGACTCTGCCAGCGTTGGGACGCAGGATGCCGGAAAGCATGCTGAGCAGCGTGGTCTTGCCGCTGCCGGAAGGGCCAACGATGAACAGCATCTCGCCAAAATGGGCGACCAGGTCGACCGCATCCACGGCGGTCATCCTGGTCTCGCCATCGCCAAACCATTTGGTCAGGTCGGTCGCGACGATCGCCTGTTGTTCGGTCGATTTTTCGATTTCGGAGCCCATAAGTTTAACAAGTTCTGCAAATGTGCCATCTGCGTTCGAGGATAAGAGCTTACGCAAGCGGGCTGCTCAGGGCTATGGGGCGTAACCCTCCGAGCGGCGGGCCGGAATGGCGCTTAGCGGTTTCAGCGTTGCGGAGGAACGATTCGGGACCCCGGGCAAACGGCGAGGTCGATTCGATCATGAGAAAGACGGCAATGGTGTTGCCGATCAGGAGGGCCGTGAACTTGGCCCGGTCGTCGATCAGACGCTGATAGGCTTTGCGAAGGATTCCCCACACGCCCGAAGCTTAGTGCATAAGCGAAAGGGGGGCTGCGCAAAGGTTGCGCTTTTGCCCGTAAATGTTGTCGTGAAGCTGTGCGCCAAGAATTGCTCAGTCTTCGCCAAGGCGCGCAGAGGCGACGGAGGCGGTGAGGCCCAAACTGAAGCTATGGAAGAAAACCTGCGAACGGGGGAAGGTCGGGGATTGAGCGCATTCTTTTCGCCCCGAGTCATCGCTGTGATCGGAGCGACCGACCGCCCGGGCAGCGTGGGAGCCGCGGTCATGAAAAATCTCTCGGGCTTTCCGGGGAAGGTGTATCCCGTCAATCTCCGGCAGGTAACGGTTGCCGGCCTGCCGGCGTTTCCGACCGTGGGCGCCCTGCCGATGAAAGCCGACCTGGCCGTGATTGTTACCCCGGCTGCGACTGTGCCGGCGGTGGTGCGGGAATGCGGCGATGCTGGCATTGGCGCGGCCATCATCCTTTCCGCCGGTTTTCGGGAATGCGGCGCGGCGGGCGCTGACCTGGAACAAAAAGTTCTGGCGGAGGCCCGCCGCACTTCGATGCGGATCATCGGCCCGAATTGCCTCGGATTGATGGTTCCCCAGGGAGGCCTGAACGCCACGTTTGCCGCCGCCTCGGCCCTTCCGGGCGAACTAGCCTTTGTCAGCCAGAGCGGCGCTCTCTGCACGGCGATTCTCGGCTGGAGCCTCAGAGAAAGGGTGGGATTTAGCGCCTTTATTTCCGTCGGTTCCATGGCCGATGTGGGCTGGGGCGAAATCCTCAACTACCTCGGAAGGGATGCCCGGACCAACGCCGTCGTCATTTACATGGAATCGGTCGGCGACGCCCGTAGCTTCCTCTCGGCTGCTCGAGAGGTGGCGTTTACCAAACCGATTGTGGTCATCAAGGTCGGGCGGACCGAAGCGGCAGCGCGAGCCGCGGCTTCCCATACCGGCTCCTTGACGGGAAGCGACGCGGTGCTGGACGCCGCGTTCCAGAGGGTGGGCGTCCTGCGCGTCGACCGCATCGCGGAGGTTTTTGCCGTGGCTCAGCTCTTGGCGAAGCAGCCCCGGCCGCGTGGCCCTTGCCTGGCCATCGTCACCAATGCCGGTGGCCCGGGGGCGCTCGCGGTTGATCGTCTCGCGCAAAGCGGCGGCCGAGTGGCTCCGCTGGGGCCCGAAACGATCGCCGCCTTGGACGGTTTGCTGCCCTCAACCTGGAGTCACGGCGATCCGATCGATGTTCTGGGCGATGCCGATGCGGCGCGTTTTTCTGCCGCCGTCGCTGCCGCGGCCCAGGAGCCGAAAAGCGACGGAGTATTGGCGATTTTGACTCCCCAAGCGATGACGGATCCGGTGGCGATTGCCTCCGGACTGAAAGCGGCCATGGGTTCGACCAACAAGCCGATATTGGCAAGTTGGATGGGCGGGGACGAAATGGAACCGGCCCGCAAGATCTTGCGGACTGCCGGCATTCCCGCCTTCGAATATCCCGACGGGGCGGCCCGGGCCTTCTGTTACCTGTGGCGCTACAGTGAGAATCTCCGCAGTCTCTATGAAACGCCATCCTACCTCTCACCGACGGGCCGGCATTCTCCGGTCCAGGCGCGCGTCTCGGCGCTGATCGCCAAGGCCCGGGCGGCGGGCCGGACATTGCTCTCCGAGTATGAGTCGAAGCAAATTCTGGCTGCCTATGGAATCCCGACCGTGACGACCCGCTTGGCCCGGAGTGAAGATCAGGCAGTTCGATGGGCTAAGGCTTTGGGTTTCCCGGTGGTGCTCAAGCTTCATTCCCACACCGTGACCCACAAGGCGGCGGTCGGCGGCGTCCATCTCAATCTGCGCAACGGGTCGGAAGTGCGCCGGGCCTGGAAGGCGATCCGGCGAGCCGCTCGGGCGAATGGGCCTTCCGCCGATTTTCTGGGGACGACGGTCCAGCCCATGATCACCAGCGGAGGCATCGAGTTGATTCTCGGAAGTTCGGTCGATCCTCAATTCGGACCGGTGGTGCTCTTCGGGGCCGGCGGCAGTCTGGTAGAGGAAACAGGCGATCGCGCCCTCGGCCTGCCGCCGCTGAACAGCAATCTGGCCCGGCGCCTCATGGCGGAGACGAGAATTCATCGGTCGTTGGCCGGCGGCCCGCGTCGGCCGGCGGTGGACTTAGACGGCCTGGCGGCGATTCTAGTGCGTTTTAGTCAAATGGTGGCGGAGCAGCCGCGGATCAAGGAGAGTGATATCAATCCACTTTTGGCCGGTCCAACCGGCTTTTTGGCCCTCGATGCCCGGATTGTTCTTCATCCGCCGGGTATGGCAGATTCTGCATTACCGGCGCTGGCCATCCGGCCCTATCCCTCCCAATACGTATCGAAAATCCGATTGCGGAACGGGTCAAAAATAACTCTTCGGCCTATCCGTCCCGAGGATGAGCCCCTGATGGTGGAGTTTCATAAAACGCTCTCCGAGCGCAGCGTTCACCTTCGCTACTTTATGTCGTTAGGGTTAGCGGCCCGCACCAGCCATGATCGTCTGGCCCGAATCTGTTTTATCGATTACGCGGCGGAAATTGTGCTGGTGGCCGAGACGGAGAACCGACAGGGCCGGCAAATTCTGGGAGTGGGCCGACTCAGCAAAGTTCCTGGAGCCGGCACCGCCGAGTTCGCCCTCTTGATTAGCGACGCCTGGCAAGGCCTGGGCTTGGGGAAGCAACTGTTGGCCGCGTTGGTCAAGACGGCCCGAAAAGAGAAACTGCGGAGAATCTTCGCCACGATCCTGCCGGAGAACGGGGACATGAGGCGGCTTTGCCAGCGGGCTGGATTTGCCGTCAACCGTCGGCCAGACGGCGACTATGCCGCGACCCTCGTCTTGTCGTCAGGGAACTAGTCCTCCGGCGAAAACGCCATAATCACGACTCCAACATAGCGGCTGGCCTGGAGCAAGACGGGGGGTTCACCGTCCGCCGATAGATCGATCGTCATCCAACCTTCCGCGGTCTTTTTGGCCAGATAACGAACGACGATTAAACCGGAAGCATCATGAGAGACCGAAGTCATGCCTTCTTCCAGACTATCAAAGGAGACGTTTTCGACGACCAGGGCCGTGCCATCTTTGTAGCGCGGGCTCATGGCCGAGCCCTCACAATAAAGAACTTGGGTGTTCGGGCGGAGAGACGCCATGGTATCGGCCGCAGAGGCGACCTTCGTCTTGGGAACGAGTATGGCCATGGGCGAAAGAGCCACATAATCATGCTGCCGCAGTGCCGCTATTTCCTGAGCGTTGGGGTCTTCACATCCCGAGAGAAGCAGGGCGAGAGCGAAGGACGAGAAAAGCGACGTTTTCATGAGACTGGAAATAGTTTAGGCGCGACAGCCCTTTTCGGCTGTGCCGGCGTTGCCATAACCACCGCAATTTCTGTCCTTGTGCCCCATGCGGTCTTGAGCAAACGCCGCTGATGTTATCGCAATGCCACCTGATTCGTCGGGCAGTCACTGCTGCGGAGGGGGAGCGGAAAAATATCAAAAATTGCCTGAAATGCCTTCGAGCCCCCCCGCTAGCGCCAGCCCTGGGCAGCGATTGGAATTTTACTTCCTACCGATCGGATACGACGACTTGTCCGTTCCGGAGGAACACCGTTTCCTCAAGGTATTGCCGTCGAACTTCAATTTGCCGGCGGTTACGGTTGACCGCCTAGCCGCGGCGGGCCAGAAGCTTCTGCAGCAATCTCCGGAGTACTGGCGCCGGTTGCGAGCCCTCGCAGCCGAACCAGCCAAGTGAATGCCAGGAAATGGCAATAACTGCGGAGTCAAAGCCGCGAGCAAAGGCCATCATCACTCAATCCCAACTACCATGGACATTCTAGAAGCCATTTACCAGCGGAGAGCCGTTCGGAATTACACCGACCAGACGGTATCGCCGGAAAACCTCGGCAAACTCATTGACGCGGCAATTCAGGCGCCGACCGGATGGGATGGACAGTTCTGGGCCTTCGGCGTGATTCAGGGAAAATCCCGGCTGCAGGACTATTCCGACCGGGCCAAAGCCTTCTTTTTTGAAACCTTCAGTCCGGGACATGATCCTCATTCGGAACGCCGGGAGATGCTGCGGAATCCGGACTACAATCTATTCTACAACGCGGGGACGCTGGTGACGATTTATTCTAAACCGGGAGGGCAATTCAACAGCATCGATTGCTGCCTGGCGGCAGAGAATTTTATGCTCGCTGCCTGCAGCATGGGCTTAGGGACCTGCCCCATCGGTTTTTCGCAGTCTTGGCTCGACCAGACGGAGATTAAGGAAGAAATGGGCGTACCGTCCCAATATACCGCGGTTCTCCCAATGATCATTGGCTATCCCGCCGGCACCTCCGAGCGGGTCCCGCGCTTGCAACCCGAGATCTATTGCGGTTCGTAGGCGCGTGCGAAAGCGCCGCCTCCTCGGCTGCCCGGCCGACCCAAAGCCCTCGGCGGCACTATCCGGGCGAGAATTGCGCTGTTCGAGGCCTTAGCTGGAAAACCCGAAGCGGAAATGCTCCTCGTCAGTTTTGATCCCCAGCGCTTGGCAGATGCGATCACTTGCCATCTTGCTGGCGGCGATCTTCACGACGCGATCGAAGTCAGCTTGGCCTAGGTCGGCGCCATTGTGGCGGATCGCTCGGAGCTGGTGGCCGTGCTCGAGCAGTTCGGCGATAAACTCTTCGCAGGCAATGGGATCGTCAGTGAAAAAGTGGCCGACCTGGGTCTGATGGCGAAAGAGCTGTCCATATTCAACGGAGTAGGTGGCGATCATAATGGCGCGACTATAGCCCGGGTCTCGAGGCTTAGCTCACCGTAAATTGCCGGAGCTTACGCATCCACTGCCTAAGGAAATTCCTTAAGCAAAAAGCGCCGCTCTCCCAATTTCCGCCCGACGAGAAAAACGCTAGGCTCGTTCCATGATGAAAACAGTCAATTCGGCAACGAGTCACGGGCCGGCGGCGGACCTCAGCCGCGCGGGCCCTGGATTGAGCATGGTGGATGGGATTCTTGAAGTCCTGAGCCGGCGGCAGCAGCGATCGGGTATCAATTCTGCTCTCGACCTACGCTCGGAATTAGCTGGAGGCGGCAACGCGGATGGCATTCTCCAAGCCTTTTTCAAATTTCGCGCGGTGCTCGACGATAACCTCTATTCGTATGTCTATCGCCTGCAGGATTGGCTCGAGGCTGAGATTATCGCGTGGGTCTCAGCCGATGAATTCGACCCGCCGCGCCAAGCGCGCCTTGATCTGAATGCAACGGACTACGGAGAGCTCTGTGCCCGCTGCAAGGATGAGGCAGCGGGGCAGGATACAGACCTGGGCGACGTCCAACTTAGGTTTGTCTACCTGCCGCGCGCTGGCCTACGCCGTCCTACTTTTGCAAGGTTCTAACGTAGGCGACCAGTCCTTTGATTTCGTCATCGGAAAGTTTGTCCGCGAACGGCTTCATCAAGTCGTTTCCGTCTTTGTCCTTAGCCCCTTTTTTGATGTCATCGAAGGCCTTGGAATCGTCGAATGTCTTTTGGTACGTTGCATCCGTCAGGTCCTTTACCCCGAGCTTTTTGCCCGCTTTGGTATGGCCGGCGCCGTCTTTGCCGTGGCAGGCGGCACAATTGTGCCCCCAGGTGTCGGCTACTTCAGCGGCGTGCGCGAGGGGAAGACGAAGCAGGGCGGAGGCGAATAAAACAGCGAGGAGAGGAGATTTATTCATAAGTTAAACGCGTGTAATGACATTAGGTGAATCGCTTCACCCTGTCGACTGCATTCGGGGCGAATCGAGCCGCGGCTTCGCGAAAAGCTTGGCCAAATCGTGCGCACGCTTTGCCAACAAGCGCGGAGATGACTTGGCCAACTCATGGCAAATTGCTGTCGTGCAAACACGAGTGCTTCAAGAACTGCAGCGCCGCCGGGCCGAGGTTCGGCGGAGTTGGGAAATCCTGCTCCGAGTCGAGCCCGTGAGTTCACCGCTGGCCAATCCCGACGCGCTCATGCACATGTTCGACCAGAGTTTCGATGAAATCGTGGCTGCGGCGGCCGAACCGATCCGATTAGAAGCCAATGAGGCGTTTTCCTGCCCCTGCGGGCGGAACCCGCTGGTCGCGTACTTTGCCGCCGGACGGCAAGCGATCCATGAGGCGCTGGTCCTCACCCAAGCGGGAATTGCCGGTATGGGGGTAAGTGAGCGATTTGAGGGGCTGAAGGCGGTGGATGTGGCCTTTCGGCGGATGGCCAACCGGGAGATCAGAGCCTTTTGCGGAGTCTGCCAATTCCGTGAGTCAGTCCTTGCGACCAAATACGAGCGACTCGAAACTGCCTTTGCCAAGGTCGAAGCCGGCTCGGCGAAGACGCACTAATCTTCAGAGGGTGGTCACGCCGTGGCTGGTCCGGTAGGTGGAAGGGGCCTCGCCTGCGACCCGGCGGAACACACGATTGAACTGGGAGAGCGACTGAAAGCCCGCTTCAAACGCCGCTTCGCTCACCCGCTTGTGGGGGTTGAGCAGCAGCTCTTTCACCCGCTCGACGCGAAGCCGGGCCAGATAGTCGGTGAAGGTGAGTCCAGTCGCCTTGTGGAAGACCTTGCAAAAATAGTACGCGCTCATGTTTATCGCCCGCGCGACCTCGTTAAGGGACAGGGGCTCGTCCTGGCGCTCGGCAATGTAGGCCCGGGCGCGAGCGATCGCGGGCGACTCGCCCAATTCCTTCTCCAGCATCAGCTGGTTGCTGAGCGTGGCCAGATGCATCGCGAATATCTCGAGCAGGCGAACAATCGACTCGTACTGTTTCCGGGTCACGACGCGGCTTTGAAGGTAAGCTTCCTCGAGGCGCTTAAGATCGATTTGCGATCCCATCCGGAGCAGCGCCTTCGTGCCTTCCGAGAACGGCCTCTTATCCCGATTGCCGACTACGATTTGACCGGTGAGAAGAAAGGCCACGACGTTTTCACCCACGCGGACCGGCACAGCGGTGTCACAGAGGCCGGCAAAACACTTTAATGTCTTGGGCTTTAGTTGGGCCTCGGCCTCCAGTTTCTGTTGGACCTGCAGACAAGCCGAGCAGCTGTGGTTGGTTTGGGCCATCAGAACACAGAACGGATTGGCCTTGGGGTCTCCCTCATGGGGAAAGGCGAAGGATTCGAGCGGCCGCAAGGTCAGCGGCAGTCCGGTCGTTTCGCGGAAGGCCCGCTCGTAGTCGCGATAGATCTGCGATTGTCGTAGTTGACTGACGACCTCGTGGGGGCGGCGTGGCGATGCTCCAGGCATAATTGAATCCGGTAAAACATTTTCGCCGCTTCGCAAGTGCATCCCGTCGCGGGACAAGAATCGCGCAGTGAACCGCAATCGGCGCGGAGCCGGAACCGGCCCAATCGATAGACTTCTAAGCATATGAAAAACATCCTCGTTCCCCTCGATCTTTCTGAGGTCAGTACGGCCGTGGTTGACGCGGCTGTCCCTATGGCTCGCGCCTTTGGCGCCCAAGTATACCTCTATTACGTCATGCGGCCGGCCGTCGTCGTCAACGAATTCAGCGCCTACGTCGATGAACAAAGCACTCATCCCGATCCCGAGGTGGATAAGATTTTGGCCAAATTGGTGGCCGATCTGAAGGCTCAGGGCGTTGCTGCGGTGGCGGAGCAGGCGGTAGGCATCCCGGTCGAGGAAATTCTGGAGAAGGCCGAAAGTCTAATTCCGGAATACATCATCATGGGCTCGCATGGTCATACTGCCTTCTATGACTTGTTGGTCGGAAGCACCACGGCGGGTGTGCTCAAGCGCGCGCGTCAGCCGGTATTGATTGTGGGAGCCAATGAGACTCCCGCGACGCGCGAAGAGGCTCATTCCCTGGCGGGAGCGGCCAAAGTCTAATCTTAAACCAATCTTCACTTCCATGAATTCACTATCCCAACCCCAACGCGGCTACCTTTGGAGCACCGCCGTCATCTTTATATCCTTGGTGGCCGCGCCGCTGGCGCAGGCCCATCCCGGCCATGGCTTCGACAACGGAATCGTAGCGGGCTTGATGCATCCGCTGACCGGTTGGGACCATTTGGTCGCCATGATCGCGGTCGGCCTCTGGGCCGCCTCGTTAGGCGGCAAGGCGCGCTGGCTCCTGCCAGCGGCGTTCGTTGGCTATTTGGCTCTGGGTGCCGTCTTAGGCCATCTCGTTGGCCCGATACCCGGAACCGAACAGGCCATTGTGGCGTCGCTCTTCTTTCTTGGTCTCATGATGGCCACGGCCTTCCCGATTTCCGTTCCGGCCGGCGCTGCTATGACCGGCGCTTTTGCCCTTTTCCACGGTTTGGCCCACGGGGCGGAGATTCCGATTTCGGCCCAGGGCGTTGCTTTTGGCATTGGGTTTATCTGCACGTCGGTACTTCTGTTGGCGGCGGGCGGGATATTGGGACGCATGGGATCCAAGCATCTTCCATTAATTCCGCGTTTGGCGGGAGGCGTTCTCGCTGTTGTGGCCGTAATTGTTTTTGCCCAAAGCTAATCCTTGTTCGGCACCTGGGCCGAGACCACCCGGGTGCCTTCGATCTCATGCCGCTTGCGCCGAGCGACGGACAGAGCGAGAGGATCGCCGGCCTTCTTGGCTATTTTTCGGCCGACATCTAGCGGGGTGTAGAGGTTGTGGAGGGTTGGCTAAAAGAGCAGCTGGTGATAAAATTATGGACGAAGCAAGAGATGCACCGATGACAGCGGCAAAATCTTTGGCAAACGTTGTCGACCTCTTTCACCGCGCCCTTGCGAAGTCTTGGTCCGACTATGAACAGTGTCTGAGGCAATGCGCTTTGGGTCCGTCGGTCAGGTCGGTTCACGAACTTCGAGCCGCCGCCCGGACCTTGGAAGCCCAGTTACTCGTGGGTCAGCCAGCCCTCGACGGAGGCCTAATCCGAAAGACGCGCCGCGTGGTCAAAAAGCGCCTCCGCGCCTTGAGTGCCTTGCGCGATGCGCAGGTCCAGAGAGAACGCATCTATCAACTGACAGGCGATGGGCTTCTGACGGATCGATTTCGAAAACACCTGGCTCGACGGACGCGTCGGTTGCGCCGGACCGCGATCAAAGCTCTTAGCAAAGGGCGGTTACAGCGGCGGATCCCACGACTGCTAAACCGTTTGCAGAAAGTCCCGGTCGATCCTGACACCGATCGGCGACTCCGTGCTGCTCTGGGACGCCGGTTGGATGCGATGGCGCGGCGCGCGATGTTGCTCCAGCCCCGCTCGAGTGAGGATCTGGCCGGGCTCCATTCTGCCCGCATTGCTTGGAGAAAGTACCGTCTCGCCGCGGCTGTCTTCTTACCGCTCTTACCGGCGTCGATTCGGCTGAAATTGAGGTCGATGAAGCGGCATCAAAAGTTAATGGGTGAAATTCATGACGACGATTTGCTCCTGGCCCAGGTGGATCGGTCAGAGGCCCGCGGAATAATCGGCGCGCCCGACGCCCTTCGCCTCAGGCAAGACCTGTCTCGCCACCGCGCGGTGACGGTTCGGGCCTATTTGCGTTCGCGGCTGCAAAGTGCGCAAAATCAGCGTCATGAATTGCAATGGAAGCGTGGTCGACGGGTGCGGTAATGAGCTAATTTGTTCCATGGATCCTTTGTTCCGTAATCGTACCGAGGCAGGTCAGCTTTTGGCCGAGCGACTGTTGCGGTATTCCCATCGCGCGGGGGTGGTGGTTCTCGCCTTGCCCCGGGGTGGGGTGCCGGTGGGCCAGGCCATCGCCAGCCGGCTGGGGTTGCCGCTCGATATCCTTATTGTGCACAAGCTCAGTCTGCCGGCTTACAAGGAACTCGCCATCGGCGCACTTTCTTCAGACGGAATACGGATTTTGAACACGGGTATTATTGATGAGCACGCGATCTCGAATGAGACCATCGAGAGTATTGCTGCCCGCGAAGCGGATGAGATCCGGCGCCGCGAAACGTTGTACTGTGGCCATCGGGTCGGCCTGGCGGTGGAGAATCAAACGGTGATCCTGGCCGACGACGGCATCGCCACCGGCGCGACGGTGCGAGCCGCGATCGAGGTGCTCCGCCGAAAAAAGGCGAAGCGAATCATCGTCGCGATTCCGACGATCGCCCGAGCGACGTTTCACGAGATTCGTTCCCGGGTCGACGAACTCGAGGCCATCATCGTCCCAGAGCAATTCGAGAGCGTCGGCGAATGGTATGAGGACTTTTCTCAGCTCACGGACGAAGAAGTTTGCGCGCGCCTCGCATCGGCCGGCGCCAAAGCCAGGTCTGAGGGACGAACCTGAGTGTGCCCTCAGCGGAGAGCGGCATAAAGGAGATTGAAGGGCAAAAGGCGCCGCCGGACCAGGGCGGCGAGCACGGCTTGAGGGCGACGTTTGATAAAGAAAGGATGGAGACAGCGCGCCAATGCCAGCCGCCGCCGAAACTGTTTCCGCTGCGCTTGGCCAATGGCCCGCCGCGTCTCCGGCCAGGTAATCTCTCGGAGGGCGTAGGCGCGCAGAACGGGCAGCGCCAGGGCGGCTCCTTGCAAGGCCATGGCCAAGCCGTTGCCGGTGAAAGGGGGAATCGTCGCACAGGCGTCTCCGATCTGGACCCGGTCGGAATTGGCGCAGCGTCGGCTGCCCAAGGGGGCGGCGGCGCGGCAAAGCGACTCCGGGTCAAATCGGGCGGCTTCGACCCTTTTCGCCAAGGCCTGGAGGCCCGCCCCTCTCAGGTATTCGGTGATTAGGGCCAGGCCACGGGCCCGCACGGCCTGCGGCGAAAATATGCCGCATAGGTTGATCCGGCCGGTTTCTGTCCGCGAAAGCCCGAGGTAGGCGCCTTGGCCCAGATGAATCTCCAGATCGGCGGCCAGCGGATAATCGAATAGATGCACCTTTAGCCCAACCCAGAAAGGCCCGGATCGGCTCCGGCCGGTGGCAAAAACCCGTCCAGGCGGGGTTTCCTCTCCCGCCAGGCGGGTTTCGACCGAGAGGTTGCCCCCGGCCGCAAGGAAGGCGGCGGCTAGGCGGGCATCGAACGTGTGGCGGCTGATGCCCCAAGCGAGGGTAGGGAGGGTAAAGGTGGGCAGACGCTCGTTCCTGAGGTGATAGGCGGCGGAACGGTGCGGCCAGGCATCGGCGATGAATTCTTCGATTGCCAAAATCCGAGTGGTGTCCGGGTCCAGACCGGAAATGAATTCGCCGCAGACGCGGTGGCGGGGATAGTGGCCGGCCTCATAAAGTGTGACGGGAATGCCGGACCGGAGGAGTGCCAAGCCAAGGGAAAGCCCGGCCACGCCGCCTCCAACAATTTCGATAGGGAGCCGGGTCGTCATGGCGCCAAGAGTCCGGACACCGTAGCGGCTATTTCCTGACGGGCAATAGGCTTGGCAGCTCCTTTTCCGAGCTTTGGCCTTGGGCTCCTGCTCCCCGTAAGTTGGGAATGCCGGGTCGCCGTCCCCGGGATCGGGGTTCGTGCCCCGGCCATTCCCCGCCAAATTTTGCGCACATTCGGCCAAAAGGCGCGGGGCGGCCTCTGCCAATTTTTGGCATCCTTAGCCTGTCGCAAAAGCCTCATTTTCTGGCCGATTTTCCTCCCATGCATGAACCGATCTTGTTTCTCGTCGGAGCCACCCACCGAACCGCCCCCGTTGGGCTGCGGCAGAAACTGGCGCTGAATGCCGAAGCTGAGTCGGCATTTGCGGCCGAACTATCGAAACTCTCTCTATTGCAGGAATTTGTGGTCTTGAACACCTGCAACCGGGTGGAGATTTACGGCGTGGCGAACGCCGGTGCGATCGATCGCATCGTGACGGCCTTTTGCGCCCGCCAGCAGGTGGATCAGGCAGAATTTGGTCAGAGCGGGTTTGTCCTGCGGGGCGAGGAAGCGATCCAGCATCTCCTGGAGGTCGCTGCCGGTCTCGACTCCCAAATCCTCGGGGAAACGGAAATTTTTGGGCAGGTAAAACGGGCCTACGCCAACGCTCAGAATCGCGGATCTGTCGGTCCGATCTTGAATCGTCTGTTTCAAAAGGCCTTTCAGGCGGCCAAGCAGGTGAGAACCCGGACCGCCATCACCGTGGGACAGGTCAGCGTAGCGAATGTCGCTGTCGACCTGGCAACCAGCATCTTTGGCAGCGTGGCAGAATTTCGGGTACTACTGCTCGGAGCGGGCGAGATGGGAGAGAAAAGCGCCAAGGCCTTCGCCGGCCGCGGGGTCACGAAGT
>Ga0302319_10018198_pt1 | contig 12828 bp, 10 predicted proteins | sample Bog_T0_2_FD_203319 | JGI IMG/M metagenome (GOLD analysis project Ga0302319, IMG submission 203319) | Peat permafrost microbial communities from Stordalen Mire near Abisko, Sweden - Bog_T0_2 | ecosystem: Environmental > Terrestrial > Soil > Wetlands > Peat | place: Sweden: Abisko, Stordalen Mire...
GTGATTGTGCAGCTGATCAAAGCGATGCTGACGGTCTATCGCGAGGCGGCGGTGAAGGAGCGAGAGAAGCTGGCGGGGGAGTTTAAGAAGCTGTTTCGGCTTTATCTTATGGAGATTCTGGGGTAGTCGGGAGCCGTTTTCGTTGATGGGGTGAAGATGTGCGCGGATGGAGGGGATGGGGTGCAGGCTTATGTCGGGCGGCAGACATTCTTGGACAGCTGAATGGTGATAGGTTAGCGAGACTCACCGTGTGGATGGATCCCGCGGCGAGGCCGTGCGTAAGCGCGTTGGGGAGAAAGCTTTGATAGGACGAAGAGGATGCTGAACGAACGAACAAGGGAAGTTCGTGCGAGAGACGGCGTGCTGGAGCGTGGTGGAGAACGTGTGTTTGCCGACGGCGTGATGGCCGAGTGTATTCGGAACTTTGAGTGGGAGCGGACGCCGTTGGGGGCGATGGCGGAGTGGTCGGATGCGCTGGTGGGCACGGTCAACCTGGTGCTAGAGACGCATTTCCCGACGGTGCTGTTGTGGGGTCCGGAGTTGGTGGTGATGTACAACGACGGGTATATGCCGTTCATGGCGGAGAAGCATCCGGCGCTGTTGGGACAGCCTGCGGACGTGGTGTGGTCCGAGGCGTGGCACCTTATCGGACCGAAGCTTGAGGCGACGTTTTCGCGCGGCGAGAGATTTTATCTTGAGAACCAGCTGATCCCGGTGGTGCGGCAGGGTGTGTTGAAGGATGTGTACTGGACGTACGGGTACAGTCCGATACGGGATGCGGCGGGCGCGGTTTGTGGGGTGATGGCGATTGCCCAGGATGTGACGGACAAGCTGACGGCGCAGCAGGAACGCGATGCGACGGCGGCTAGCCTGAAGCACGTGATGGAGAGTACGAAGGAGGGGCTGGCGACGCTGGATAGCGAGTGGCGCTACACCTACATGAATGAGCAGGGAGCGCAGATGGTGGGGCTGCGTCCGGCTGATCTGGTGGGGAAAGTTGTGTGGGAGCTTTTTCCGGAAGCGATGGATTCGGAGTTTGGGCGGGAGTATCGGCTGGCGGTGGAGACAGGCGAGCCACGGCACTTCGATGCAGTGTTGCCGGGGCCGTCGAATGTTTGGCTGGAGTGCCATTGCTACCCGACGGATCACGGGCTGAGCGTGTACTTCCGGGACGTGACGGAACAGAGGACTACGGAGAAGGCTCTGCGGTTGAGCGAGTCGCGCTTTCGGAGGCTGTTCGAGAGTGACCTGATGGGGATTGGAATTCCAGATCGACTCGGAGGGTTTCGGGATTGCAATGAGGAGTTGCTGCGGCTCACGGGGTACACGCGCGCGGATCAGGAGGCAGGGCTGGTGCGATGGGACCTGATGACTCCTACTGAGTTTAAGGCGATCGATGACGAGCACATCAAGGAGTCCCGGGCGCGAGGGAGCTGCACTCCGTACGAGAAGGAATTTATTCGCAAGGATGGAACGCGGATTCCGATCTTGTGCGGGTATGCGCAGGTGCAGGGCTCGCAGGATGATTTTGTGGGGTTCGCGCTGGATCTTAGTCGTCAGAAGGAAGCGGAACGAGAGCTTCGGGAGCGAGAAGAACGTTTTCGGGTGCTGGCGGAGAGTCTGCCGGCGATCATCTGGATGTCGAATAACAAGGGCGAGAACATTTATTGCAATGCACGGTATCCGGATTACTTAGGCGTGGACGAGTCGGAGACGATGGGGATGGGTTGGAAGCAGTTTATTCACCCGGACTATCTGGAGAAGACCGAGGCGACGTGGAAGCGGTCGTTTGAAACGGAGGAACCTTACACGGACGAATTTCCGTTGCGGCGGAAAGATGGGATGTATCGGCACTTTCTGTCTCGTGCGGTTCCGATCAGGGATGACGCGGGGAAGGTTCTGCGTTGGATTGGAAGCGCTACGGATATTCACGATCAGAAGCTGGCGGAGAATGCGCTGCGAAAGAGTGAGAAGCTGGCGACGGCGGGGCAGTTGGCGGCGAGCATTGCGCATGAGATCAACAATCCGCTGGAGGGTGTAACGAATGCGCTGTACCTGGCGCTGCAGGACGAATCGCTGGGGGAGTTGACTCGGGAATTTCTGCAGATGGCGGAGCAGGAGTTGATGCGGGTGTCGCACATTACGACGCAGACACTGCGGTTCCATCGGCAGACGAAGTCGCCGACGGCGGTGGATTTGTGCGAGATTGTGGACTCGGTGATGGCGCTGTTTAAGGGAAGGCTGGCGAGCAAGAACATCCAGGTGGAGATGGAGTGCGAGCGGGGAGCGTTTGTTACGTGTTTGGGGGATGAGATTCGGCAAGTGGTGGCTAACCTTGTGAGCAACGCGATGGATGCGACGCCGGAGGGAAGACTGAGGGTAAAGGTTCGGGGAACGCGGAGTTGGACGCGGGGAGAGTGGTTGAAGGGCGCGAAGATTGTTGTGGCCGACACGGGGCATGGGATTTCGCCGGCGGTGGCGGCTCATATTTTTGAGCCGTTTGTGACGACGAAAGAGGCGACAGGGATTGGGCTGGGGCTGTGGGTGTCGGATGAGATTGTGCAGAAGCATGGGGGATGGATTCGGGCGCGCAGTAAAACTGAGGGGCCAAGCCGGGGAACGGTGTTTGCAATTTTTCTGCCGAAGGAATCGCTGACGCAGGATTGATTGGTAGCTGCGGGGCAGGCGCTAGGGTTGGTGCGTTGCGGCGACCGGTGCGGGTAGTGCGGGAAGGTTGAAGGCGGGTAGGTCATCGCGGACTTCGAAGACCAGCAGCCTGGGGGTGCCGTCGGTGGAGGGCTGGTAGGCGACGACTGCGGGCAGACCTCCGAGATGGAAGCAGGGGGTGTAGTGGTCTTCGCCGACCCAGAGGGTGTCGGCAAAGCCATGTTCGAAGGGGCCGGTGGCGACTAGCTTGAGGGGCGGGGTGTGGGGGTCGGTGGGCTGCAGGGTTACGGTGAAGCCGGGTTTGTCGCAGGAGGTGGAGACGATGGTTCCTCGCGCGATGGTGGAGTCTGGTGGAAAGGAAAAGGTGAGGGGAGGGCCGTCTCCGCGCGAAGCTGCGGGGACGAGGTTCCAGAGGGCTACGGCTTCGTCGTGGTCGGTGGAGGGCCAGCGATCGGCTACCTGGCGAGCGTAGGCTGCGGCCGCCGCGGGTTGATGATCCAGGAGGAGGAGGTGTCCCGTGAGGAGGTGGTACTCGGCGCGCCAGGGCTCGAGGGCTTCGGCGGCGAGCGAGGTCTTGTAGGCCTGGGTGATCTGGCCCTGACGCCACTGGATGAGGGCGAGCTCGACGACGGCGGGGGCAAATTTCGGCGCGGTCGCGTGGATGGATTCAAGGGCGTGCCGGGTTTGCTGGAGCTGCTGCGGGGTTTGGTTCTTTAGGGGAACTCCGGACATGAGGAGTGCAAAGGCTGAGCGATAGGTGGACGGGTCGGCGGCGACGGCTTTCTGCCATTCGGATCGGGCGAGGTCGTCGTTGCCGGCGTGCCAGGCGAGGAAGCCGAGCTCTTCGTGGGGGCCGGCGAGGTTGTGGTCTTCTGACTCGGCGGCTTGGAGGAGCGTTGCGCCGGAAGGGTAATCGTGGGCGCCTACATCGAAGGAGCCGATCGCGTAGTCGGTCTCCGCAGGGGTCAGGGTTTTGACGGTGAAGGCGTTGGGGTCGGGTCCCCGGACCTCTCGCATGGTTCCGGGGGCGGTGGTGAGGGTTGAAATGTAGGTGGCGAGCTGCTGTTGGAAGGCCTGGGGATCGCCGAAGGTTTGCTGAAAGGCCTGGAGTTGCGGTGTGCCTTCCTCCATCAAGCGGACGAAGCTGGTGAGCTTCGCGCCGTGCCCCATGTGTTTGCCGTAAGAGATGTAATGGACCATGGCCCAGGATTCGCCGTAGAAGAGATCGTCCTGTTTCTTATCGTTGAAGAAGGTGGCGGAGGTGGCGGTCATCATTTGCGGAACGGGGATGAGCGGCTCGGCCTTGAGGTGAGTGAGGCGGAGGGAAGGCGCGCCGATGTCGATGTGGTCGCCTTGGAAGCCGGTGTAGGCGTAGAACTCGGCGAGGCCTTCGTCGAGCCAGGTGGGGAGCCAGTGAACGTTGGCGTGAAGAATGCTGTGGGTGTACTCGTGGAAGACGACGGCCTGGCTGCGATCACCGAAGCCATCCAGGCGGACGAGGGCGAATTGGCGTTCCCAGCCGCGAAAGAAGACTCCTGCGACCTTGTCACGCTGCTGATAAAAGGTGGGTGCGAGGGCCTGCAGACCTGGCTCATGTACGGCAAAGATGAGCAGGGGGGCACCTGCATCGAGGACGGGGTTCTTGAAGATGGCGGCGAAGACGGAGCGCATCTGCTCGAATTCTTTGGCGACGTTGCGGCCTTCCTGGTCGGAGCCGTCGGTGATGACATGGAAGTGCGGACTTTGGATCTCGCGCCACGTCTGGGCCGCGCTGGTGGAGGGATGCAGCAGAGCGAGGCACACTGCGAAGGCCGCCAGCAGACGGGCATGCGAAACGGGACGTTGGTGCATGCCTGATTTTGGAGGGGTGAGCGGTGGGGGTCAAGGAGAAACTGCGAGCTGTTGTTGATGCGGCAAAGTGAGAGAACGCCGCGCGAGGGATCGGCGTTTAGGATTAGGAGATAGAGGGCTGTACCCTTGGCTGATACTCGACGGACATTGGGTGGGTTGGCGCTGGTGGTAGTGGCGCTGGGCGTTGCGGTGCAGGCTGTTCGGCCGTCGCTGGGCAAGCCGGCGGGGCCGCAGGTGGAGGTGGCGGTGCCTGCGGACGTGAAGGAGATTCTGGTGCGGCGGTGTTACGCGTGCCACTCGGATGAGCCGAGATTGTCGTGGTGGGATCATGTGGCTCCGGTGCAGTGGGTGGTGGCGAGTGATGTGAAACAGGCTCGGGCGCTGCTGAATTTCTCGGAGTTGGGGACGAAGCCGAAGGCGGTGCAGCAGGCGGAGTTGTATGAGAGCGTGAATCAGATTGCTTTGGGGGCGATGCCGCTGCCGCTTTATTTGAAGGGGCATCCAGGGTCGGAGGTTACGGCGGAAGAGTTGGCGGTGTTGAAGAAGTATCTGGTGCCGTTCAAGCCGGGTGTTGGGCCGAGTGGCGTGGCGGCGGATGCGGTGGTGAAGCATTTGACGGAGGCGGCGGGGCCTTCGCCGAACGGGGTTCCGTTTCTGCCGGGGTATGCGGACTGGAAGGTGGTGAGCACTACGGATCGCGGCGACAATCACACGCTGCGGATCATTACCGGGAACGATTTGGCGATGAAGGCGATTGAGGCGCATCAGCTGCCGTCGTGGCCCGAGGGCGCGGCGTTTGCGAAGATTACATTTCAGGCGGCCGATGACGGGCACGGGCATATTGTTCCGGGGAAGTTTGTGCAGGTGGAATTTATGGAGAAGCATCGCGTGCAGTTCGCCGGGACCGGCGGATGGGGCTATGCGCGGTTCAAGGGGGCGGAGTTGAAGCCGTATGGGACGGGGCCACACTTTGAGAACGAGTGTTTGGGGTGTCATGAGCCGGTGCGGGGGAATGACTATGTGTACTCGCTGCCGCTGCCGCGGGGCGGGGGTGCTCGATGAAGAGGCGCTTGGTTGTTTGTGTGATGATGCTGCTGGCGTGCGGGTGTGGGCAGAAGAAAATTGCGGATGCGGATTTGTATAACGTGCAGGCGGCCGTGAACGCGGGGCTGCCTTATCCGGTGATGGAGTGGAAGGCGATTACTTCGGTGGTGGATCGCGGGGCTGGGACTACGAGCACGCTGTTTGGGAATGATGGTGCGGTGAGCGCGGCGCGCGCGGGGCTGGCGTATCCGCCGGGAGCGGTGTTGGGGTTGGTGACTTGGCGGGAGCGGGAGGATCCGCATTGGTTTGGGGCGCGGATTCCGGGGGATGTGGTGTCGGTGGAGTTTGTGGAGGTTGGGTCGGGGAAGGATCGGAGGTTTGTGGGGACGCCTTGGAAGGAAGGGGTGGGGACGTCAGCGGGGGAGATTTTGGTGATGAAGGCAGCGATGACGCCTTAGGGATGCAGGGCTTCGTCGTGTCTGACGAATCGTTTTTGCCTATGTAAAAGGAGTGCCCGGGATAAAAGGGCATACCCTAGGGCTAAAGCCCGCTTGTTTGCGAGTTTATAAGACCCAAGGCTAAAGCCTTGGGGTACCCGGAAGCAGAAACTGCGACTCGTCAGACCCTACCTAGTGGAGAGGGGATGTGAAGTCGTCGAGGGCTTTCGTGAAGGGGGCAGGGGCTTCTAGCCAGGAGAAGTGGCCGGCTCGTTCGAGGATGATTAGCTTTGTGTTGGGGATGGCGTCTCTTGCTTCGGAGGCCATTTCGGGGTCGAGGGGATCCTGGCGGCCTTGGAGGATGAGCGTGGGGATGTGGAGTTTGGCTAGCGCGGGTGTGAGGTAGTAGTTGGGCATGGCAGTTTGGAGAACGTTGGCGGTGGCGGCGTGGGTGGCGGAGGGTGTCATGGTGAGGGCGAATTTTGCGGCGGCTGTGCGGTCGTAGAAGTAGGTGGGGAACATGATGCGCATGGCGGCGGCCATCTTGGCGTCGTCGGAGAGCGTGGCGTCGGTGTTGATCGAGCGAAGCTGCTGCGTGGCTTCGGGGGTGAGACGCGGGGCGAGGTTGTCCATCATGCGGCCCAGGCCGGAAGAGGTGGGCGGGACGACTCCGACGAGGATGAGGGCCTGGGTTTGAGCTGGGTGGTCGATGGCGTAGCGCATGGCTGTGAGCGAGCCGGCTGAGTGGCCGAGCAGGATCCACTGCTTGTAACCGAGGGCGAGGCGGAGGGCTTCGAGGTCGGATAAGTAGAGGGCGGGGGTGACGGTGGTGGCGTCGATGGTGGGGGGCATGGAGCCGGTGGTGCCGCGCTGGTCGAGGAGGATGGCGGTGTGGTGGCGGGCGAGGATGTCGGCTACGGGCTGCATGTAGGCCGCGTCCATGCCGGGGCCTCCGGAGAGGATGACTACGGGTGTGCCGGTGCCCTCGATGGTGTAGTGGAGGGTTAGGCCGGCGTTCTGGAAGCTGGCTGTGTGCTGCTGTGCTTGCGCTGAGAGCGTGGCGAAGAGAATGAGGGCGAAGCGGAGAGAAGTGGGGGCTCGCATTTGGCTTCCATCGTACTGCTAGTTTGTTGGGGAGAGTGAGGTTTGCTGTTGGGATTCTGCGGCTTGCTTGGCTAGCGTTGCGAAGTCGCGGAAGGTTTCGCGGAGTTCGGCGGGGCTGTGGACTAGGATCCTGCGGCGCGTGCTTAGGAGCATGGCTGCGAAGAGCTCGAGCTGATCGCGGCCGCAACGTAAGCGCGTGCCGCCGTTCTCGGATTCTGCGACGACTCTCCAGAGGGCGAAGCTGCGGTTGGTTTCTTCGATAGGCATGTCGATCCAGACGTCGATGGCGTAGTCGGACTGGACGAAGGGCATGTGCTGGGCTAGATATTGGCGGGGGTCGAAGTTGGTGGGGGGTTGGAAGTCGGTGGGAGAGATTTCGAGGTGGGTGGCGCGGTCGAGGCGGAAGGTTCGTACGGCTTGGCGCGTGAGGCAATGGCCGATGAGATACCAGCGGCCGTCGGTGTGCAGGACCGCGTAGGGTTCGATCTCGCGGTGAGTGGTGGCGTCGCTGTGGGATTGGTAGTGGAAGCGCACTCGGTGGCTGGTGCGGATGGCGGTGGCTGCTCCGATGACGGCCTCCATGGACGCGGGGACGACCCAGGGGCTGGGTTCCATGGAGACTACGTCTTCGACGGTGCGGATGCTTTCGCGGAGGGTTTCGGGGAGGACTCGTTGCAGTTTGGCTAGCGCGGATTCGGTAGCTGGCGCGAAGGCGGATAGGCCTACTTGCCGGAGAGCGCGCAGGCCCAGTGAGAGGGCGAACGCTTCTTCGTTCGTTAGTAGCAGGGGAGGGAGACGGAAGCCCGAGCGGAGGCGGTAGGCTCCTCCTACTCCCGGAGAGGAGGCTACGGGGAAGCCGAGGTCTTTGAGGCGGACGATGTAGCGCTGGACCGTGCGGAGATCTACCTTGAGGCGGTCGGCTAGCTCGGCTCCGGTGACTCGATCGCGGCTTTGCAGGAGCTCGAGAAGGGTGAAGACGCGGAGGATGGGATCATGCATAGATTTATTTTCGTTCGATTTACGACAGAATGTGTCGGGAATCGTTTGTAGGCTGAGTTTACGCCCACATTTGGGTGTTGGAGGATGAATATGGTGAGCGAATTGACTAGCATCAACCTGATTTCAGCGGACACGCTGCTGCAAAACTGGCAGGGGCATCGGCGGCTTACGCGCAAGACGATTGAGGCGTTTCCGGAGGATCAGCTGTTTACGTTTTCTGTCGGGGGTATGCGGCCGTTTGGTGTGCTGGCTCAGGAGATGATCAGCATGGCAGTGCCGGTGGTGGAGGGCGTCGCTACGGGAAAGTGGGCGTCGTTTGAGTACCGCAAGCCGGAGACGAAGAGCGAGCTTCTGAGCCTTTGGGATGTTCAAACGAAGCTGCTCGATGAGATGTTTCCGACGATTTCGGCGGAGCGGTTCTTCGTCGTGGAGAAGGCGTTTGGGGAATGGGAGATGCCGGGGATCGCTACGATTCAGTACGCGATTGACAATGAAATTCACCATCGCGGGCAGGGGTATGTGTACCTGCGGGCGCTGGGGATTGAGCCTCCGGCTTTCTGGGAACGGTAACGCGAGGGTACTCTCTGCGAACCCAGGTCTCAGAAGCGAGACCTGGGCTCGCCTGTCTACGTGACCTAGGTTGGGGAGGTGAGATTTGGCTCGGTCAGTGTAATGGTGCGCTGCCGTATCAGTAGCATTCCTACGACGAACCCGGCAAATAAGCCGCCAAAATGGGCGGAAAGGTCTGTCGTCCTGGTCATGGAACCATAGACGACGTTATACAAAACGAAGATTCCGGCTGACTTGGCGATGCTCTTTGTCACCGCCGGATTGAGCGACCGTCGCCGGACGAGAAGGAAGCCGAACACGGCACCGTACAGGCCGAAGATGGCTCCTGAAGCGCCGGCGCTGACCGCCATGGGATGAACCCACACACTGACGAGACTTCCTCCGAGGCCAGCGAGGAAGTAAATCACGAGGTAGCGTGCGCGTCCGAAAGCCATTTCGATAAATGGGCCGATCTGGTAGAGCACGTACATATTGAAGCCGATGTGAATGATGCCGAAGTGGAGAAAGCAGGAAGTCAGCAGCCGCCACCACTGATGTTGCCCTACGGTGGCAGGGCCGAAGTCGCCGCCCCAGTTGAACACGTCGAGAGGCGTTGGCTGAGTGAAGGAGATACCGCGGGCGACCATCGCAAAAAAGACCAGCACGTTGATTGCGATCAGCGCGTAGGTGATGGCGTAGGGGCCGAGTGCGCGGGAGCTGGAGCGAAGGGGTTTGGTGTTTGCGTGATCCATGTGTCTACAGTTCTAGCAGTGCCCTGTGGACGTGGTAACTCCAGAGGTTGGGCTGCGCGCGGCGTTAGTCTTCGGTGGACTCGCCTGGGGTTTCGGGGTCGGCTTCTGCCCTCTCGAGGTCGTTGGTGGGGGTGGTGGATTCGACTTCGGCTTTGGCGAAGGCGTGGGGGGCGGAGGTTGGGGCGTTGAGGCCGGCGTTGATGGAGTCGCCGGCGGCGGCCATGGTCTTGCCGCCTAAAGCGCCTGTAACGGCGGCGTCCATCATGAGCTCGGCAAAGCGGCGGGTGGCTTTGTCGAGGTACTCGATGGCTTCGCGGACGGCCTTGTAGTCGTCGCCTTGCATGATGCGGCGGAGTTCGGTGGCGTGGGATTCGATGGAGGCGTGCTCAGCCAGAGTGAGTTGCTGCCAGGCGGCGGAGGTCTCGCCCTTGGCGACGGCATCGAGGATGGTTTGGGCTTCGTTGCGGGCTTCGATGAGTTGGCGGGCGGTGATGTCGGATTCGGCGTGGTCGAAGGAGTCGAGGATCATGGTTTCTACCTGCTCGTCGGTTAGGCCGTAGGTGGGTTTGACTTCGACCTGGGCTTCCTGGCCGCTGCGCTGTTCGCGCGCGCTGACATGTAGGATGCCGTTGGCATCGATGAGGAATTTGACTTCGATGCGGGGGAGGCCGGCGACCATGGGCGGGATTCCCTTGAGGTCGAAACGGGCGAGGGAGCGGCAGTCTTTGGCTAGCTCGCGCTCGCCTTGCAGGACGTGGATCGCTACGTTGGTCTGGCCGTCTACGCCGGTGGTGTAGTGCTCGATCGCGGAGGCGGGGATGGTGCTGTTGCGCTGGATGACTTTGGACATGACGCCGCCGAGGGCTTCGATGCCTAGGGAAAGCGGGGTGACGTCGAGGAGGAGGAGGTCGTTGGTGGCGGCGTTCTCTGTGCCGGAGAGGATCTGGGCCTGGACGGCGGCGCCGAGGGCTACCACTTCGTCGGGGTTAAGGGAGGTGTGGAGCTTGCGGCCGCGGGCTTCCAGATCGAAGAGTTGCGTGACCAGGGTGCGGACCGCAGGGATGCGCGTGCTGCCGCCTACCATTACTACTTCGTCGATCTGCTCGGGGGTTAAGTTCGCGTCGCGGAGGGCTTGCTTTACGGGGGCGGCGGTGCGGGCGATGATGGGCGCGATGAGCTGCTCGTATTGGGCGCGCGTGATTTCGCGGGCGTAGAGCGCGCCGTCGGGGAGGGTGAGGGTGATGCGCGTGGTGTCAGCGGTGCTTAGGGCGATTTTGGCGTCGATTACGGCTTTGCGGAGTTGCTGGATGACTTCGGGATTTTGGGTGACGTCGAGGCTGAGGTCGCCGCGGATGTCGTCGAGGGCTACGGCGGTTAGGAGGAGGTCGATGTCGTCGCCGCCGAGATGGGTGTCGCCACCGGTGGCGATGACTTCGAAGATGCCGTCGTGGAGCTTGAGGATGGAGATGTCGAAGGTGCCGCCTCCGAAATCGTAGACGGCGATGATGCCGTCCTTTTTCTTGTCGAGGCCGTAGGCGAGGGCGGCGGCGGTGGGCTCGTTGACCAGGCGGAGGACGTCCAGGCCGGCGATGCGGCCGGCGTCTTTGGTGGCCTGGCGCTGGGCGTCGTTGAAGTAGGCAGGGACGGTGATGACGGCCTTGGTGACTTCGGCTCCGAAGAAGCGGGTGGCGTTTTTCTTTAGCTGCAGGAGGATGTAGGCGGAGATTTCGGGGGGCGTGAGGGTGAGGCCGCCTACGTTGAGCTTGAGGACTTCGCCGGGCTTGAGGTCGGGGGCTAGGTGAAAGGGGAAGTGCTCGAGCTCGGGCTGGACGTCGGCCAGGTCGCGGCCCATGAGGCGCTTGACGGAGTAGACGGCGTTCGCGGAGTTGGTGAGGAGCACGTTGCGCGCGGCGTTGCCCACCGCGAAACCGTTGGGCGTGTCCTGATCGAAGGCGACGACGGAGGGGACGATGGGGGTTCCGTCCTCGCCGGGGATGACGACGGGCGTGTCGCCCTGCATGAAGGCGATGAGCGAGTTGGTGGTGCCTAGGTCGATGCCTACGACGGGTGCGGTGGTGCGGGTTTCGGGCACAGCTTCCTCTGCTTTCGTGGGCGCGGGCGTGGAGAGGCGCCAGAACTATTGTCCTCTATCGGACGAATTTTGTCCGAGATTGGATGCAGCGGAAGGGCGGGTTCGGTCTACTTTGCCTTGAGGGCGGCTTTGTCTAATCGCATGGCGTAATTTTTGGGGATGTGGAGGATGAGGTGCGGCTTCGGGGGGAGTTGGACGGGCGCGGCGAGCTGTCCTGGGGCGGGCTGTCCTACAGCGGGTGGTGGGACGGGGGCGGAGACAGGTTGGAGTGGGACTCCGGCGAAGGTGTCGGCGCCGGTGAGCGAGATGGTGGCGGTGTAGTGCTGGTAGCCTCCGGCGAGGACGTCGACGTTGATGCTCTGGGCGGGAGGCACCGTGCTGTCCATGATGAAGGCGTAACGGCCTTCGCTGTCGGTGGGCTGGGAGGCGAGTTTGGCGCCGAGGTTGGCTGTGACGAGGGCGTTGGCTACCGGCTTTTGGGTGACGTCGTCTTCTACGAAGCCGTTGATGCCGACCTGGGTGGTGGGTGGCGGCGGGGCTGGGCGCGTGAAGTAATAGATGGCGACGCTGGCAATGACGGTTGCGGCGATTCCGCCGGCCCAGGTGAGCACGGCTCCGAGGTTGGATTGCTTGTCGGGCATGAGGTTTCTCCGGCAACAGGATACTTGCGGAGAGTGATTGCGGGGAAAGTTATTTGCGGGGGAAGGATCAGGGAGTTGCGTTGCTGGTGTGTTTTCGGGCAAAGAGGACGATGGCACAGCAGGCGAGCATGGCGAAGGCCCAGATCCAGAGGAGGAGGGAGTGGAAGCGGATCTCGCGAGATTCACTGACGATGAGACTTTGGCCGGCGAGGACGAACCCGCCGTTGGGCAGGGTATGGCCGACGAGGGCGACGCGAATGGGCCATGCTGGCTGCCAAGTCACGTGGAACTCGCGGCGGGATTGGATGGTGTTGAAGATGCCGTGCGGCGGTTGCGGAAGGGCGCCGTGGTAGGTGGCGTTGCCGGCGATGGCGTGACCGGAGGCGTCGTAGACGACAGTGAAGGGGATGGTGCTGCTGAGCCAGTTGGGGGAGGAGATCTCTTGCTTGGGGCCGGTGAGGAGTTCGGAGACGATTTTGGCGCGAATGGATTCGGATTGGGCGTCAGGCTGAGGGGAGCTGATGAGGTGCGCGAGGAAGGCGGGGGTGCGGTCGGCGGCGCGACGGAGGATCTGCTGGTTGACTACGGAGACGGCGAGAAGGAGGAAGCTGAAGAAGAGGGCGAAGGCGGCTACGTAGCCGGGGCGTGTGGGAGAGGCGGTTCGGAGGTGCTCACGGAGTGCGCCGCGGAGG
>Ga0302319_10018205_pt1 | contig 12825 bp, 14 predicted proteins | sample Bog_T0_2_FD_203319 | JGI IMG/M metagenome (GOLD analysis project Ga0302319, IMG submission 203319) | Peat permafrost microbial communities from Stordalen Mire near Abisko, Sweden - Bog_T0_2 | ecosystem: Environmental > Terrestrial > Soil > Wetlands > Peat | place: Sweden: Abisko, Stordalen Mire...
GTTGGAGGTGCGCCAACAATCACCGGTCGGCCAAGCAACTTCGGGTCATCGCGCTGCTCCACGGAGGCATAAAACGCGTCCATGTCCAGATGGAGAATCACACGAAACATTGCCAAGGAGTTTAGCACAGACGTATGAATGGCAGAAGCTCGTCATAGGATTAAAAACATCCAGCGTTTGACATCCCCAAGAACAAGCCGATCCTGACCGTGGCTGGTGTGGACGTGAATGCAGTTGACGGTTGCAGACAGAAGCTCGGTTTCTGAAGTCGGTCAGTTGGTAAAATACGCCCACGCCCGCCTCAAATCTCCGAAATCTGACACCACAACGGCTCAAGATCGGGGTCATCCAAAGCCATCATTCTAATTTTTTTTTTGCCAGCTAAATCGATCGCCTGCTCCAACCACTGCATCGCTTCCTTCAAATTTCCGAGCCGACAACAATAGCAGGCGAGGTTGTAGCGGATCAGGTAATCTTGAAATTTGTCTGCAACCGGAACCAAAACACCCCAGGCTTCCTTCGTCCGTTTCAATATGTGCAGGCTGAAGGCGTAATGGATGTAGCCCCATGAATTTTCAGGCAAAATCACAGTCATCCCTCTCGCCACCTCAGCCGCCATTTCATGTTTGTTGGCCTTGGCATAAATTCCCCAGCGCACCCTCAACACAAATGGATGAGCACGCATTGGTGGCGTGATCTGTTCCAATTCTTCCGTCGCTTCTTCCACATCGCCAAGCTCAAGCCAACCCTCTGCCGCATCCAGGTGTCGTTGGTCGCTCAATTCCAGTTTCATGTTCCGTTCACAATCTAAATTTCATTCGCAGCTCCATCAACAAAACGCTTTCCCAGGAAGTTACATGCTGGTCCGCCATCACCATTTGTTCAACCGCCTCATACACCCGCTTCTGCTGACTGCGCGTGGTGAAAGCCGTTGCCAGCGTCAGGAATTCTTCCTTGGCTTGATGGATGGATTGGACAAACGGCCGCACCCTGGTCACGGCGGCATCAAATTCACGTTGGCGGTCAATTTCTTCGGTAAATCCCATGGTCGCCAACAACTGCTGCAAATGCTTGTCGGCAAAAGTGGTGAGGTGGCCGTCCGCATACATGGCCAAAATCAGAAGCTCGAACAGCGCCCGTTCCTGGGATTCTGAAAAATCGGTGAGGTCAATGGTCACGCTGAAACCATACCGCAGGCCGCATGAAATTGACATGTTTTAGCTGCCACGTTCATTTTCCACCCACCACTTTGATTTGATCTGGCGTTTCCAAAATGATCTCCGGCTTGTTGCGATATTCGGTGACGGTGCCGCTGATCTCCACGTTCGCATCTTTCAGGCTTTGCAGATCCTTGAACTTGTCTTCGTTCTCCGGGAAAATGACGGCGGTGAAGGGTGCGCTTGGACCAGACCCGTCGAGATTGATAAACGTGATGGTGGGCCTGACTGTGACCTGTGCGACTTTTCCCGTCACCACCATTAATTCGTCATAATATTTGCTCGCCTCTCCAGTGCCGATTTTCCTGACCTCCACTGCTTGCGCTTTAAATGTGTTTTCAGGAAGCAAAGGAACTGGACCGGCACACTTCAAATATTTCTGAATTTCATCCGCCAAACGATACCCGGCCAACGCACCTTGTCTCTCCGCCACAGCTTTTGCATTTTTGGTGTAATCAGCGGGCAGGCTTGGTGCTTCATCCCGATTCGTGCTGCCTTTCAATTCTCCGTTCAAATACCCCTTTTCAATGGCCAGTTCACGGCTCTCCAAACTCCATTCTTTAGGTGTAGTGTGCGCGGTCAGTTCGGGCAAAGCATTGGTCGGAAATTTTGCCTCAAGCTGTATCGCATAATTCCATTGGGTCCTGGGATTGATGGATGAACCGAGCAAGCCATCCCAAATACTGTGCAGACCGACCACCCTTTGAGCCGGCATCACATAAAAATTATTCCCACCTTTATCGCCATTAGGATAATCGGCGTTGAACAAAGATTCACAATGCAACGGCTGATGTTCGTCTCCCACCAAATGCACGAGGTAAGAAAGCATCGCCGCCCTCGTTTCTGGATCGACGTTGGTGTTGCTCAATGCCTTTTCAGATTCAGCGATCCCGAACAAAACATTATCTGTGGGCCTGGCATCTGGTTCAAACGTGAATGCTGGTGGTCGTAGAGGATAATCAATGAAGTGCCAATTCGGATGATCGTATTTATTTCCTGATCGCCTAATTTCATCTGGCCAGGTCGAGCTCCTCATAAAAACGTAGGCGGCCAGATCAAAATTGGCGTTGGGATGATAGGCGTTCGTCCATTTCTCAAAATCTGGATGAGATTTTAGAACTTCAAACGCCTCGGCTTTCAGTTCCGGGGAGAGTTGACGATATGCTTCCGCTGCGATTAGTTGATGGCCGGCACCACCCCAAGCCATCACGGAGTTGGGGAGCAGAAGGGCGCTGACGGCTAAAAAAAGCGTTAAATAAATCCTCATGCGTGCGATTGAAGCAGAAGTTGATGGGGAATTCCAGTCAAGAACGGACGGTGAATTTATTCTCGTCACGTTTAAATTTGACGTTAGCTTTTCAGCATGAACAAAACAGAATGTTGGGGGAGGGTTCGTTTGTCTCGACCTACAAATACTGTTTGGTGAATTCAGTTGCGGCGTTTCGGCTTGGTCCTAAAGAACACAATCAACACACTGAAGCCCAGAACCAGCAGCACGATCAAAACAACGATGGCTACAGGAACCCAAAGCGGTTGTTGATTGCCGGCTGTTGAATTTGGTCGAGATTCAGCTTTGGCGTAGGCAACTGTTTCTGAAGCGTGACCGTCAACCTTCGCTTTCAATACCGCCGCCAAATCCGGTGCCAAAGTTGTGAAGAAACGATAACCAGTCAACGCTTCAATCTTGTTCACCGACACCACATATTTTTGCCAAGGATCATCACGCACACCTTGAATGTTCGGAATGTCCACAGCAATGACTCTGGTTTGCGAGGAAATGCGGCTCAAAACTGAACCTGGACCGTTTGGCACTTCAACGATGATTTTCCAAGTGTGTGAAGGAATCAGCACCGGGCCATTTGGAATTCTGTCACCGTTAAAACCGGCCGGCCCACAGATGATGAGCAGTTCGTTTCCTGATTGAGCCTGTTCCCTGCAATACGACTCCAGATGCTCCCAGACACCCTCGTTGTTGTCTTTGGTCTGCGGAATGATGTTCGACATTGCAAACACCATCTCGTTGTCCTGAGCGTTGTCGGTGCGGTCTTTGGAATCGCACATGTGACCGCGATCAAAACCAGACTGCTTGTATTCACCGCTGGTAATGTGGTGAAAACTGTCTGGCAACTCAGAATCGGGATGGAAGGTTGGCGTTCGTTTAGCGGGGCCGAGGTCATCAGCGGTCAAATCCCAGGCAACCCAATTCGGCTCGCCCCTCTCATCATCATAATCCTCTGCCAATACACTGCGTTGAATCAGGTAGTGCTCGTGGTTGCTGCGGTCTGGTTTGGCGTCAGTCGGATCGCCCAACTGCATCTGGTAAACGACACCGATTTTGGCTTGGCCGGTCAATGCGACGAGCAGCAAACAGGCTGAGAGGAATCTGCCTGCTGTTCGATAAGATGCGCCATTCATGTTGATATTTTATGGTTGAGAGTGGATTTAAGGCTAGAAAATGAATTTGAAATATTTTTCATATAGACAGCCAATGTCCAACCCCCTCCCGTAAAGTTGAGGCGTATGAAACTAAAAAATCTGATTCCCAAACGCTATCGCAAACAAGTCGTCCGGCAATTCGGTGATGCCAAACTCATAAAACATCCCAACGGCCAGCACGAATTGATTGGCGGTTCTGACAGTGATCGAGCCGCCGCCTTTGAATGGGCCTCGTTGTTCGCCCATGAAATTGTGTTCACGCATTTCTGTCGTGAAGAACCGGCACGCAAAACCCTTTTTTTTCCAAGGCTCCAACCAGTGTGAACAACTTGGCATGGACGGATGAGGCAGAGAGCGTAACGTCTCTGCTGTCCATGAGCGCCAAGAACAACCGGATTTTGCATGTAGATGGCGATTCCTTTTTCGCCAGCTGTGAAATTGCCTTGGATTCATCATTGGAAGGCAGGCCGGTTTGGGTCGGTGGTGGTCGTAGAGGTGATGGCATTGTGATCGCTGCGAACCGGATGGCTAAAAAATATGGCATCAAAACCGGGACTGCGTGTTTTGAGGCGAAGCGACTTTGCCCTAACGGTGTCCTCTGTAAACCTCACTACGACGCTTACCGGGAATTGAGCCGGCAGATGTTCCTGATCTTGGAACAATACGCGCCGACCCTGGTTCCATATTCAATTGACGAGGGTTTCTTGGATTTTTCGACAATGGATTCTTGTGTCTGGCGGAACACAACGCCCACCGATTACGTTCAAAGCATCCGGCAGCGCATTAAAAAAGAGGTTCGATTGCCCGTCACTGCTGGTCTTGGAAATTCAGCCAAACTTGCGAAATTGGCCACTGATGCTGCAAAAGGCGTCGGGTTTCTGGAAGTGCCGGTAGGTCAAGAAAAAGAATTTCTCAAAGACCGGCCAGTTCAAGAAATGAGCGGAATTGGGAAAAACAGGCAGCGTAGTTTAGCAGCTTTGGGTGCTCTGACGTTCGGGCATATTTCCAAACTGCCCTCGATGTTGATGCGGCAGAAATTTGGGATATGGGGCCAGCAGATGTGGTTGTTTTCAAATGGTGAATGGAACGAGCCTCTGGTGTTGGAGATCAAGGACAGGACGACAATTTCAAGCTCCACGACATTGCCCCAGGACGAACATGATTACGAAGCGGCTCTGACGTTTATGTTGAGCGAAGCCACCCGTTTAACTGGTCAATTGCGGAGGGAACAGATGCAGGCTCGGGAATTTAGCTTGGCGGTCAGGTTCAACGATTTTACGGAAGTCGGAACCAGCCACAGATTCAAACATCCGCAGTTTTTGAATTCGGTCATCAATTCAGTGTTGGAGCAGATGTTCAGGGAAATAATGAAAGAGAGCCAGAGACCAGTTCGCCAAATCCGAATCGCGATGTTTAATCTTGAGAGGCTGGACACGCACCCGACATTATGGGGTAGAACGAATGAAGAGAGGTGGGGTGCTCTGGATGATGCGACACACGAATTGAATCAGCGGTTGGGAAAAACGGCCTTGATGACGGGAGCGCAGTTGGCTTTACGGCACATTGACGCATCACAGAAGCAGCCCAAAGCCAAATGCCCGTTCACACCGCAGAGAGAAATGATAACGAAATTGTGGGGTTCTGAAGGGCCGGCCAAACCAGTTCAAGGCACGTTATTTTAATGAACACATGATGAGGAATTCCAAAATGTGCCATATCAAACTGAGGTCAGATTTACGAGAGTGCGAATTGACGAAGAATTCAGTTTATAACAGCATCTGTGTATGAACAGCCATTTTAGATCCCGCTTTGCCCATTTAATATTTTTCTGCTTTTGTTTGCAGATTGTAACCGGCGTTCAAGATTGTTTCGCCACTTGGTCAAAGTCTCAAGACGATTTTAAAAGCGCTTTGCAGGAGAGAATTCAAAACCAATCTTATACGCTCCGGCAACAACCCAACCATTCAGGATTTCTCTATGTTCATGTTAACACCAATGACTATCTTTGCAAGATAGAGCCGGGTTCATTGTTTCCGCTGCCGGCCGATTTGGAAAATGTAACGATTTCAAAAATCACCACAACATCAGAAACTGAAATATTATTTAAGCGAGCGACAGCTGTAAGACCTCAGGATAACAAAACTACTAGTCACGATATAACCGTCGAATCCGACTTATGGAAATTCACTTTGAAACATCCATCGCTCGGAAAGAACGCGGTTCTTATTACGAAAACAAATGGAGATCTTCCCGATAACATTGATGAAGTTATTGCCGTCCTGGGATACGTGCTAAAGGGGGGAGATCTGCCCAATCCAACTATGTATGTTGGTTCACAGTCTTCAAAAATGCTGCATTATGTAGGGAGTGGACATGTGCCAACTTCCACCGATCTGCAATATTTTTCCACCAAAGAGGAAGCATTGTCAGTTGGATATAAACTGTGCCCTTTGTGTTTCAATTCACTGATTCGATTGCCATACCTCAAAACAGAAATGGCAATGGGGAAGGAGACAGAAGCATCTATTCGCCATTATTACCAACTTGATCAAACACCTGAAGTTCAAGCACGAGTATTTCGTATTGGTCAAAAGGTGCTTGCACATTGGCCAACTAAGCTAAAGGGGTATGATTACCGTTTTAGTGTAATTGACAATCAAGATTTTAATGCGGTGGCTTGTCCGGGTGGATATATTTTTGTCAGTCGTGGTCTTGTTGAGGGAACCGACAACGATGATGAGCTCGAAGCGGTTATGGCACATGAAATTGCCCATGTTGAGCTTCGGCATGGCCTTATGGAATATTTGGAGGCGCAACGTGGTGCCAGAGACGCGGTGATATTTGCCAGTATTGTGACCCTTGGAGTCGGCGCTGCTGGAGCAGCAGCGGGCTACCAAAACTCTGTAAATGTGGCTTCGGCGAGTGGGACCATCTCTTTTTTGCTCGCAAATCTGTGCGCGCAATTAGCTCAAATCGGTTACTCAAAAGAACACAATGAGGAGGCCGACATCTATGCTTTAATTTATTTGCAGAGCCAGGGGAAATCGAAGGAACCGTTGCTGTCAGTTCTAAAAAAGATTCGAACTAGTAAAGAAGTTGAGATATCCATCAGTGGAGAAAAGATTGATGATCCATCGCTTCTTGACCTGAAAGAGCGTCTTTACGCGGCCGAAACACTACACGTCCAACCCTTTGATCAGGATGGAGTATATGATGCTTACGATAAGAATGGAGATATTCTTTACACATTATATTTACATGCACAGGCGACATACGAAAAGCGTGATGGAAACCAAGTGCTGATGATTTTGGGTGAGGTTTCTACGACGCCAGCAATTGGGGATTCCCAAGAATTTGATGGATTGCAAATATTACAAGGCCAGCAAAAGGTCTATTTGCGAACGGATGGAAGTGTAAAAATAGCACCTTTTGACACCCTGGCGGTTTCGTTTGCACGCAACGACAATCATGTAGATTTTGTTCAGGGAGAATTCATCCCGACTTTGGATGGGGTTTCGGTTGATCGAATGGCAAAAAGACAATGAACAGAAAATATCACTATTATACCTGAGTCTAATCTGATGTGCGGCCGATATTCCATCACGCAAGACCTCAGCGAACTTGAAAAGCTGGTCAAGTTCATCTGCAAAGTCATGGATTTCAAACCGCGCTACAACATCGCCCCTCGTTCTCTTGTCCCGGTGCTGGTTTGGGAGAACCATGAGACGGTGCTGAAAAATATGCGCTGGGGCTTGATTCCGTCCTGGTCCAAAGATGAAAAGATTGGCGACAAAATGACCAACGCCAGGGCCGAGACGTTGACCGAAAAACCGAGCTTCAAAAAACCGTTCCAGAAGCAGCGATGTTTGATTCCTGCTGACGGTTATTTTGAATGGCAGCGATCAGGTCAGAGCAAAATCCCGTTCAGGTTCACGATGGCCGACCACAAATTCTTTTGCATGGCCGGTCTCTGGGAACGCTGGATTCGGCCTGATCAAGAAGGCGAATTGGATTTGGACGACTCTGGACCGAACTTGAATCAAATCGTCGAGACCTTCACCATCATCACTTGTGAGCCAAATTTGATGGCAGCGAAAGTCCACAACAGAATGCCGGTGATTCTTGGGGCTGAGCATTATTCGTGGTGGCTGGAACCGAAGTTTGAGCCTGAGTTTTTGAAGACGTTGCTGAGGCCGTTCCCTACTGATCTCATGGATTGCCGCCAAGTTTCTTCAATAGTCAACAATGCCAGGAATGATGGGCCGGAGTGTATTGGACAAAGCTCTGACCGCGTATAATGAGAACGCGGACAGTCATGCAAAGGAGGATAAATTGAGAGAGGGGTTGAGTGAGGATGATCCTGCGCCCTGACTCTTGAATTATGCCGTTTAAATCTCAACAACAAAAAATGCAGTCCCACCAAAAGGAGAACTGCATCCTTGATCTAAACCTAAATTACAGTTTTTTCTTCCCGCTCGCATGAATCTTGGCCCATCGCGCTTTTGCCAGAGCCGAGAGTTTAGCTTTGGCGGCCGCAGTCAAGGCAGCGGACGAAGTGGATTTTCCTGATTGGCGCGGACGGGCCGCTCATGTTCGTCCCGGCATCGTTGGTGGATGCCGACGAGAAGGACGCTTTCGCCACCACCGCCCGGCTTGTGTGCATCGCCCATGCCGCCACGGTTTCCGTCATGGCACTGGAAGCCTGGATGAAAACCGCGACGCCCGGCGAAAAGATGGACATGACCGAACCGCCGTCCGAAGCGTTTGACCGGCAGGAAGTCATCGTCCTCATGGGCGAATCTCACAGCGGCCAGAAACAAAAATTCCTGCCCATCATCCGCCACGGTAACGGAAAATTTTTCAATCTTGGCGAAACCACCGTCCCCGGCATGGACAAGATGGAAGGCCGCTTCGCGCAAATTCTCCCGCCGAAAATTCCGGACAAGGAAATGCGGTCGCTCGCCAAAGTCATGTTACAGGTCAAAGGCGTCAAGGCATCCAAGCCCGGCACAACCGTCCGGCTTCCGCGCTCCCGCCGCTGATTTTTTCCGCGCCTGAAATCTTACCGCTTGCGCCTGCGCGCCAATCCCATAAAACTCTGTGCCGCCAATGCCACGGATTTTCGACAACATCGACGCGGAACTGCTTCCGGCTCTGGAGCAAACGTTGCAGGTTTCCCAACGCGCCGATTTTTGCGTCGGTTATTTTAATTTGCGCGGCTGGAAGGAACTCGACGCGCACGTTGAAGCATGGGCCGGTGGGAAGGAAAATTGCTGCCGCCTCCTCGTTGGGATGCAGCGGCTTCCCCAGGAAGAATTGCGGGCGGTGTTCAGCCTCAGCCAGAACCAGAACCAGCTCGATAATCAGTCCGCGCTACGCCTCAAGAAAAAGCTCGCGGAGGATTTTCGGAATCAGTTGGTAATCGGTGTGCCCACCAATAGCGACGAAGCAGCGTTGCGCCGTTTGGCCGCGCAACTAAAGGCCGGCAAACTGGTCGTCAAACTTTTTCTCCGTCACCAGCTCCACGCCAAACTTTATCTGTGTTTCCGCACCGACCCGGTAAATCCCATCATCGGTTATGTCGGCAGCAGCAATCTCACTCTTTCCGGCCTTTCCTATCAGGGCGAATTAAATGTGGACGTGCTCGACAACGACGCAGCGCAAAAGCTCGCCAAGTGGTTTGAAGACCGCTGGAATGAAAAGTGGTGCGTGGATATTTCCGCTGAGCTAATCCAGGTCATCGAGCAAAGCTGGGCCAGCGAGAAGGCGCTGCCGCCCTATCATATTTATATCAAGATGGCCTATCATCTGGCGCAGGAGGCGCGTGCTGGCCTGTCGGAATTTCGCATCCCGCCTGAATTCGGGAATCGCTTGTTCGATTATCAGGTCGCCGCCGTCAAAATCGCCGCCCATCATTTGAACAAGCGCGGCGGCGTTCTCATCGGCGATGTCGTCGGCTTGGGCAAAACTTTGATGGCGACGGCTCTCGCCAAGATTTTTCAGGACGACCACTTCACCGAGACGCTGATTCTCTGCCCGAAAAACCTCGTCAAAATGTGGGAGGATTACGTCGCAGAATATCGTCTGGTCGCCAAGGTGCTTTCCGTCACCCAAGCCATTACCAAGCTGCCCGAGTTGCGCCGTTACCGCGTCGTGCTGATTGATGAAAGTCATAATCTTCGCAATCGCGCCGGCAAACGCTACCGCGCCATTCAGGAATACCTTCAGGAAAACGAAAGCAAATGTATCCTGCTCTCGGCGACGCCCTACAATAAAACATACCTCGATCTGTCCAATCAGCTTCGCCTGTTCGTGCTCGAAGACAAAGACCTCGGCATCCGGCCCGAACGGCTCTTGCGCGACATCGGGGAGACTGAGTTTCTCCGCCGCCATCAGTGCCCTGTCCGGTCGCTCGCCGCATTTGAGCATAGTGACTACACCGACGATTGGCGCGAACTGATGCGCCTCTACATGGTGCGGCGCACGCGCAGTTTTATTCAGGAGAATTACGCCACGCTGGATCACGCCACCGGGCGCAAGTTCCTCACGTTTGAAGACGGCACACGCTCTTATTTCCCCGAGCGTGTCCCCAAAACGGTGCAGTTCAAAATTGACGAGAAAGACCCCGAGGATCAATACGCCCGACTTTACGCGCCGGACGTGGTTGCCGCAATCAACGCCCTCAATCTGCCACGTTATGGACACGGGCAGGATGAATACATCGCCGCCAAGCCGCAAAAATCACCCACGCCGGCTGAAGCCAAACAACTCGCCGACCTCTCCCGCGCTGGCAAGCGGCTCATGGGATTCTGCCGCACCAATCTTTTCAAACGCCTCGAAAGCAGCGGTGAAGCGTTTCAGCAATCCATCGAACGGCACATTTTGCGGAATTATATTTTCCTCCATGCCATCGAGAATAATCTGCCGCTTCCACTCGGGACGCCGGCCGGATTTCATGTGGAGGATGGTGTAGTAGCTGATGTTTCCTGGCGTGACCTGTTTGTTCTGGTTCTCGGCGTTTTGGAGGAGCTTCGCGGCCATACAAATCGAGTCTTGCACCAGTTCCTCGTAATCTTCGGAACCGATCAGGCTTACGTTGGTGGGAATGGCAGATCTTAAACGAGGGGCAACTTCTTCTTTTAGGATCCAGGCTGCTTGTGGGCTCATATTATTATTTTGTGTGCGGGGATTGATGGAAACGAAACAGCCTGCACGAAATGAATCATGCAGGCTGGGATCGGGGGTGATTGTCGATGTCAGCGGAAGCTGGCTCGGCACCTTAATATGATACCACCAAAACGATTAAATCACTGAAGGGGGACGGGTGGGGATGAGACGAAAACTTGTGACGATGCAGAAATCAAAACCGGCTTGAAACGTGTTAGTCACTTGCGCTTTCAATGCCGCCCTTTAAGTAATTTTGAAAAACACCCCACGCACTTTTTTTATATGGATTCGGGAATGAAGAGCAGATTATCCATTCCGCAGTGATGGCAGGTGAGGGTTCGTCCGACCATTAGGATTCAAATTTCAAATGTCCGCTACAAAAATGGCTTGAATAATTGACTAACATAAATTAGTAGTCGGATAGAGCTGCTTGTCGGTCGCCACAGCTTGCTTGTTTACATGCTCAGGGTTCCACCAAGCGGGGCGGAGTGCGCCAGCAACCATCCTGCCGTGTCATAAACCGATCCGCTCAAGTTGATGACCGAGCCGTCCGTGCCGATCCGCTGCGACTGGACGACCCGGCCGGCGGCATCCAGGGTGTTTTGATAGGTGATCGGATTTGTGCGGTTGTAAAATTTTTCAAAACCATATTGTCGCTTGGCAGAATCATAAAGATAACCAGTCAACACTCCGTCCTGGTCAACCATGTCCTCCAGATAACAGCAGGCGTAGTCATACTGGTTGCTGGTGCCATCCAAATGCGTGACCAGTTGTGCGCGGTCGAGGGCGTCAAAATTGCCATAGACATCGCGTTGTAATGTGGCACCGGAAACAATGTCCTTTGACACAACCGAAACCGTCTGGCCGAACTGGTCAACGACGGTTGTGGTTTGCGTCCCATCGGCAATGGCGGTTCCACTGCTGTTGGGCTGGCCGGTGCTGACGGTGTTGGTCTGCCAGCCGCCGCTTGCCCGCCCGCAAAAACTCCCCCAAGTCACCCAGCTCCACCCGCAACACCTGTGTATAAAGGAACGAAAGCGCATTTAGAGCTTGATTTTGCGTCCCCGCCGCCACAGAATCCGTGCTGGCCAGATGATTGAGGAACGCCACAACTTCGGCGGTGCCAAGTTCACGGGGATGTCTCCACGCCCCCGCCTGATCCCGATGAAATTTCAAGAACCGCCGCACCCACTGCCCATACGCCTCCTCCGTGCGCAGCGAATAGTGTTTCACCCGCAAAACTTCGCGCAACTGGTCCAGCAATTTGGACTTTGGGTTCGCGATCACCAACGCCGCCTTTGCCGGGAACGCTTTCGGAGTCATAATCATACAAAATGCAGCAAATACCGGGGCAAACGCAACCAAAACCCGTCGGCAGCCAGCCGGTGTTACACGCCCTTTTGGAGGCCGAATCCCTGTTAGGCGTCGTGCCGCGCGCATGATATTTCCATGATTACTACATCTGACATCACTTGGCATCGTTACTCGCGCTTGCCCATGTCTGTCAGGCTTCATTATATTTCGCCAGACGGCCAGCACCCGCTCACGCCATCGGAAGTTCGCCAGCGTTACAAGAGCGAGGTCACGGATTCATCGTTGGTGCTTTGGCAGCATCCGCCAACGCAAAGTTTTGGCTTCCGGGCTGGCATTGATGAGTTGGCTTGGCAGCTCGCCAGCATTGGCGGCTTTGAGCTTTCGTTTTCTCGTCCCGCCAAAGGTGGAGGCGACGTTGTGCTTTGGGTGCAGCTTGGCAAGTCGGAGCTTGTTCTATCATCCGACCGATTTACGCCAGAATTGCTTGACTGGTTTAGACCGGTTGCCGCAGGCTTGACCGAGATTTTTCCAGGCAGAGTTTTAGAGCGAGATAATGGATACGACGCCTAACAAGATTAGATGAGAAGGCAGTCGCCTGGCGCGTAGGTTGTGCTGGGTGTAACTTGACTGCCTATGAAAACAAACACCACCCCGTCCCCCGTTTCCACGTCCATGCCCGCTGTCGTCAGTG
>Ga0302319_10018207_pt1 | contig 12825 bp, 9 predicted proteins | sample Bog_T0_2_FD_203319 | JGI IMG/M metagenome (GOLD analysis project Ga0302319, IMG submission 203319) | Peat permafrost microbial communities from Stordalen Mire near Abisko, Sweden - Bog_T0_2 | ecosystem: Environmental > Terrestrial > Soil > Wetlands > Peat | place: Sweden: Abisko, Stordalen Mire...
CCAGACCCGCCTCCAGAATGGGCAGCCACTCGGTCAGGCGGCGGGCGTCATCGGGAAACGCGAGCGCGAGATTATCCAGCCAGTCTTGCAGCTGCTCAAACACCGTGGCGTGAATGGCGGGCGGCCGGATGCCGTCAGCGACAGTCTGTTCGGCCGTGGCCCAGCGCTCGAGCGTCTGCGCCACCGCCAGATCGTCCCATAAACCGCGAAAGGCAACCGCCAGCTGGGTGCCGGTGGGTTGATAGTGGCGTTGGGCCAGCGCTTGTTGGAAGGCGGCAAAAGGCGGCAAGAGTTTTTGCCGTAGTCTTTCCGGGGCGTCTTCCGGCAAGGGAGCCTGCCAACGGGACCCGTGCCAGCCGGATTCAAGCGCGCGATTTTCCAGTTGGTCAATCGCCGTTTCGTCGGCCGGACAAAAGCCGGCTTTGAGCGCGGCAAACCAGTCTTCGTGCTTCCACTCGAATGCTACCAGACGCAGGGCGCTGCGCGTCAGCTCGGTGAGCGGGTGGTGTGCCACGGGCTCACGGCGGTCCAGAAAGAAAGGGATTTGGTGACGCCGAAATGCGCGGACCATGGCCGCGTGCGCGCCCTCAAGATTGCGGAACAGAACCGCACAATCGCGAAACCGGTGGCCGGCGCGTACAAACTTCATGATTTCGCGCGCTGCCCAGACCGCTTCAGCTTCGGGATTTTCGCACTCCGCAATACGGACAACCGGTCCGGGATTGGCAATGGCCGGGAGCACATTTCGATTTGGCCAAGCCCATGCGGATTCCAAGCGGGCCAGTGCGGGGGCTTCCGTGAAGCGATGCTGGGGTCGGTCACGTTGGAGGCGCTTCACCTCGATCGTGCAACCGGACAGGTTCTCGAGCCGGCCACGGCAGTTTGCGTACGTTTCGCTGATCGCTGACCAGATGGAAAGCCCGTCGGTTTGGTCAGCTTCGTCGCTTTCCAGGCAGAAGGCGAGTGTGGCGGCGCCGCAGAAGGGAATGATGGCGGCGAGAAAATCCTGTTCCTGCGGGGTCATTTCGGCGAAGCCGTCGAGCCATAAGCCCGCAATTTCCAGCCTGCAATCGCGGGCAATGGCGGCGCGGCGCAGGGCTCCGGTGGCGATTTCGAGGAGCTGGCTGGCATCCTGCAAGGCGTGGCCGCCCAGCCAGGCCTCGTACTTTTCCAGCAGGAAGGCGAGGTCGAGCAATTTGTCGCGCAGTTCCGCACGCAGCTTTTTTCGGGTCAACGACCGCAGCCCGGCGGCGGTGAATTGATTCTGCTGCAGTTCAGCCAGCACGGCGCTTAGTTCCGCCGCAAAACCCGGGCGCGCGGCGCTGCGGCCAAATAGTTTCAATTCCGCTTCATGGCGGATCAATAGCGCACGCAAGACCATGACGCGACTTTCCGGCGAAAGCATGGCCGGGGGCGCAACCCCGAGCCGGTGCAGGACAAACCGGGCGAGCCGTTCAAAGGACAAAATCTGGAGCCGCGTGTAACCGGCGATGTCCGGGTCGGCGAGGATCTGGCGCTCAATCTGGAAGGTGGCCTGTTTAGGTGCAAGAAAAACCAGCGGCGGACCGGCGGGATCGGCGCGCAGTGCGGCCCGGACGCCGGCGAGGCACTCGAACGTCTTGCCGCGCCCGGCCGGTCCTAAAAGAAAAGTTGCGCGCATCCCCGAGTTTCCCGCAAACCCGGCGGGCCGCAAAGGAATTTCCCGCCAGTATGATTGCCTGAATATATGGTTTCTTCAGTTTCGCGGGTGCGCTAAATTACGTTGAAAATCAATTTATCGATGAAAATCACCATTCAGGATTTGATGGCCAGAAGCGGTGTGGCGTTCGGCACCAGCGGCGCGCGCGGATTGGCGACGGCCATGACCGACCAGGTTTGTTACCTGTATACCCGTGGGTTTTTGCAATATCTCGAGGCGGCCGGCGAACTGCGGCGCGGGGCCCCGCGCCTGGTGGCGGTGGGCGGCGATTTTCGCCCCAGCACTGACCGGGTAATGGAAGCGGTTTGCCGTGCCGCGGAGGACATGGGGTGCCAGGCTATGAATTGCGGCAAGGTGCCGTCCCCGGCGGTGGCCAACTTCGGCTTTCAGCGCCAGGCGCCCTCCATCATGGTGACGGGCAGCCATATTCCCGACGACCGGAACGGCATTAAATTTAATAAACCGGGCGGCGAAGTCCTCAAGGACGACGAACGCGGCATGAGCAGCCAAGTGGTCGAGGTGGATGACGCGTTATTCGGTGCGGACGGAAATTTCGCGCGCCCCGCCGCCTCAGTCCGCGCGGTTTCGCCCATGGCGGGAGAGGAATACGTGGCCCGTTACCTCAAGTTTTTTGCGCCGGACGCTTTGCGCGGCTTGCGGATCGGGATCTATCAACATTCGGCCGTCGGGCGCGATCTGCTGGTCCGGATCTTGTCCGGACTGGGCGCGGCGGTGACGCCGCTGGGCCGTTCGGAAAAATTTATTCCCGTCGACACTGAGGCGATCCGGCCCGAGGACGACCAATTGGCCCTGGATTGGGCCGGAGGCGGCGCTTATGACGCACTGGTTTCCACCGACGGGGATAGTGACCGCCCGCTGGTGAGTGACGAGCAAGGCCGCTGGTTGCGCGGCGATATTGCCGGGGTTTTATGCGCGCGATTCCTGGAAGCGGATTCGGTCAGCACCCCGGTCAGCTGCAACACGGCAGTTGAGAAATGCGGCTGGTTCGGCGAAATTCGACGCACGCGCATCGGTTCGCCGTTTGTAGTCGCTTCGATGCTACAGGCTTCGGCGGCCGGCAAACAGCGGGTGGTCGGTTACGAGGCGAACGGTGGATTTTTGCTCAATTCCAGTCTGACCGCCGCCGGTGCCACTTTGAGCGCGTTGCCGACCCGCGACGCGGTTATTGTCATCCTCGGCGTCCTGCTGCTGGCGAAGGCGCAGGGCAAGTCGGTTGCCGGACTGGCGGCGGCTCTGCCGGCGCGGTTCACGGCGAGCGACCGCTTGAAAAATTTTGCCACGGAACGGAGCGCGGCCATTTTGGCTAAGTTTAATTCAGGCGCGGAAGCCGTGGACCGCACGGCCATTGAACAAATGTTTGGCGGGTTGTGCGGCAAGGTGCGCGGATTGAATCGCGTGGACGGCCTGCGCATCACGTTTGAAAATGACGAGATTATGCATTTGCGCCCTTCGGGCAACGCGCCCGAATTCCGCTGTTACGCGGAAGCAGACAGCAAACAGCGGGCACAGCGCCTTGTGGCGGATGCGTTGCAGCGTGTGCTGGGGTGAATTAAACCCAGCCGGACGATTTATCGCCAGTGGGCGCCGACCCAGATGCGGCGGTGGCCGCGCCAGCCCCAGCCGCCATGAATCCAGACCGCGCCTGCGTAGGGCCGCGCCGCCCACCGGCCGCCGCGCCACACCCACTGTCCGCGCCACACATACTCACCCGGCACCCAAACCCAGACGCTCAGGTCACCCGGCGCGGGCGGAATAACTTCCACTTGCGCAGGCGGCGTTGCAGGATCCGTGACGACTACCGCACTTGGCGCCGGACCGGGAGGCGGAGCGTAAACAACACGCGTCACGCATCCCGCAAAAAAGGGAATCAAACCGGCCAGCAAAGCCACCTTTAGCAAATTCGATGTTTTAATAGTTAACGAATTAGACGCCCCGGCTCTGAATTTGTTTCATTAAAATGGAAATTTTTAAAACACCTTAAATTGAACCGTCCAAGCTGGCGGTCAGGGCGCGCAAAGTGCGGACCGTCCCCGGGAGGCTGGCAGCGCTGGCGGGGTCGAAGTCAGAACCGAACCAGGGTAGTTGGAACACAGAATTTCGTGGCGCCCGGGATCTCAGCAAGGCGGCATTCGTGGAGGTGGCCGCATCCGGTTTGGAGGGCGTCATTAAAATAATCCGGCACCGTTGCCGCAGCTTTCGCGGCAGGCCCTCGCAGGTGAGTCGCACATGATTGATGGCGCCGAGCCGGTTGACAGCGACAATCAAGGGCGTGGCTCCAAAAGCGGCCAGGAGATCGCGTGAGTCAAAATCGACGCCCAGCGGGCTGAGCAATCCGCCTGCCCCTTCCACCAGGGTGACGGTGAACGGCTTTTCCAACGCACGGACGTGGGCAAGCACGCGCCGGAGAGTCACCGATTTGTTTTCGCGGCGGGCTGCGAGGGATGGAGTTACGGGCGCGCGAAAATACCAGGGATTGATTTCATCCAAAGTCAGGGCCCCGCCCAAGGCAGCCTGTATGGCACGCCCGTCCGCGCGATCTCCGGAACAAACAGGTTTAAAGGCCGCGACGCGGCAGCCCCGGTGGCGTAAGAATTCCACCAGCAAGCAGGTGAGAACCGTCTTTCCGACGCCGGTATCCGTGGCGGTGATGAAAAGTGTTTCCCGCATTTCTTGTTATCAAAGCGAAACCGGGCGCAAAGCGCCACCAAAACCGGAGATAAATCCGGCTTGCGCCGAACCGCATTTCCGGCGACAACTCGGGCGGCCAAACAACAATGCAATCGCTTGTCGAAGATTTCCTGCAGCACCTGCGCCTGGAGCGCGGGCAATCCGACAACACGGCCAAAACCTATGCGGCGTTGCTCGGCAAATTTTTGAGCTGGGCGGAGAAGCACCAGATCCACGATTGGCGGGCGGTGGAGTTCAAGCATCTCACAGCGTTCCTGCAAAACGAGCGCACCCGTCCCCTGGCCGATCAACCACCGGAATCCACGCAGCGTCTCAGCGGCGAGAGCGTTTACCTGGAAATTGCCGCACTGCGGGCGTTTTACCGCTTCGCCGAGACGGAAAAGCTGCTGCCGGCCAATGTGGCAGAAAACCTTTCGCTGCCGCGGCGTTGGAAAAGGTTGCCGAAGGCGTTATCGAACGCGGAAATGGCCCAGCTGCTGCGCCCGGAAACCCCGGCCACGCCGGAATCCATTTGCGACCAGGCGATTCTCGAACTGGCCTACGCCTCCGGCTTGCGGCTTTCGGAGCTGCGGAATCTAAGGCTGGAACAATTACATCTGGAAGCCGGTTTCATTACGGTCATCGGCAAGGGAAACAAGGAACGCGTGGTGCCGGTCGGCAAGCCCGCGATCGAAGCGATGACGCGTTACCTGGCGGCCGGCCGGCCGAAACTCATCACACCGAAGACCCCGGGGAATGTGTTTTTAACTTCGCGCGGCACGCCGTTCGCGGCGGTGACGCTCTGGCTGCGGATCAAACGACGGGTGCACCGCGCGGGCGTCGAGCGAAACATCACGCCGCACATGTTGCGCCATAGTTTTGCCACGCATTTGCTGGAGCACGGCGCTGATTTGCGGGTGATCCAGGAATTACTGGGGCACGCGAGCATCGGCACCACACAAATTTACACCCACGTGACCGGCAACCGGCTGCGTGACATTCATCGGAAATTTCACCCCAGGGCTTAAAAGGTCAGAAACTGGTCTGACAAAACCTGGAGCGGCGACCAGCGAGCAAAATTCCGAAACCGCCCGCCAGCCAAGCCCATGAACCGGATTCCGGCACGGCGGCAACCTCGAGTTGGAATCCGTCCAGCACCGTAATCGCAGTGCCGGGATTACCGGTGTCCGTAACGGTCAGGTTGCCGCTGCCATCGGTTGTCGCTAGGAATTCGGAATAGGCTATGCCCACCCCGGTGGTGACATCCACGCTGGCTCCGGTGTTTAAGGTTGTTCCCGAGTCGAACATTCCGTCAGTGACCGCCCAGGAGGCGCCAGCCGACGACGTGGGTCTGGCCGCATATCCGACAAATTCATATTCTGTGTTGGCCGAGAGGCCGGAAAGTGAAATGCTAAACACACCACCCGCATTTTGATAGGGCATGCTTGCGAACAGGAAAGAGGGGTTGGACCCACTGGTGGTTTTGGTGCCCACGCCTCCGGAGTTACTTACGGTGAGCGTAACGCCCGCAATCGAGTTGTCTCCGCTGTCCACCACCGGAACATCAAAGGGTGTGCTGGACACATAACTGTATTCATTCCACCAGGAATTTGCCGAGCCCAGCACAGCGGCACCACTTTCCTGATAGGCGCCATTGGCTGAGCCGTCATTGGAAGTTGTTCCGATCTTCACGTCGAGCAGAGCCTGGGCTTGCGCCGTGAAACCGGCGGTTAAAAGAATGGAGCAAAGAGAAGCAGCGACTTTTGGGGTTAATTTGATGAGGTGCATAATGGTGAAGTAGTTGGCCGGTTTTTTCTGCCATGCTAATTATCACCATTATAGCGGATTTTGAAGTTCTGTCATTGTTACCTTGTGCAAATCATTTTGAAAAAAATGCATTTTAATTTGGGACGCCGTTTTCCTTCCTGCACGCCAACTTAAGCCTCGAGGCGGAACGAAGCCCCATGTTTTCCAATAGGTACACCGCGATCTGATGGGCGCCTCAACTCTCACGGGCCAGCGGTTCACCGGCGGATTGTCACGAATTGGTGCAAATCTGTCTGATTAAATTGCCCCCCGCTTCAAGCCAGGTAGCGGAGGAGAGGTTTCGGTGCTTTCCGGTCAATCGGATGTCGATTAGCACTGAAATTGCTGTTTTGCATGGCATTAACGGAATTCTAATCATGAAGCAAGCCAGGCCAAAACGTCGCCGCCCTGAGTCTGAGGCGGCCAAGCGCCGCATTCCCATGGCGTGGTTTGTGATGTTTTTAATGATATTCATCAACTTCAGAATGGCCGCGGCGGATGATTTGGCGGCTACCAACGCGGTGGACTTAAGCCAATTGGCCAACATGGATATCAGCCAATTGATGCAGGTCAAGGTGTCCATTTTAGGGCCGTCAACGTCAGTATCGCAGACACCGGCGGCGGTGTCGGTCGTGACTCTGGACCAAATCCAGCGTTCGGGCGCGATGAGCCTGCCGGAGGCGCTGCGTTTGGTGCCCGGCCTGGATGTGGCGCAGGTGGGTGCCAGCCAGTGGGCCGTCAGTGCGCGCGGCTTCAACGACACGTTTGCCGACAAATTGCTGGTGCTTCAGGACGGGCGCGACCTCTACACCCCGCTCTATTCCGGCGTGTTCTGGGACGTGTCGGAAACCATGATGGAGGATATCGACCAGATTGAAGTGGTGCGCGGCCCGGGCGCGACGTTGTGGGGTGCGAATGCGATGAACGGGGTGATCAATGTGATTACCAAGAGTGCGGCGGATACGCAAGGGTTGCTGGCCTCGGCCGGCGGAGGTAATCAGGAACGTGCTTTTGCCAGCGCGCGCTATGGCGGAGTGATCGGCAGCAATTTGTTTTACCGAGTGTACGGCACGTACGAGAACCGCGATGCCACGATGTTGCCAGACGGGAGCGGGGCGGACAATTCCTCGCAAATGGCTCGCGGGGGCTTTCGCGCCGACTGGTCGCCCACGATGGAGAATGCGATCATGGTGCAGGGATCCGGCTATGCGGGCTGGCTCGACCAAGTTTTCGGAGTGCTGATGCCACCCGCCCCGGAGGTGGTGACGAACGCAGAGGAGATGAAGGTCAGCGGGGCTGATGTGCTGGGTAAATGGACGCATGAAATATCGGACACGGCGAATTTTAAACTCCAGGCCTATTACGATTACAGCCAACGGGACGCGCCCTGGGTTTTCAACGAGCAACTGCACACGTTTGACCTGGATTTTAAGAATGAATTTGCGGTGGGCGAGCGCAACAAGCTCGATTGGGGGCTGGGCTACCGCCTGACGCATGATCAGGAGGTAAACACCCCGGACATCAGCTTCAATCCCGATAACTCGACCCTCAATTTGTACAGCACTTTTGCCCAGGACGACATCGCGCTGATCCCGGACCGGCTGGGTTTGACGGTCGGCTCAAAACTTGAGCACGACGATTACACCGGCTTTGAGTATGAGCCGGGGGCGCGTTTATTGTGGACACCCACAATGCAGCAAAGTTTCTGGGCCTCAATTTCCCGCGCGGTCCGGACTCCGTCCCGGTCGGACGAAGCGATCTCGTTGGCACATCCCGATGAATTGCCGGTGACGCTGCTGGGCAACACCGCCTTTGAGTCCGAGGAACTGGTGGCCTATGAGGTTGGCTATCGCAGCCGTCCGATCCCGGAACTGTCGGTGGACGTGACCGCGTTCTACAATGATTACACCCGCTTGCGGAGTGAGGAGCCCGACCCGGCGAATCCGGCGCAATTCATCCTGGATAATAATCTTCGCGGCGAAACCTACGGATGCGAGGCCACTGCGACCTGGCGCATGACGGATTGGTGGAAATGGCAGCCGTCCTACTCACTTTTGAAAGCGGATTTGCAAACCCGGTCCCGCACACCCAACCCGGTTGATGCCGCTACGATCGCGCAAACGGAGGGGACCAGTCCGGAACACCAATTCTCGTTGCAATCCTCGATGGATTTGCCACGCGGGGTGACCTTCGACACGGCCCTGCGCTATGTGGATCAACTGGCCTATTTTCAGATCAACAGCTACTTCGAACTCGATGCTCGGTTGGCCTGGCAGATCAATCAAAATTGGCAAGTCGCCCTGGTCGGCCAGAACCTGCTGCACGATCAGCTCCCCGAATTTGGCCCCACCTATGTGAACACGCAGGCGGGGCAGGTTACCGATATCCCCCGCAGTGTCTACTTGAAGGTGACCTGTCGTTTTTAAAATAATGCATCACGTTAAACCAGCCAGCCAAGCCAGGCCGAATTCCCGTTTCGAGGGAATCCTGCTGTTAGGCCTGTTTTGGCTGGCCACGGCCAACGGGCTGGCTGCCCGGGAGTCTGTCCCGTCGGAGTATGCGGTGAAAGCGGCGTTCCTGCTCAATTTCGGGAAATTTGTGAGCTGGCCGGAAAATGATTTTCCAAGCAACAACGCACCCCTGGTCATTGGCGTGGTGGGCGGCAACCCCTTCCATGACGATTTGAGAAAAATGATCGCCGGCAAGTCAATCGCGGGGCGTCCGCTGGTTTTTCATTTGTTTCAAACACCGGGGGAAGTTCGCAACTGCCACATTTTGTTTGTCAGCCAATCCGCCCAAAAAGATGCGCCCGCCATTCTGGAGGCCCTGCGCGGCGCGGATGTACTCACAGTGACGGAAAACCTCCCGCATTTTGCGAACTCGGGTTTCACCGTCAATTTCGTGACGGTCCAGGACCACATCCGGTTCCAAATCAACCAGCCGGCCGCCGGCCGGACGGGATTTACCATCAGTTCGAAACTGCTCAGCGTGGCCCTGCGGCCAGAACCTTAAAATCATGCCCTTGCGCTCCATCAAACATAAACTGCTGCTGGTCACAATCGTGAGCAGCTCGGCGGCCCTTCTGCTGGTCGCGGGCGCTTTCTTCCTGGTGGAATATTTCTCATTTCGCGCCGGCATGCAGGCGGATTTGTCCGCGCTCGCCCAGATTGTGGGTGACGAAAGCACGGCGGCACTGGCTTACAATGATCCCGCGACGGCCGCCGAGAATTTGCGCATCATGGCCGCCCAAAAAGCCGGAATTCAGGCTGCTTGCCTTTACACCAACAACGCGGTGTTCGCGGGTTACCGCGTGCCCGCCCGGACACCCGGAAGCCTGCCCGCCAAACCAGGCCCGGCGGGCTGGTATTTTGGCGACAATCGGCTGGAAGGATTTCAACCCATCTGGCTTAACGGCGAGCAAATCGGAACGATCTATGTTCGCTCGGATTTGGACGCCCTCCACGCCATGTTGTGGCGTTACTCGTTGATCATTCTGGTCTTCATGTCCGGTTCATTGATGGCGGCCTACCTGCTGGCTTCGCGGTTGCAGCGTGCCATTTTGCGATCCGTGTCCCACCTGGCGCGCACGGCCCACGAGGTTTCGGCCAACAAGAATTATTCGCTCCGGGCCGTCAAGGATTCGGATGATGAGTTGGGCGAACTGATTGACGGGTTCAACGGCATGCTGACGCAAATCCAGGCGCGGGACCGGGCCTTGAATGAAGCCAATGAACGGTTGGAAAAACGCGTGGGCGAACGGACGTCAGATTTGCAGCAGCAACTTGACCGCATCAGCCTGCTGAACCAGATCACGATCGCCGTGGCCGCGCGCCAGGATGCCGAAAGCATCGTGCTGGTGGTGCTCCAGCAACTGGAGCTGAACCTGCCGATGGACTTCAGCTGCGCCTACTGGTTTGTGGAGGGCACGGGCGACCTGCGGGTGATGGCCTGCGGGAGCAAGTCCGCGCAACTGGCCAAACGCATTCCGACCCTGGGCGGCATGGCGCTGGCGAATACCGCATTTACAATGTGCGTCGAGGGCGAGACGATTTACCTGCCCGACCTGCGCGCCTGTCCGGCCCCGATGGCGCGGGCGGTGGCGGGCGTGGAAAACTTTTCCGCACTGGCCGTGCCGCTATTTCTGGACGGCCGCATGCTGGGCTTGCTGCTGTTCCTGCGGCGGCAACTGGACGGATTCAGCCCGGCCGACCGGGAATTCATCCAGAGCTTGAGCACGCATGTGGCTCTGGCCGTCCGCCAGGCCCAGCTTTACCAGGATTTGCAAAAGGCTTACAACGAACTGCACCAGACCCAGCAGGCGGTGATGCAGCATGAGCGCCTGAAGGCTCTGGGCCAAATGGCCAGCGGGATCGCGCATGACATCAACAATGCGCTGTCCCCGATCGTGGGATTCTCGGAACTCCTCTTGCGTATTGAAAACAGTCTCTCCGACAACGGCAAAAAATATCTGAACTATATCAAGACCGCCGGCGAGGACATTTCTCACATTGTGGTGGGCCTGAAGGAGTTCTACCGCCTGCGGGATGAGCACGAGGCCCTCATGCCTCTAAAATTGAATCAAATCGTGGAACAAGTTGTCGATATGACACGACCACGCTGGCGGGACTTGCCGCAGCGCCGCGGGGTCATGATTGAAATGCAGAAGGATCTGGCACCGGATTTGCCGGAATTGTTCGGGATCGAGAGTGAAATCCGTGAAGCCCTGACCAATTTGATCCTCAACGCCGTGGACGCCATGCCGTCCGGCGGCACGCTGCAGGTGCGCTCACGCGTCGGACCCGCAACCGTAATGCTGGAAGTCTGCGACACGGGTATTGGCATGGATGAAACCATCCGCAAACGCTGCCTGGAACCGTTTTTCTCGACCAAGGGTAAGCGTGGCACGGGGCTGGGGCTGGCGATGGTCTATGGCATCATGGAACGCCATCAGGGGCGCATCGACATTGACAGCGCGCCGGGCAAGGGCTCCACCATGCGGCTGATTTTCCCGCTGCCAAAAACGGCCTCCGCGCCCGCGCCCGCGGCCGAATCGGAGGCGCAGTCCGGTCCGCTCCACATTTTGTGCATTGATGATGAGCCGATGGTGCGCAACTTGATGTCGGAGATGCTGCGCCATGACGGTCACGAAGTGGAGACCGCGGACAGCGGCCAAAGCGGCTTGAGCGTCTTTCAATCCGCCCGCGAGTCCGGAAACCCTTTTGACGCGGTGATCACCGATCTGGGGATGCCGCACATGGACGGCCGCGAAGTGGCGATGGCGCTTAAAGGCGAAAACCCCCGGATCCCGGTCTTTATGCTGACGGGCTGGGGTGATTTCATGAAGGAAGACAGCGACCAGCCAGTAGATGCCATCCTGGCCAAACCGCCGCGCATCCAGGAAATCCGAAGCCTGCTGCGCGAGGTCACGCCGAAGCTCAAGGGCCTGGCTTACGCAAAATCGTAAACCACTACGCGCTTCACCAGCGGCTTGACGTAGCGGGCCACAAACTCAAGGTGGAGCGGGTGAACCTGATAATCGTCCTGCGCCTGCTTGCTGGCAAACACCGTGTTCAAGGCCACCTGATAGGTCTGGTCCACGACCGGCCGCTCGCTGCCAACCATTTTGCCGATGTGGAATTGCTGCAATCCCGGGATGGGCTGGAGATATTTGCGGGCGCCTTCCATCAATTCATCCGCCGCGCCGGGTTTTGCGGAATCCGTCCAGAAGATGACTACGTGTGAAAACATATTGGGGACAAATTCTCGCTGGATACCGTTTCAACGCAAGCCGGGAATTTCAACTACAGCTTCGGAGATCGGGGTGAGTCGGCGGGGAGCAGGTCCGCGCCGGCCAGTTCCAGGGTGGTTTGGCGGCCCAGAAAGTCCAGCAGCACAGCCACGCGTTGGCGGCCGGGAACAACGCGAGTGACGACCGCTTGCAGGCCGTGAAACGCACCGGCGCCAATTTCCACCTGGTCGCCGGGATTAAATTCATTGGCGATGACATGCAGTTCCTCGTCGCCCATCAAGCCTCTCAGCCGGGCAATCACGGGGTCGGGGATCGCAGGCCAATGCGGACCGAAATGCACCACGCCCGCCACCCCGCGCGCCGCCTGCACCCGCCGCAAGTTGGTGGCCAGGTCAAATCGCGCAAACAGGTAACTGGCAAAGAGCGCTTCCGTGACCCAAACGACGCCCTGGCGGGTGGAGCGTTTGAATCGCACCCGCGGCAGAAACACCTCCAGTTCCAGGTTCCGGCGAAGTCCGGCGGCGGCTATGTGCTCGTGCCGCGGCTGGCTCCGTACACAGAACCAGGCCGGTGAGGCAACAGCTTCCATGGCTGGGCTGGTGCTCAATTGGCCCGCCGCCCGGGGTGAATCGGGATACCCGCGCCCGCTCGTCCCAAGAGATGCTCTCACGGGATCAATAATTGAAAATCTTCGTCGGCACGCGGACGACATCAAACGGGCGGAGATAAAACACGGTGGCATCCTCGCCCTTCAAAATCTTGGTCATGTTGAAGTGATACGTTTTCTGTTGCCCGTCTTCAACGCGTAGCACGAGGACATCCGAGAGTTGCGCTTCCAGCGGATCGGAGCCACCGGCCTCCATGATGGACTCTAGGACCGTCA
>Ga0302319_10018208_pt1 | contig 12824 bp, 11 predicted proteins | sample Bog_T0_2_FD_203319 | JGI IMG/M metagenome (GOLD analysis project Ga0302319, IMG submission 203319) | Peat permafrost microbial communities from Stordalen Mire near Abisko, Sweden - Bog_T0_2 | ecosystem: Environmental > Terrestrial > Soil > Wetlands > Peat | place: Sweden: Abisko, Stordalen Mire...
GGCCGAGGCCGTTAATCGTGCAGCAACCCGACCAGATGGAGTCTTCGCCCAAGTCGCCGGACGGCGCGATGGCAATGGGCAGGGTTTCCCATTTCACGAGGTCCCTGCTTCGCGCGTGCCCCCAATATTTTACCCCGCTGTCAGCGCTGTACGGGGTGAGCTGGTAGAAAACGTGGTAAAATCCCTTGTAATAAATGGGGCCGTTGGGGTCGTTCATCCATTGCGCGGGTGATATGACGTGAAAGAGCGGATGCGAGGGATCGGCCTGGGCGCGCGGCGAAGCGGCGTGCATGGCGGCAGTGGCGCGAACGATGGCTTCGTCGGCAGTTTCGCCCAGCAAATGGAGCGGCAGGAGGAAAGAGATGAGGAGGTAAAATCCGAAGGCCGAAATCCGAGATCCGAAAGAAATCCGAAGGCCGAAATCCGAAAGGGCGGATGGCCGAAATCCTTTACCTTCTCTTTTCGAGCGCGGCGGGAAACTGCTTTCGGATTTCGAAATTCGGATTTCCTTCGGATTTCGCGGATTCGGATTTCGGATTTTTAAGCAAATGGCGCGGAGCATGAGGGCAGGGTGCGAAATTATTTTTCCGCAAGCAAGCCATCCAAATCCAGTGCGCGGGTGAACATGGCGAGTTCGCCGCCGGGCGTGCGCGGCCATTGCTCGCGGGGCCGGTCATGGTACAGTTCCACGCCGTTTTGGTCCGGGTCACGCAGATAAATGGCCTCGCTCACGCCGTGGTCCGCGGCACCGTCAATTTCCAAGCCGGCGGCCAGCACGCGCCGCAGGGCGTCGGCGAGGGTCGCGCGGGTGGGATATAAAATCGCAGTGTGAAAAAGGCCGGTGGTGCCCGGTGCGGGCGGTTTGCCGCCTTTGCTTTCCCACGTGTTCAAGCCGATGTGATGATGATAACCGCCCGCCGAAATGAATGCCGCCTGCGAGCCGAAGCGTTGCATAAGCTCAAAGCCCAGCACGCCGCAATAAAAATTCAGGGCGCGTTCCAGGTCGGCGACCTTCAGGTGGACGTGGCCGATGCGGGTGTGCGGGTCTATTGGCTTTGGGTCGGGTTGCGGTTTCATATAATGAGTTATTCCGAATCTGAAGGCTCGCCAAGGAGATGTCAAATTTTGGATTTCGGCGGCAAGCGGAGCGCCAGGGCCGCTTTCGAGCGCGCGATGGTCCTCTTTTGATTGTTCACTGTGGCCCGTGCGAGAGCGCTGTCGCCGCTGCGCTTTGCCAGCGCACTCCAAAAGCTTCGCCAGTTTCACGCATATTCTTCCTGCGATCCGTGGCTCTCGAATTCCGCCTTATTTCGGCGGCCAGAAGGCAAAGGCCACGGCGGCGAGGATGCAGACGAAGGCCGCGATATGATTCCAGGCGGGCACCGTCTTGAAATAAAAAAACGCAAAGACCACGAAGACCAACAGGGTGATGACTTCCTGGATGATCTTCAGTTGGAAGGTGGAGTAGCTGTTGCTGCCCCAGCGGTTGGCCGGCACCTGCAGCAGATATTCAAAAAACGCGATGGCCCAGCTTACAACGATGACCAGCAACAACGGTTTGCTCTTGTATTTCAAATGTCCATACCACGCGCAGGTCATGAAAAAGTTGGAGCAAACGAGGAGCACGACCGGCAGCCAGCGGGATTGAGTCAGGTCATTCATAAAAAATGTTGCGCGTAATTTGGCTTCAAAAGGCACTTTTGCCAACTGATGATTCATGGAATTTACTGGCTTATCGGGCATCGCTGAAACGTACCAAATGTGTTTTGAGGTAGATTCCAATCTGTGACAAAACTGTGCCATTAAAGTCGAAAATTTCATATTGACGAATTCATTAACTGTGCCATTTTGCCACTGATAAATCGCATTAACCAATGGCTTCAGTAAAATCCAGTTTTCTCGACAAGGTGCTTGGCCGCATTGGGCGGCTGGATGCTGAAGGCTTGCAAAGCGTGGTGCAACGGCTCGCGCGCGAACGTAGTTTCCTGGAAACATTGTTCAACACCATTGAAGATGGCGTGCTGGTGGCGGACGAGCAGGGCCGGGTAATCTATTTCAACCAGGCGGTCACCCGGCTGATTGGTTTGCAACCGACGGCGGAGGATTTGCGCGTGGCGGACGTTTTGCCGGAAGTGGATTGGGCGAACATTTCCCGGGCCGACCAGGCCGGGGGCGCGCACTTTACCCGGCTTGAATTTGAGGTGCATTATCCGCGTCCGCGTTTTCTCCGCCTTTACGCCGCACCGCTGGATGGCGAGTCCAAGGGGAGTTCGGGCGTGGCGCTGATATTGCACGACGCGACGGAAGCGCGGCAAAAAACCTTCGAAGCCATTGAGAGCGAGCGGGTCCAGGCATTGACGCTGCTGGCGGCCAGCGTGGCGCACGAAATCGGCAATCCGCTTAACGCGCTGCACATTCATCTGCAATTGATGGAGCGGGAAGTCAGGAAATTGCGGGGCGAGGAGTGGCGTTTGACGGGTGACAAGAAAGCGGCAACGCGGGCGGGCCGTCAAGCCACGCCCGACCTGGCCGAGACCGCCCAGAAACTGGATCAATACCTCGATGTGGCCAAGGGCGAGATCAACCGGTTGGATTATATTGTCACCCAATTCCTTGGCGCCATCCGGCCCGCGCCCTTGCAGTTGAAGTTGAATACACTCAATGACGTGGTGGAAAAGACCCTCGAATTATTGCGGCCGGAAATTGAAAATCGCGGCGTCACGGTGAAAACCAGGCTCGCGCGCCACCTGACGGCCACGCCGGTGGATTCGGCCCAGTTGCAGCAGGTGCTGGTGAACCTGATCAAAAATGCCGCGCAGGCCATGACCACCGGCGGCACCTTGACGCTCCAAACGGGCGAGACGAGCGATGACGTGTGGGTGAGCGTGGCCGACACGGGCGGGGGCATTCCCCAGGAGCAGATCAACCGCATCTTCGAGCCATTTTACACCACCAAGAAAAAAGGCACGGGCCTCGGCCTCATGATCGTTCAAAGAATCGTCCGCGCCCACAACGGCCGGATTGAACTCGACAGCCAGGTGGGCCGCGGCACCACGTTTAGAATCTGGCTGCCGTTGCATGAAAGAAAACCGCGTTTGTTGGCGGCCAGGACACAGACTTAATCATTCTCATCCTCATTATCATCGTCATCGTCAAATTGGAGGATGAGGATGACGAGGACGAGAACAAGGACGAGGAATCAAAATGAAACCGACTTTGTTAATTGTAGATGACGAAAAAACGACGCGCGAAGGCTTGCGCGCCGCGTTGGAGGAGCGCTACGACGTATATATCGCGGAAGACGCCAAGGCGGCGATGAACCTGCTGGAAAGCGAAAACTTTGACGTGATGCTCACGGATTTCCGCCTGCCCAACGAGGATGGCATGAATTTGATTGCCCGGGCAAAGTCGCTGCCCAAGCCGCCCATCTGTATTCTGATGACGGCTTATGGATCCGAGGAACTGGCGGTGGATGCCATGAAGCGCGGCGCGGATGACTACATTGCCAAGGGCCGGCTGCAAATTGATGAACTGGAAATGCGGATTGCGCGGTCGCTCAAGCAGCAAAACCTCGAGGTGGAGAATGTCTCGCTGCGCAAACAACTGGATGCCAAGTTCGGGCTGGAAAATATCGTCGGCCAGTCGCCGGCCATGGCGGAGATTTTTGATATCGTCCGGCAGGTCGCGCCAACGCGGGCGACGGTCCTGGTGCTGGGCGAAAGCGGCACGGGCAAGGAGTTGATCGCCAAGGCCGTGCATCAGTTGAGCCCGCGGGCGAAACAGCCGTTCGTAACGGTGCATTGCGCGGCGCTGGCGCCAACATTGCTCGAAAGCGAACTGTTCGGCCACGAAAAGGGGGCGTTTACCGGCGCGCACGAACGGCGCATCGGCCGGTTCGAGCAGGCGCAGGGGGGCACGTTGTTTCTGGACGAGATTGGAGAAATTGACGCCACCGTGCAGGTGAAGCTGCTGCGGTTCCTCGGCGAGCGCACCTTTGAGCGGGTGGGCTCCAACAAAACCCTGAGCGCGGACGTGCGGCTGGTGGCGGCCACCAACAAAAATTTGGAAGAACTGGTCAAAGCGGGGAAATTCCGCGAAGATTTGTTTTTCCGCCTGCGCGTGGTCGAGATTGAACTGCCGCCCTTGCGCGAGCGGCCGGGGGACATTCCGTTGCTGGCGCAGAGTTTCCTGCGCGAGTTCGCCAAAGAAAATGGCAAGGCGCTGAACGATTTTACGGCGGACGCGCTGGAAGCGCTCATGAATCATGCGTGGCCCGGCAACGTGCGCGAATTGCGCACCGCCATCGAACATGCCGTGGTGCTGTGCCGCGGCGAGCGGATTTCGCTGCGTGACCTGCCGCCGGGGGTGCGCGGGGGCGGGGGCGACACACGATTGTTGCAAGGAAAAGCTTTAACTGTGAAAGACGCGGAGAAAGAATTGATCACCCGCGCGCTGAAAGAGACGGACGGCAACCGGACACGCGCGGCGCAAAAAATCGGCATGAGCCGGCGGACATTTCACCGCAAACTGCACGAGTATCACCTGGAAGGATTTTAACCTATGATGATGTCGGAACGGATTCAGGCGTTGATTCACAAGCTGGAGGTGGATGTCGGCGCCCGCTGGCTGAACTATCTGGCCCTGACGTTCATTGTGGTCGGGCTGGGGGTCTGGTATGACACCCACTGTTACCATGATTTCAACTCACCGGAAGCCATGGACTCGGCGCAGGTCGCCCGTAATCTTTCGGAGGGCAAGGGCTTTACGACCCAATTCATCCGGCCCTTCAGTATTTATCTTCTCCAAAAACACAATCGCGCCAGGGCCGGCGCCCAAATCCCAGGAACTAACGCGGTGGATTCCGCCGAAGTCAATGGCCAGCATCCGGACCTGGCCAATCCGCCGCTCTACCCGCTGGTGCTCGCCGGTTTGTTCAAGGTGACCAGCCCTGATTGGAAAGTGGAAATGCACAAGCCGTTCTGGTCCGATGGGGGCCGGTTCGTGCGGTACAAACCGGAATTTCTGATCGCCATATTCAACCAAATTCTGCTCTTGGTGGCGGTGCTGCTGACCTTCCTGATGGCCCGGACCGTTTTTGACGCGCCCGCAGCGTGGCTGTCGGCGCTGCTGATGCTGTTTTCGGATGTTTTATGGAAGTTCAGCGTTTCCGGATTGTCCACGCTTCTGACGCTGGACATTTTTTTAGGCGTCATTTGCACGCTGGCAACCTTTGAGGGCCTGTGGGGCGTGGAAAATCCCGCGCCGCGCCGGCAATTTATCCTGGCAGCCGGGGCTGGCTTGTTGACGGGCTTGGGGATGTTGACACATTATTCCTTCGGCTGGCTGATCGTGCCGGTCTTTCTTTTCTTTGTCCTTTTTGGCCGGACCCGCCGGACGACGCTGGCGATGACGGCCATTATTTTCTTTGGAGTCACCGTATTTCCATGGATTGCGCGAAACGTTGCGGTCAGCGGCACATTGTTCGGCACGGCTGGTTACGCAATGGCGGAGGATACGATGGGGTTTCCCGGATCGCGTCTCATGCAGTCATTAAGTCCTGACCAAGCCTCGATCTATTGGTTGAAGCCTTACCTGGTAAAATTTGAAGACAACCTAAGCGACCTTTTGGAGAACGATACACTGCATCTGGCGGGCGGCTGGATGGGCGTTCTCTTCCTGGCAGGACTGCTGCTGGGCTTGCGCAACGTGGCCGCACGGCGTTTGCGTTATTTCACGGTCGTGTGCCTGGTTATGTTTCTGATGATCATGGCGCTGGGCCAGACGCAACTGAGCAGACTCCAGCCTGAAACCACGGAAAACATGCTGGTGCTGCTCACGCCGCTGGTGACGATTTTTGGCGTGGCCTTCTTCTTGACGTTGTTAAACCAAATGACTGTTCCGAACGTGCAGGTGCGCTACGGAGTAATCGGATTGGTGTCCATTTTGATTTGCCAACCATTGATAATGACCTTGCTGCCGCCCAAGATAACAGTCGTTGCTTATCCGCCCTACTATCCCCCGGAGATCCAGAGATTCAGCGGCTGGATCGCGCCGGACGAACTGATGATGAGCGACATTCCCTGGGCCGTGGCCTGGTACGCCAACGTAAACTGCACTTGGACAACCATCAACAGCCGCTATGAATATTACCAGTTCAACGATTACGTCAAACACATCAGCGCCCTGTATCTCTCCCGGAACACACTCGACGGCAGATTGTACAGTGATTGTCTCCAAGGCGGCGTAGATAGCTGGAGCGGATTTGTTTTTGAGCGGGTTGGGGTTGAAAAAATAATAAAACAGCCGTCGGAAACGTGGGGCAGCGTTATTTTCAGGGCGCAGATTGGCGGGAGCCCGCAGAGTTTCCCGCTTCAATTTGCGCCTACAGATGTGGGCTTCGGCCTGTTCCTGGCTGATCACCGGCGCTGGTAAACCCGGTAACATCAGGCAGCCGCGCGCCGCAGGCGGTCGGCAATGCCCGACCACTCGGGCAAATCCGGCGTCGCCTCCACCACGATCAGTTCCGCCCCCGCGGCGTCGCAGCGATGCAGTTCCGCGTACAGCGCGCGCGCAAACGCCTCCGCATCATGCGGGATCACGCTGACATTCGCCGGGCCGAATCCGGCGGGAATTTTTGTGTGGGCAATGACGTGGACATTGCCGATTGCCGATTGCCAGTTGCCAATTTGTGATTGCAAGTCGAGTTCGTCGCTCCAGTTCAGCACCACCAGTTTGGCTTTGGGAGCGTAATGCTTTTTCAGCAGGCCGGGACTTTTCAGCGAGCCGGATTCAATTGGAGATTGGGGATTGGAAATTGGAAATGCAACTGCGGCCAACGATTCCGCATGAATCATTCCCGGGCGCAAAATTCGCGGGGGCGATACCGTCAAATCCAGAACGGTGGATTCAATTCCCACCTGGGACTGGCCGCCGTCCACAATCAGGGGAATCCGCCCCTCCAACTGCTGGCGGACGTGTTCCACATTGGTGGGCGAAACTTGATTCGACAAATTTGCGCTGGGCGCCGCCAGCGGAAATCCGCACTCGCGGATGACCGCCTGCATGAACGGATGCCCCGGCCAGCGGATGCCCACGGTGGGTCCGCCGGCCGTGACCACGGCCGGAATCCGCTCCGCCCGTGGCAATACCAGGGTGAGCGGTCCCGGCCAGAAAGCTCGGGCAAACTTTTCCGCCAGCTCCGGCCACTGGGTCACGCAATTCCGCGCCAGGTCACTGCTGGCCACATGAACAATGATGGGATTGTGCGACGGCCGCCCTTTGATCTGGAAAATTTTTGCGACGGCCGTTTCGTCCAGCGCGTTGGCCGCAAGGCCATAAACCGTTTCGGTGGGCAGCGCGGCCACTTCGCCGGCGCGCAATAACTCCGCCGTGCGCCGGACGGATTTTTTGAACAGTTCCGGCGTATGGGTCGGGAGAATTTCCGTTTTCATCGCAACACAATCCTCTTCATGCTCATCGTCATCCTCATCCTCAGAATTCCGGAAAGAAATTGAGAATGACGATGACGATGAGGATGAGAAGGATTAAATGTGCCATTTACTCGTAGCGCAAGGCATCAATCGGGTCGAGCTTGGAGGCCTTCCAGGCGGGATAAAAGCCGGAGAAAATGCCGATGAGCGCGCTGGAAATGACGGCGACGACGATCCAAAAAATCGGCGTCACGATGGGGAGGTGCTGGACATGGGCGATCAGCCACGAAAATCCCATGCCGCCGCCGATGCCAATGATTCCCCCAATGGCGCTCAGGGTGACGGCCTCGATCAAAAATTGCACCAGAATATCCGCCGCCCGGGCGCCGACGGCCATGCGGATGCCAATCTCGCGCGTGCGTTCGGTGACGCTGACCAGCATGATGTTCATGATGCCGATGCCCCCGACGACGAGCGACACTGCGGCCACCCCGGCCAGCAAAAAGCCCATCGTCCGCGAGGTTTGCGTGACCGCTTGCATCAATTCGAGCTGGTTGCGCACCGTAAAATCCTGCTCCTTGCTGCGATGGCGCGTGAGCAGCACGTCGGTGATGTCCTGCTGCACGCTGTTAATGACCTTGTCGTTGGCCGCTTCCACCAGGATGTCGTTGACGAACGTGCGCGTGGTAATGCGGTGCATGTGGCTGGTATAAGGCACGATCACCACGTCGTCCTGATCCTGCCCAAACAGGTTGAAGCCTTTGGACGCGAGCAGCCCGACCACCAGAAACGGAAGATTGCGGATGCGAACGGTCTGGCCGATGGGATTTTCATTCGGGAACAATTCGTCGGCCACCGTTTTGCCGATGACGGCGGATTTGGCGAGGGTGCGGACGTCAACGTCTGAAAACATCGAGCCGGCCGCGACACCCCAGTTGCGAATTTGCGCATAGTCCGGGGATTCGCCCATCACCTGGGTGTTCCAGTTCAGGCCGTTGGCCAGCACCTGCTCGCGGTCGCGCACTTCGGGACTGACGGCCACGACATTCTTGATGTTCGCAATGGCCTCCGCATCCGGCACGGTCAAGGTGGGCGCACTGCCCCAGCCGCCGCGCATGCCCCCTTGGGTAAAATTTCCCGAGAAAACCGTAATCACACTTTCGCCGAGGCTGCTCACCTGGTCCTCCACCTGCTTGGTGGCGCCGGAGGTGAGGCTGACGGACCCGATGACCGCGCCCACGCCGATAATGACGCCGAGCATGGTCAGCAGCGAACGCATTTTGTTCCGGCGCAGCGCGCGCCCGGCGATTTTTAGGGAGGCAAGAAGTCTCATGAGAGGGGAATGCCGAATGAAGAATGCCGAATGAAGAAATACCTCATACGTGGCCTCTTGCTTTCTTCGCGATGGTGATAAAAATGGCCACCAGTTCATTTGACCCGGCGGCCAGTGGGCCGGGCTTTTTTTCAGGAATGATGTTTTCCTCGAGCAATAATTCCAACCAATATAACGTCTCGTCAGCTTCCTTTAAACAGTCGCCTGTTTTGGAAATGAATTCAGCCTTCGACCGCGCCCGGTTGGCTGCGCGGTAATTTGCGCCGATCGAGGTCCCGGAACGCAACACCTGTTTTCCAAGCACTTGGGCAACCGTATCGGTTTTGGCGAGACGGCAATAAAGCCTGATGATCCGGCGCGCAAACAGCTTGGTGCGCGGCAGCAGGTCTTTTTCTTCATTCTTCATTCTTCACTCTCCATTTACCCCAGCTTCACGGCTTGCTGTGCCGCGCGCAATTTTTGCAATTCGGTTTCGGCCACGAACCGCGGCTGCACGGCCTCATCAGTGACCACTTTCCCGTCCCGCAAAATTACCATGCGTTTGGTGTAGCGGGCGACGTCCAGTTCATGCGTGACCATGATGATGGTGATGCCCTGGTCGTTTAACTTTTGGAAGACGCCCATGATTTCGATGCTGGTCTGGGTGTCGAGATTGCCGGTGGGTTCATCGGCGAGCAGGAGGGTGGGCTGGTTGACCAGGGCGCGGGCGATGGCCACGCGCTGCTGCTGGCCGCCGGAAAGCTGGTTGGGATGATGGTCCGCCCGCTGGCCCAGGCCCACGAGTTCGAGTGAATGCATGGCCCGCTTGTGCTGTTCCTTGGAATGAATGCGATGGCGGTTGTAGAGCATGGGCATTTCCACATTCTCGCGGGCCGTTGTCCGTGAGAGCAGGTTGAACCCTTGGAAAACAAAACCGATCTTTTCATTGCGCACATCCGCAAGCGCGTCCCGGCCGAGCGTGGAGACGTCCACGCTGTCCAGCCAGTAATGCCCGCCGGTCGGCCGGTCAAGCGCGCCAATCATGTTCATGAGCGTGCTTTTGCCCGACCCGCTGGAACCCATGATGGCCACGAATTCGCCGGGGAAAATATCCAGGGTGATTCCGCGCACGGCATGCACGTCCACTTCACCGGTATGATACACCTTGTGAATTTCATCGAGCTTGATGACGGGATTCGTTTGCACGGAATAAGCGGGACCGGGTTAACGCATGCGCGGGAAACCACCGCCGCCAAAACCGCCGCCCGGGGCGGCGCCGGCACCTCCGGACATTTCCACGCTGGTCACGACTTTGGCGCCTTCATCCAATCCGGAAATTACCTCCGTCGAGATGCCATCGCTGATGCCCGTTTTCACCTGCACCGCCCGCAGCTTGGGGTTCGGGCCTTCCTCCACCAGGACATAAATGGTATGGAGGCTCGGGTGTTCCCCGTGGGCATGTCCGTTGCCGTGATGGCCGCCCGGCCCGCCCGCGCCATTTTCACCGCTGTTGGTGGCGGGGGCGGTGGTGATTGCTGGCGAATTGGTGTCCAATTGGGCGTTATCCGGCGGCCGGAACCGCAGCGCGCCGTTCGGGATGGTCAAGGCATTTTCGCGTTGGGCCACGGTGATGGACACGTTCGCTGTCATGCCGGGCTTCAACTTGTAATCGGCATTCGTGACACCAATAACACAGTCGTAGGTCACCACATTGTTCACGGTGGTGGGCGAATTGCGCACCTGGGTCACGGTGCCATGAAACATCCTGTCGGGATAGGCATCCACCGAGAAGTCCACTTGCTGCCCCTCGATCACGCCGCCGACATCCGCTTCCGCCACGCTGGAATCAATCTGCATTTTTGTCAGGTCGTTGGCGATTTGGAAAATCGTGGGCGTGCTGAAGCTGGAGGCGACCGTCTGGCCCAATTCCACTGCGCGCAAAATGACCACGCCATCCACTGGCGAGACTATCTTGCAATAATTGAGATTCACCAGGGCGTTGCTGAGCGAGGCCTCCTTGATTTTCACCGTGGCCTCGGCTTCATGGAGGGTGGCGAAGGCTGTGTCGTAATCCGAGCCGGAAATCAGTTTGTTCGTAAACAGGTCGCTGCTCCGGCGGGCTTCCACCGCCTGCAACTCCAGATTGGCCCTGGCATTGGCCAGGTCCGCGGAGGCCTGGTCCACGGCAGCCTGATACGGTGCGGGGTCAATTTCCGCGATCACCTGGTTGGACTTCACGATGGAATTGAAATCCACATTTAATTTGCTGATGCGGCCCGAAACCTGGCTGCCCACGGTGACGTTCACGACCGGATTCAACGTGCCGGTGGCCGTGACCACTTTCGTCAATTCCCCGCGCGCCGCCGTGGCGGTGTTGTACACCAACGGCTGCTTGCGCCCGCACCCGCCGGCCAGCGCCGCAATCACCAGAAGGCTCAACACCCCCCGCCAGCCGCCGCCACTAAAATGTTCTGCCATAATTTTTATTTGCTTTGCTCCCTGCTTGAGACAGGAATGGTAAAGGACATGTTACTATAATTTTGGCCGCCACTGCAAATTCAGTTTGTGACTTTTGGCCGGCGGCGTAACATCGCGGCGTGGAAACCCTCACCAAACAGCTTGTCCTCCTGAAGGATTTGTCCGCCAGCGAAATCCAGGACGCCGTCGCCCAGTTGATTGACGAACAGATTGTCGCGGAAACCAAGGCGGATTTTCTCGTGGCGCTGGCGCAAAAGGGTGAAACGCCCGGCGAGATCGCCGCGTTCGCCGCCGCCTTGCGCGAGAAGTCCATCCTGCCGCCGATCGAAAAGAGCTGGCGCGAGTCGCGCGAAATTCTGGATGTCGTGGGCACGGGCGGCGACCACCTGAGCACCTTCAACATTTCCACGACCGTGGCCCTGCTCTGCGCTGCCGCCGGCGTGGCCGTGGCCAAGCACGGCAACCGCGCCGTGACCTCGACGGTCGGCAGCGCGGATGTGATCGAGACGCTCGGCATCCGGGTGGATTTGACACCGGCGGAGGCGGCGCGTTCGCTGCGCGACCACAATTTTGCGTTCTTTTTCGCGCCCAATTTTCATCCGGCGTTCAAGCATATCGCCCCGGCGCGGAAAATTTGCGCGAGCCGCGGCCGGCGCACGATTTTTAACATCCTCGGACCCCTGCTGAATCCCGTCCGGCCTTCAGCGATGCTGGCGGGTGTGCCGCGGCCGGAACTGTGCGAACCGATGGCCAGCGCCCTGCAGACGCTCGGCCTCCGGCGCGGCATGGTCGTGTGCGGAGAGGCGGAAGGGCGGCATCTGGACGAGCTGTCCACGCTGGGCCCAAACCACGTGGCGGAATTTTACCAGGAGCGCGGCTTCAACACTTCGGTTTTGACCCTGGAAAATTTTCCGTTGCACCCCGCCACCCTCGCGGATTTGCGCGGCGGCGACAAGTTTGTGAACGCCGAAATCATCCGCCAGATTCTTGGCGGCAAGGAACGCGGCCCGAAACGCGACGCAGTGCTGCTGAACGCCGGCGCCGCGCTGTTCGTGGCCGGAAAGGTAAAGTCCGTTGTCGCGGGCTGGGAACTGGCGGCGGAGACCATTGATTCCGGCAGGGCCAGGTTGAAACTGGCTGAACTGGCGGCGTAATTTACGATTTGCGATTTACGATTTACGATTTACGCGCCGCCGGAGGAATCGTGCTTCCACAGATAGTCTTAGTCCCTGTACTCCCGCGCTTGTGACCGCGCGTAAATCGTAAATCGCAAATCGTAAATCTCAGCGCGGCGTATTCTTGGCAGCTTCGGTGGCGGCTTCTTCCGCTGCTTCCATCGAGGCGTAATGGAGGCCCAGATTGTGTTGCGCGGTTTTGTTCCCTTGCCGGGCGGCCCGGATGAACCATTTGACAGCGGCGGCGGTGTTTTTTTCCACCCCCCGGCCGGTCTGGTAACACAGGCCCAAGTTGCACTGGGCATCCCCCAATTCCTGTTCGGCGGCGGCCAGATACCATTTTACCGCCTCGGAAAAATCCTGGGGCACCACCTGGCCGCTCTCATAAAAAACTCCCAGATTGAATTGGGCCGCCGGGTAACCCCGTTC
>Ga0302319_10018209_pt1 | contig 12824 bp, 12 predicted proteins | sample Bog_T0_2_FD_203319 | JGI IMG/M metagenome (GOLD analysis project Ga0302319, IMG submission 203319) | Peat permafrost microbial communities from Stordalen Mire near Abisko, Sweden - Bog_T0_2 | ecosystem: Environmental > Terrestrial > Soil > Wetlands > Peat | place: Sweden: Abisko, Stordalen Mire...
GTGCGCAACTCCTCTTCCATCTGGAACTTGAAGTCGTTGGAGGCCTTGCGAACCTCGTACATGATCTTGCCGATCTTGCGGCCGATCTCCGGCAATTTGCGGGGACCTACGACCACCAGCGCCAGCACCATGAGCATGAGCGAGTTTTCGAATCCAAAGCTGGCAACTTGTATTGGAGGCGGCATGATCATGAAAGTTCATGATACCTGTCCGCACGCAGCCCCCACAAACCATGCACGGCACAGGAGTTCCGTTGCGCTTCGGCGTGCCCCCGGTGATCTATTCCCAAACCCGGTCGTGGTCAGTTTGAGATTCGCGCCTGAAATCGCTGCGCGTCCAGCGCAACGACCTGGCTAACGGGGCATTTCAAGCAGTTGATCTGCCCAAGTCCTGGCGCATTTCCGTCAATGGAAATTTGACTCTGTTTGAGCGGCACGTTATGCACACCGCAGACGGGCGGATTTGTGACCTTCTTTTTGAAGCACATCTCTGCCATACGCACCTCCTGGCTGGACCTACCTCTCGATTATCCTGGGAATGTGTGTACCAAGTATGAAAAGGACGAGCTGGATGCTCTACCCGCGCGGCGTTCTTGTAGCGAGTCGAGATACAACAAACCCGCCATTTGAGTTCTTTGTTAAGGCTTTGTTACACTTATAGGAGTGGAAGCGGCCACTGCCGAAGCAGATTTCTCATCGGAATCTTTCGGCTGCGGGCCGCGTCTAATTGTTAAAGGCTTGCAACATCCCCGTGGATGGGGGCTGAGCGGAAGCGGTCGGGCGCAAGCGCCGGCAGGTTTTCCGCAGAGCCAGTGCATCCACTGCAAGCTGTAATTTGCTTTCAACATCCCCGTCCGCTGCTCCGATAAGGTGCGAGTGGACTGAAGGCGGAATACTGTGAACCTTGTTCTTGACGATCTGACGGCGGATTCGCCGGAGGCCGGCAGTGCTTGTAGCCTGGAAAACTACCTGGCGCTCCCTGACCACACCATGGACGGTCGCATCGCGGAAGCGCGCGCGCGGCTGGGGACGACGACTCTGATTCTTGGCCACCACTACCAGCGCGACGAGGTGATTCGCTTCGCCGATGCTACGGGCGACAGCTACAAGCTCTCCCGAATTGCTGCCGAAACGGACGCGAAATACATTGTTTTCTGCGGCGTGCACTTTATGGCGGAGAGCGCCGACGTGCTGGGCCATGCGGGGCAGCGGGTGATTTTGCCTGACCTGAATGCGGGCTGCTCGATGGCCGACATGGCCGAAATCTCGCAGGTTGAGGCTTGCTGGGAGGCGCTGGAGCGCCTTCACCTTTCGGACGAGTTCGTGCCAATCACGTACATCAACTCGACAGCCGCGATCAAGGCCTTCTGTGGCGAGCGGGGCGGGATGGTCTGCACCTCGTCCAGCGCCCGCGCCGCCTTCGAGTGGGCCTTTCAGCTCGGCAAACGGATTCTGTTTTTGCCCGACCAGCATCTGGGCCGCAATACTGGCTTCGCGATGGGCATTCCGCTGGAGGAGATGGCGGTATGGGATCCGTGGGGTTTGCAGGGCGGCCAGACAAAAGAAAAGCTGGCGTCCAGCCGCGTGCTGCTGTGGAAGGGCCATTGCGCCGTGCATCAGCGCTTTTTGCCCAGCCACGTGGATGCGGTGCGCGCAAAATATCCCGGCATCCAGGTGATTGTGCATCCCGAGTGCCGCTTCGAGGTCTGCCAGAAGGCCGACGCGCAGGGCTCTACCGAGCGGCTGATTGCGCTGGTGGAGCAGGCTCCCGAGGGGCAAATGTTTGCCGTGGGGACGGAGATTCACCTGGTCAACCGCATGGCGCGCAGATTTGCCGCCGAGGGCAAAAAGGTCATCACGCTGGACGATACCGGCTGCCTGTGCACGACGATGTACCGCATCAGCCCGCAGCACCTGGCCTGGGTTCTGGAGAATCTTGTCGAGGGCCGCGTGGTCAATCGCATCCAGGTAAAGCCGAACGTGAAGCGTTGGGCCAAGGTGGCGCTGGACCGGATGCTGGAGACAGTTGTCAGCTAACAGCTGACAGGCAAGAACGGACAAAGGAAACTGCAAGTAGTAAACTGCAACTGTAGGCTGTTAACTGTTCACTGAGAACTGTCGCTATGAAGACTTTCACTATCGAAGAAGCGCAATCTCTGCTGCCGGTGATGGAGTCGCTGCTGAAGCGCGCCATCGAGGGCAAGCAGTCGGCTGTGGAAGTGGAGTCCGGCCTCACTGAACTGGCCCGGCGCATCTATCTCTCCGGCGGCATGAAGGTGGACACGGGCAAGGTGGCCAAACTGCGCGCGGAGATGGAGGCGCACGTGCAGCGGGTTCGGGAGAGCGTGGCGGAGATCGACGCTGTCGGCGTACAGGTGAAGGACCTGGATGCCGGGCTGCTGGATTTTCCCTGCCGCCTGGACGACCAGGTGGTGCTGCTGTGCTGGCGGATGGGCGAAACGGCCATCGAGCATTGGCATACGGTGGACTCCGGCTTCAAAGACCGTCAGCCGGTGGATGAACGCTTCCACCGTCGCTCCGCCTCCGGCAACCAGCCCAACTGAAAAACAGGGAACAGGGAGTAGGGAACAGGGACGTGTATTTAATTCATGCTGGATTTTTGCTTTGGTGCGAATCTCTTTGCCGTCGGCGCGCATCCTTTCTTATGAGAGAACACTGCTTTGCAGTTGGTTCTAATGCTCCGATGCGGGCACGCAGGCGGAGGGCAGTTCCCCGCCGTTTTGTTCAACCCCATCAACCTTATTAACCCCGTCAACCCCACTATTTTGGAGGATTTCAAGAATGCTTTCCGTAGGTGCAAGTTTTCCCGCCTTTGAAGTGACCGCCGTAGTCGATCTCGATCTCAAGAAGGCCTTCCAGCCCATTACCGACAATAGCTTTGCGGGCAAGTGGAAAGTCTACTTCTTCTGGCCCAAGGATTTCACCTTTGTCTGCCCGACGGAGATTGCCGCCTTCGGCACTCTGAACCCGGAGTTCGTCGCGAGGGGTGCGCAGGTGCTGGGCGGCAGCATCGACTCGGAGTTTGTGCACTGGGCGTGGCGCAACGAGCAGCCGTCGCTGAAGAACCTGCCCTTCCCCATGCTGAGCGACATCAAGCGCGAGTTGTCAACGGCGTTGGGAATTCTGGACTCCAAGGCCGGCGTGAGCCAGCGCGCCACCTTCATCGTGGACCCGGAGAACGTGATCCGCTTTGTCTACGTGACGGATTTGTCTGTGGGGCGCGATCCGCAGGAGGTTCTGCGCGTGTTAGATGCGCTGCAGAATGGCGGACTGACGCCTTGCGGCTGGCACAAGGGCGAAGCGACGATCAAGGTGTAAGAGCCTGTCTAAAACTATGCCTTGAAGGGTACGGGCTTCAGGTGAAGGGTACGGGCTTCAGGTGAAGGGTACGGGCTTCAGGTGAAGGGTACGGGCTTCAGGTGAAGGGTACGGGCTTCAGCCCGTACGTTGAGAGTCGATTATAATTTCCGGCTTTAGCCTCTGAGGGAATGCAAACTGCCTAAAAAGCATCCCTCAGGGGCTAAAGCCCACGTATACTTCTGCCTTTGATGTACGGGCTAAAGCCCGTACCCTTCCACCAATACGGAGTTATTGAATAGGATAAAGAATTCAGTCGAGCGATCAGTTTACCGACATCAACGAGAGCTTTTCAGGCTGCGGAGGAGAGTCCTCTTCCGCAGCTTTTGTTTTTGGATTGAACGTCTACCAGGTTTCGAAGGTGACCGGCTCACTTCCGGTGTAGAGAGAGTGCTTGAGGAAATTCTCATCGTCGCGATGAGCAAAGTCATTGCGGAAGTGAGCGCCTCGGCTCTCGGTGCGTGCCAGGGAGGAGAGCAGGATGGCGTGGGCCACGCGGCTCATGGCCAGTGCTTCAGTGAGGCGGCGGCTTCCTTTGTTTTGCGCGGCCAACTCGGCGAGCGAGTCCGCGCAGGCTTTTTGAGCGGCAAGGCCCAGGCGCAGGGTGGAATCTTCGCGCAGCAGCCCGGCGTAGGCCCACATGGAGGCTTGCAGGCTGGCGATGATCTTTTCCAGATGCTCTTGCTCGGCGGAGGTTAACGGCGCGGAAATAATCTCTTGAGCGTCCACCGTCTGCAAGTCCAGGCCATCGTCGAGCATGGACTGGGCGGCGCGTGCGCCGAAGACCAAGCCTTCGAGCAGGGAGTTGGAGGCCAGGCGGTTGGCTCCGTGGACACCGGTGCAGGCGGCTTCTCCGGCGGCGTAGAGTCCGGCGAGTGTGGTGCGGCCAAAGAGGTCGGTGCGGATGCCGCCCATGAGGTAATGCGCCGCGGGGCGGACGGGAATGAGGTCACGGCTGAGGTCGAGCGAGTAACGCGCCAGGACGGCGCTGATGCCGGGAAAGCGCTGGTGCAGGTCGATGTTCTTCACGGGTCGCATGTCGAGATGGACGACACGGGATTCAGCGGCGGTTGCGCCCATGCCCTCGCGCGCGATGGCGCGGGCAACCACGTCGCGGGGCGCCAACTCGAGCAGCGGATGATAGCGCTCCATGAATCGCTCGCCGCGGTCGTTAAGCAGGATTGCGCCCTCGCCCCTTAACGCCTCTGACAGCAGGAAGCGCGGCGCGCCGGCGAGCGAGAGGGCTGTGGGGTGGAACTGATAAAACTCCATGTCGGCGAGGGTAGCGCCGGCAAACGCAGCCAGGGCGATGCCGTCGCCGGTAGCCACGGCGGGGTTGGTGGTGTCGGAGTAGACCTGACCCGCTCCGCCTGCCGCGATTAGGATGGCGCGGGCGCTGATGCGCTGCTGGAGTCGCGGACGCCGGTCGCAACTGAGCAGATCGGCTCCGATGACGCGGCCATCGGTGACGACGAGGCCGGTGACCGTGGTCCACTCGGCAAAACGAATGCGTTTGTGGACGCGTGCAAAGGCGGCCAGTGAGCGGCTGATCTCCGCGCCGGTGGCGTCGCCATTGGCGTGCAGGATGCGGGCCAGGGAATGGGCGCCTTCGCGGGTGCGGAGGAGTTGGCCGTCCTCGGAATCAAAGTTCGCGCCCCATTCGATCAACTCGGCCACGCGGACCGGCCCCTCGGCAACCAGAGCCTGGGCGGCGGGACGATAGACCAGTCCATCGCCGGCGTTGACAGTGTCGGTGAAATGCAGCGCAACATCGGCATCGCCCTCCATGGCCACGGCGATGCCGCCCTGCGCGTAGTGGGTGTTGGACTCGGCCACGGACTCCTTGGTGACGACGAGAACATCGCCGTGGCGGGCCAGTTCGACGGCCGCACGCAGCCCGGCCACGCCAGCGCCCATCACCAGAAAATCGACTTGTTGCGATGCATTCACAGGGTTCAGGCTACCACTGGAGGGCAGGGATTCGATTGGTTAGCGCAACTCTTGCCCCAATCCCGTGTATAACCACTCAGGAGCGAGGGCCAGATTGCAAAGCGCGAAGCAAAGTGTATTATATTGCTCAGAATCGGTCCGGGCTGCTAGAGTCAAATTTCGTTGATGGGGGAGGCAGCAATCCCCTGCGTTGTGAGGTTGATTCAGAAACGGATTCACAATCTTTACGGTGGCTGCTATTGCCGGGTTGTTGACGGCTGCAGGGTACCGCACGCTAACACGCAACCGCAGACACCTCAGGAGGGGTCACATATGCGCGGATTCACAACTCTACTCTGCTCGGCAGCTTTGCTTGCGGGCTTGGCCCTGGCGCCAGCGGCTCGTGCGCAAGTTTCCGTCCAAATCGGCGCTCCAGTCGTCGAAATCGGCGAACCACCCGTCAATTGTCATTGGGGCTATTACGAAGAACCACCCTATCGCTGCGCTCCCAGGGGCTTTTACGGGGAGGATTACTTCTACAACGGCATCTTCCTGGGCGTGGGTCCCTGGGCCGGCTGGGGTTATGGTCACGGCTGGGGCGAACATCGCTACTTCGATCATGGCCATGGAGGCGGGTATCACGGACGCGGCGGCTATGAGGCCGAGCATGGTCATTATGCCCACGGCTACGATGATCGCCACGGCGGACCTCACGGCGGCGAAATGCATCATGAAGAAATGCGTGGCGGACCTCACGGCGGCGAAATGCATCATGAAGAAATGCATGGCGGACCACACCATGATGCACCGCATCATGACGCGCCACATCATGATGCGCCGCACCATGACGCGCCGCACCATGACGAGCACCACAAGTAACCTGTAGCCGCGGAATCAGGCGGCGGATCGTAGAAAAAGCGGCGGAGCCTGAGTGCTCCGCCGCTTTGCATTTAGGATGGAAGTACTGTGCAGACGATACGAGTAAAGACAGTTTCGGCGAAGTACGACGTGGTGACGGGCAGCGGGCTGATCGGGTCGCTGGGGCGGCGCATTGAAAAAGTTGTTGGCAGACTGCCGCGACGGGTTTTTGTGGTGACTTCGGCGCCGGTGTGGGGACTGTGGGGCGAGAGATTTCTGGCTTCGTTTGCCGAGCCGCCGATTGCGCTGTTTCTGCCTCCCGGCGAAGAACACAAGACGCTCAAGAGCGTGGAAGGCCTGCTGCGGGAGATGGCGCAGGCGGGCGGGGATCGCGGCAGCCTGCTGATTGCCTTTGGCGGCGGGATTGTGGGCGATGCGGGCGGGTTTGTGGCCTCGATCTTCATGCGTGGGATTCCCTATGTGCAGGTTCCGACCACATTTTTGGCGCAGGTGGATTCGTCCGTGGGCGGCAAGACAGGCGTGAATCTGCCGGAGGGCAAGAACCTGGTGGGTAGCTTCCATCATCCGCTGGCGGTTTTTGCCGACATTGACGCGCTGGAGACGCTGCCCGACCGCGAGCTGCGCGCCGGGCTGATGGAGAGCGTGAAGGCGGGAATCATCCGCGACCGGGCGCTGGTGCGGTACATGGAAGAGCTTGCGGAGGATGTGCTGGGGCGCGATCCCAAAGCTCTGGAAAAGGTGATTGCCGCGTCAATTCGCATGAAGGCCGATGTGGTGAGTCAGGATGAGCGCGAGAGCGAGCTGCGGATGATTTTGAACTTTGGCCACACGGTGGGGCACGCGCTGGAGCAGGCCACCGGCTACAAAACGCTGCTGCATGGCGAGGCAGTTGGGTGGGGGATGGTGGCCGCGCTGTACGTGGCGCGCGAGCGGGGGACTATTTCCAGCAAGCAGTTCTTGCGATTGGAGAATTTGATTCATTTGTATGGGCCGCTGCCGGAGTTGAAGCTGAAGACGAGCAAGGTGGTGGCGGCAACGAGTGGAGACAAGAAGAATGTGGGCGGGGTGAGGCGGTTTGTGCTGCCGGTAGGGATTGGCGACGCGGGCGTTGTAGAGGACGTGACGGCTGCGGAGTTGGAGGCGGCGGTGAGGTATGTGCTGGCGCAGGCTGCGGAGCGATACGCCGGATGACGACCACCGGAGCCAAGCCGCATGGAGCAACCGACGAGGCCAGCGCGGCGCGGGCTGTGCGGGAGATGTTCGATGCGATTGCGCCGCGCTACGACCTGCTGAACCACGTGCTCTCGGCCAATGTGGACCGGCTGTGGTGGTGGCGGGCGGCGCGGCGGTTCCGGGAGGTACTTGCTAATTCCGACGCGGCGGTGCTGGACATTTGTTGCGGCACGGGCGACATGACCATGGCGCTGCTGAAGCGTCGGCCACGGCGCGCGCGACCTACGCTGGCGGCGGATTTTGCGCGCAACATGTTGAGCCGCGGCGCCAAGAAGTTTGGTGTGAGCGCGCGGAAGGCGGGCGAGCCGTACGCCATTCCGCTCGAAGCGGACGCGCTGCATCTGCCGCTGCGCTCGGAGTCGCTGGATTTGATTGTGTCGGCGTTTGGGTTCCGCAATCTGGCCAATTACGAGGCTGGCCTCAGGGAGTTTCATCGCGTGCTGAAGCCGGGGGGGCAGTTGGGGATTCTGGAGTTCAGCGAACCGGGCGGCTTGGTGGGCAAGGCCTACGCGGTCTACTTTCGCCGCGTGCTGCCGGCCATCGGGCGCGCGATCTGCGGCAAGGCGGGCGCGTACAGCTACTTGCCGGTTTCGGTGGGGAATTTTCCCGCACCTGAGGAGATGCTGGAGATGATGCGGGCGGCTGGCTATGAGCAGTGTGCGTGGCAGCCGTATACCTTTGGGATTGCCGGGTTGTACACGGCGCGGCGCGGCGCTGTAGCCTAAGGACGCGATGGTTTTGGAAGCTTCCAAAATAGCCGGGTTTTCCGCCGAGAAGCGGCGGGTGGCGCTGCACTCGATGCTGGCGGCGGCGGTGATGACGCTGCTGAAGCTGGCGGCGGGATTGCTGTCCGGCTCGCTGGGCGTACTGTCGGACGCGGCTCACTCCGGGCTGGACATGGTGGGCTCGGCGCTCACCTTTTTTTCCGTGCAGGTGAGCGACCGGCCGGCCGACGAGGACCACACCTACGGGCACGGCAAGTTTGAGAACTTCTCGTCGTTCGGCGTGGTTCTGCTGATGGCCGTCTCCAGCGGGTGGATCATCTGGGAGGCGATCGAGCGAATTCTGCACCCCACGAGAGAATTGCAAAACCTGGGCTGGCCGGCCGCGGTGGTGGTGCTTTCAATCGCGGTGGATTATTGGCGGTCGGGGCGGCTGCGGGTGGTCGCGGAGCGGACCGGATCGTCGGCGCTGGCCACAGACGCATTTCACTTTGCGAGCGACATCTGGTCGTCGCTGGCGGTGCTCGCTGGGCTGGGCGCAAGCTGGCTGGGTGCGCGGTACGGCGTGGGCGCACTGCGCTACGCGGACCCGTTGGCGGCGGTGGTGGTTTCGCTGCTGATTTTGCGTTTGACGCTGAAGCTGGGGCGCGAGGCGGTCAGCGTGCTGCTGGATGAGATTCCCGCCGAGATGCGGCAACGGCTGATTGCGGATGTTTCACAGGTGCCGGGAGTGCTCGGCGTGGAGCAGGCGCGGGTACGGCGGGCCGGGGCGGGTTATTTCGCGGACCTGACGGTGGCTTTGCCGCGGCGGTACACCTTTGAGCACACCGGAGAGCTGGTGCAAGCGGCCACGGATGCGGTGCGTCGCACGCTGCCGGAGGCCGATGTGGTGATCCACACGGTGCCGCGGCAGGCGCGCGCGGAGAGCATCTTCGACCGGGTGCGGGCGGTGGCCGCGCGCAACAATGTGAGCGTGCACGAACTGAGCGTGCAATCGCATCAGGGGCGGTTGCGCGTGGAGCAGCATCTGGAGCTGGATGAAGCTCTGCCGCTGCTCAAGGCGCACGACTTTGTCTGCGCGATCGAAGCGGAGATTCTGCGCGAAGTTCCGGAGATTGACGGCGTGCTGACGCACATCGAGAGCGAGCCGGCGACGATTGAGCCGCCGGGAGAGCAGGTGGAGGCGGATCGCCGCATCGAGCAGGCGATGCAGGCGGCAGCGGCGCAGATCAAGGAGATTGTGGATGTGCATGAGATTTTGGTGAGCCGCTCGGCCGAGCACATCCAGGTTTCCTGCCACTGCACGCTGCCCGACGATCTGACGATGGAGCGGGTTCACGTAGCGATCACCGAGCTGGAGGACCGCTTCAAGCTGGAGTGCCCGGAGGTGTATCGCGTGACGATTCACCCTGAGCCGGTGACGGATAATTTGCGGTGAAGGCGGGATGGATTCGTCCTGCGCTGAGTGCGGATTTTTGGAGTTCGGAGAGCCGAAGCCATGAGTAGACAGCACTTCGTCAATTTTTTTCAGATAGCGTCGCTGGTGATGGTGCTGGTGGCCGTGGCGCTGCTGGCGGCTGTCACTACGATGCACTTCGCCATTCACGGCGCGGAGGTGCAGGTGCCTTCGCTCAAGGGAATGACCGTGGCGGAGGCGCGCAGCCTGACCTCGGGTCTGAGGCTGAACCTTGATGTGGACAATCGCTACTACTCTGGTGACGTGGCCGCGGGACACATTCTTTCGCAATCGCCCGCGCCGGGAACTGTGGTGCGGCGGGAGTGGCGGGTGCGTGTGGCGGAAAGCCTGGGACCGCAAAAGGTGGAAGTGCCGGAGACGGTGGGGCTGGACGAGCGAGTGGCGTCGTTGCGGCTGCGGCGGGAGGGCCTGGAGGCGGGTGTGACGGTGCGACTGCCCTGGGGCAAAGCTGCCGAGGGTACAGTGCTGGCCCAGGATCCGCCGGCGCACGCGCAGGGGATTGCGCGGCCCAGCATCGACCTGCTGGTGGCAGCGCCCAGCGACGACGCGCCCGACGGATTTGTGATGCCGGACCTGACCGGATTGCCGGTGGTGACGGCTCAGGCTGAGCTGGCGCGGGTGGGCATCCAGCCGGCGCGGCCCCAGTTTGTGGATGTGCCGATGGCGCCGATAGGCAAGGACAATGCATTGCCGGTGATGCCGGTGAGGCCGGGCTCGGTGGTGGCGCAGCAGCCCGCAGCCGGCTCGCGCGTGGCGCAGGGCGATGTGGTAAAGCTGGCGATAGCGAAATAACAGAAATCAGAGATCAGGGACGGCGCTGTTGCGCTGATGGAGGAAATGCATCATGGGATTGAGCGAGGATCTGGAGCGGGTGGCTTTGCAGGAGCGTGAACTTGTATTGCCGCGGCTGGATGCGCAAGTTGCCTGGGAGCTTGGCACGCGGCTGCGGTCGTTGGCCGAGGAACGCAAGCTGACGCTGGTGATCGACGTGCGTCGCTTCGGGCAGCCGCTCTTCTATGCGGCGCTGGACGGCGCCACTCCGGACAATGCGGAGTGGGTGCGGCGCAAGAGCAATGTGGTGGCGCGCTTTCATCGCAGCTCGTATGGCGTGGGGATGACTCTGAAGCAGAAGAACACGACGCTGCTGGAGCGCCAGGGTTTGCCGGTGGCCGACTATGCCGCGGATGGCGGCTCATTCCCGCTGCGCGTGGCGGGGGCGGGAGTGGTGGGCAGCGTGACCGTCTCCGGATTGCCGCAGCGTAGCGATCACGAATTGGTGGTGGAGGCGCTCTGCGGCCTGCTGGGACGCGAGTATGCGGAGTTGCGGCTGGCGGCGGAGTAGGGCTGAGAGCGTCGTTACCCAGGTCTTAAAATCAAGACCTAGTACTACAGTTGTAGATGGAAAATTACTACAGTTGTAGATGGAAAATTATGGAGGGAGCAGGGGCCTTTAGGCCCCTGAAATAGAGCAAATTTGAAGGGCCTTCAGGCCCGGCCCTTTGCTTTTTTCCGAAACTCATTCAACTACAACTGTAGTACTGGGGCACCCGTCGTGATGCTGTTCAGGCGAGTCTCTCCATTAAAGCAATAAAAAAGCCGTCGGTGTTCAACGCACCGGGGAGCAGGCGGAGCGCGCCTTCGGGTGTGATGTGGGACCGCAGGCGCTCTGCGCCGTTTTGCGTGAGAATACCCGCGCTTAGCAGAGAATCGATTCGGGCTACAAGCGAAACGAGGCGGGCATTCGGGGTCGAGGCCAGAACTGCGGCGATGACCTGCTCGTTTTCTTCCGGCTCCAGCGAGCAGGTGGAGTAGAGGACGAAGCCGCCGGGACGGACTGCGCGCAAGGCGGCTGCGAGAATCGTGCGCTGACGTTCGGCTTGGCGTGCGATGTCGTCCGGGCGGAGGCGGTGGCGAATCTCCGGATTGCGGCCCAGCGTTCCGGTTCCGCTGCAAGGCACGTCGGCCAGCGCCAGGTCGAAGACAGATTCTTCGGTGAGCGCGGCTGCATCGGTAAGACGACATTCTATGCGGGCGGAGTGCGGGGCGAGGCGCTGCTGCAATTGGGCAAGCCGGGGCTCGCTGGATTCCATGGCGACAATGCGAGCTTCGGGGTTGCGCTCGGCCAGGATGAGCGTCTTGCCGCCGGGCGCCGCGCAGGCGTCGAGAACGCTTTTTACTTTTTGGTTGGGATTCTCGCTGCAACAGCAAGCCAGCTCGGCCACCAGTTGCGAGCCTTCGTCCTGAAGGCGCACGCGGCCTTCGAGAAAGGCGGCTGTCGAAGTGATGTCGCCGGAGAGAACTGTTCGTGCAGCGGAGAGCAGCTGGCCGGGTTCGAGGACGATACCGGCTTGAACGAGTTCGGCTTCGACGGCGGGGCTAGAGAGGCGCAGGGTCAGCATAGGCTGGCTTTGGCCGTGATGGCAGATGGATTGTGTAGCGTCGAGGCCGTAGAAGTTGATCCAGCGCTCGACCATCCAGGTTGGGTGAGCTTCCATTTCTGCCGAAAAACTTTTCTCCGGGGCTAAAGCCCTCGGAGATTTTGTTGGCATGATGCGGGGGTTGAAACCCCCGCCTCCCTCCGTATCGACACTCACCTCCAGATCGAGATTGTTCGCAGCCTGCGGAGTTTTGGCCAGCTTGCGCAGGACGGCGTTGACCATGCCGGAGGCGAAGCGGTGGCCGGCCTGTTTGGCCAGCTCGACGCTTTCGTCGATTGCGGCGCGGGCGGGGATGCGGTCCAGGTGCAGCAACTGGAACGCGCCCAGGCGGAGTGCGATCAGGACTTCTGCATCGAGCTTCGCATTGGGCCGAGCCAGCAGGACTTGGATCTGATGGTCGAGCTGAATCTGCCAGCGCAACACGCCCAGAACGAGTGTCGTGACCAGGTTGCGGTCAGGCGCGGAGAGCGCGTTGACGGCTTTGCCGCGTAGAAGGTCGTCGGAATGGGAGTGGCCGCGCTCGACGGCTAAAAGAATGTGATAGGCAGCCTTGCGCGCGGGGGAAATTTCTGCCGGATGATTCTTCGGAGCGGTCCTTGTCGCGCCCGTTTTCTTCCGTGCGGTCATTGCGTCAGAGCCCCAAGCCGCGCGTTGGCGGGGAGCGCGATTCCGCGTAGAAACTCGGCGGCGGCAAGACGCTTTTTGCCTTCGAGCTGCACTTCGATGAGTTCCAGCCAGGTGCTTCCGGCGCAGGCGACCAGCAGGCGAT
>Ga0302319_10018210_pt1 | contig 12823 bp, 7 predicted proteins | sample Bog_T0_2_FD_203319 | JGI IMG/M metagenome (GOLD analysis project Ga0302319, IMG submission 203319) | Peat permafrost microbial communities from Stordalen Mire near Abisko, Sweden - Bog_T0_2 | ecosystem: Environmental > Terrestrial > Soil > Wetlands > Peat | place: Sweden: Abisko, Stordalen Mire...
GGCCTAGTTTCCGGGGTATTCCAGCAGTGTCTTCTAGGGGATAAACCCTAGTTTCACCAAAATCGACTTCCCGAACACCCACCCTTTCATGAAAAGTACTCTTGCCCGCTGCCTCGCACTGATCGTTGGAGTCGTAGGACTGTTCGCCTCCGCGCGGGCCCAAGAGTCCGGCAGCGACCTGGTCACCTACAATCCTTACGTGCGGATCGCCGAAGGCAACGAGCCTTACACGCTGACCACGCAGCTCACTTCGAACCCCCCGACTTACGCTAACGGTTACACGCTGAGCATCACCGGGCCGACCGACGCCTCGCCGTCGGCGCCAATCACCGTTTCCCCGGTGTTCTACGTCGTCACCGCCCCGACCGGCGCCGACGTCGTGGCCGCTGCCTCCTGGGTCACCTACACCCCCGCCTCACTCACGTTCACCCAGCCGAATCAGGTCCTCAGCTACACGGTCAACCTGGTCATGCCCGCGACCGCCGTCGCCGGCGCCTACTCGTACGGCATCTATAATACCGGCTGGACCGCCAACGACGAAGACGACGGCGCCTTCATCAACGTCACCCTTCTCCCCCCGGTCGTGACCGCGAACTCGCCCCCGACCGTCACGATCAGCCAGCCCCTCCCCGGCCAGTATTTCTATTATCCCGGTAGCAGCGTTTCTTCCCTCCAGTCCGTTACGATCCCGATCACCGCGATCGGCGCGATTCAGACCGGCGGCGATCCGGTCACCGCCCTCAGCATCAATGCGAGCAGCGTGCCCTTGGCGACCGCGATCACCTTCAATTCCCCGGTGACGGGCGGGGCGACCGGCAACGCCACCTTCACGACGTCGACGTCGGGCAGCTACACCTTCACCGCCGTCGCCCAAAACATCGACGGCAGCAGCGCGCCGGCGTCGGTCACCGTTCAGGTGATCGCGATCCCGCCGCCCACGATCACGATCAATCCGGTGGCCGATGGCTCCATCCTCTACATCCCGATCGGAAGCACCTCGATCACTCCCGCTTTCTCCATCACCGGCAACTCCCAGGTCAATATCAGCGCGGCCTCCGCCACCTTGTCGCAGAACGGCACCCCGATCGCGACCTTCGCCCCCACCTTCTCCGGCCTGAATTCGCTCGCGATCGCGAGCAACGGCACCCTCCCCGCCCTCACGCCCGGCACCTACACGATCACCGCGACCGATTCCAACGTCGCCGGCACCGGCAACGCCACCAGCACCTTCACGGTGGTCCAGGGTGTTCCGCCCGCGATCACGATCAACGAGCCGACCAACGGCTCGGAAATCGCCATCCCGAACGGCGCCCTCACCGTCGCCGTTCCCTATACCATCACCGGCACGACCGCCGTGGCCCTGATCAACACGGCCAGCGCCAGCATGACGGTCAACCTCCTCGGCATCGCCACCCCGGTCCTGACCTTCCTCCCCTCCTTCAGCGGCCTCGGCACGGCCTCGACCGCGATCGCTACCGGCAGCGTCTTGCTGGGCGCCGGCACCTACACGATCACCGCGACCGACACCAATAGCATCGGCGGCAGCGCCAACGCGACCCCGGTCACCTTCACGGTCGCCGCCGCCAGCAACACGACCGCGGTGCCGTCAGTCGCCATCACCTCGCCCACCACCTCGAGCTTTGTCATTCCCTCCGGCGCGAGTTCGGTTTCCATTCCCTACGCCTTCACCGGCTCAACCTCGGGCGGAATCCTCGACACGATCCTGACCTCCGCCTCGGTCACCCTGAACGGCGTGGTGATCAATCCCCTTTCGCTCATCGGGCTCGGCCTTTCCAGCACGATCAGCGGCAGCGGCACCCTGGCCAACCTGGGGCCGGGCACGTACACCCTGACGGTGACCGACTCCAACGGCGCCATCCTCGGCCTCGGCGGCACCGCCACGGCCTCCCAGTCCTTCACTTTCACCGTCGCCCAGGCCGCGACCCCGGCGATCGCGATCAGCGCGCCGGCCAACGGCTCGACCGTCACGATCGCGGCCGGCCAGACCACCGTCGCCGTGCCCTACACCATCAAGGGCACGACCAACGGCACCGCCAGTACGGTCGACAACGCGATCACCAGTGCTGCCGCCGTGATTTCGACCACCAGCGGCAATGTCGGCGCTGGCTTCTCCCCCACCTTCACGGGCGTCAATACCGCGACCGCGATCGACACGGGCAGCGTCATCCTCGCGGTCGGCACGTACACGATCACCGCGACCGACAGCAACGGCGCCCCGCTCGCGAGCGGGGGCACCGCCACGGCCCAGGCCTCCACGACCTTCACGGTCGTCCAGGCGGCCGCCCCGGCCATCTCCATCACCGCACCGGGCCAGGGTGCCAGCCTGACGATCCCGGCCGGCGCGACGACGATCGCCGTCCCCTATGCCATTGCCGGCAAGACCACGGGGGTCACCGCCACCACGGTCGACAACACGATTCTTAACGCCTCGGCCACGATCACCGCCACGAGCGGCACGATCGGCGCCGGCTTCGTCGGCACCTTCACCGGCGTGCCGAGCGCCAGCGTCGCCGATTCCGGCGCGGTCACCCTCTCGGCCGGCAGCTACACGATCTCGGCCCAGGACGGCAATGGCGCCCCCGGCGTCTCTGGCACCGCCAGCGCCGCGGTCAGCTTCACGATCGCCCAGTCGGCTACCCCCACCATCACGATCTCGGCCCCGGGCAGCGGCTCGACAGTCACGGTCCCGGCCGGTGCGACCACGGTCGGAGTTCCCTACACGATCACGGGCGGAACTTCGGGCGGCACGCTCTTCAATACGATCATCTCGGCCAATGCCACCATCACCACGACCAATGGCACGATTGGCGGCGGCTTCAGCAATGCCTTCAACGGCGTCACGACCTCCAGCATCACCAACAGCGGCACGGTCACCCTCTCGCCCGGCACCTATACGATCTCGGCCCAGGACGCCAACGGTGCGACCGGCACGGGCACGGCCAGCCAGTCCATCACCTTCACGGTGGTCCAGGCCGCCGCCCCGGCCATCTCCATCACCGCTCCGGCCAATGGCGCGACCCTGACGATCCCGGCCGGTTCGACCACCCTGGCGGTGCCCTACGCCATCTCCGGCACGACCTCGGGCGGCACGGCCTACAACACGATCACCTCGGCCTCCGCCACTCTGACCGCGACCAGCGGCACGATCGGCGCCGGCTTCACCGGCACCTTCACCGGCCTGAATTCCGCCACCGCCACCGACAACGGCACGGTCACGCTCTCGGCCGGCACCTACACGATCGCGGCCCAGGACGCCAACGGTGCGCCCGGCACGGGCACGGCCAGCCAGTCCATCACCTTCACGGTCGTCCAGGCTGCCACCCCGGCCATTTCGATCACCGCTCCGGTCAACGGCGCCACGATCTACCTGGCGGCAGGCGCGACCACGGCCGCCGTCCCCTACACCGTCACCGGCACGACCAACGGGACCAGCAGCACGACGGATAACACCATCACCTCGGCCTCCGCCACCCTGACCTCGCCCACCGGCACGATTGGCGCCGGCTTCACCGGCACCTTCACCGGCCTGAACTCCGCCACCGCCACCGACAGCGGCACGGTCACCCTCTCGGCCGGCGTCTATACCCTGGCCGCGACGGACTCCAACGGCGCCCCCGGGACGACCGGCACGGCCTCGCAATCCATCACCTTCACGGTCGCCCCGGTCCAGCCCCCGACCATCACGATCAATCCCCCGGCCAATGGCGCCACCTATGCGGTGGGGAGCAACGGCACGGCGGCCGTCCCCTACAGCATCGTCGGCACGACCCCGTCCGGCACGGCCTTCACCTCCGCGACACCCGCCGTCGCCCTCCTCACGGCCTCCGGCGGCGGCTCGGTCAGCGGCGTGACCCAGCCCACCTTCACCGGCTATGGCGCGACCAGCACGAGCATCACGGCGACCGGCACGTTCAACCTCACTGCCGGCACCTACACCCTGACCGCCAACGACACGAATAATTCGGGCGGCAAGGCGACGGCGACCCCGGTCACCTTCACGGTCACCGCGACCTGCAGCGCCCCGACCGTGACCTCGAGCTCGACCTTCTGCGTCAGCCGGGTTTACGCCGGCAGCTACATCTGGTTTGACAGCACGATCGATGTCACCGGGATGAGCTCGACTGCGGGCATGCTCCAGTTCAACAATCCCTCGATCGTCGTCACGATCTCGGGCGCCGCGGTCACCCTGGCGGCGCCCTCCGCCACCGTCACCTTCAGCTCGACCGCGACCAGCGCGACCACGACCTACGACGCCCCGAGCAACTCCTGGCTCACCACCGTCCCGGTCGGCTACACCGGCAGCATCTTCCTGACCGGCGTCGCCTACCCGGTCACCGGCAACTATTACGTCAGCGGCGGCACGGTGGTCTGGTCCGGCAGCTTTATGGCCAGCGCCCAGGGCGTCACCGGCCTCTGGCAGACGGCCGCCACGGTTTACAGCCCGTTCACCTCGAGCCTCAATTCCCTCGGCATCAAGGCGGTGGATTCCGGCAGCCTCTGCTCCTACCACACCTCCGATCCGGCCGGCACGCCCGAGAATTATGCCTCGTGCGGCAACGGCTCGTGCTGCAGCAGCAACAGTTCCGGCAACGGCAGCACGCCGATCACCGGCCTCTACGCCTCGGGCGTCAGCGGCACCGGTTCCCTCCTCGCCGGCGGATCGACCGATAGCCACTGGGTCGTGACCGCGAGCTCGCTGGGCTCCGCCTACCTCGGCAATGCTTACGTCGACCCGACTCCCCTGGCCGGCGGCTGGGTGTCCAATAGCTCGACTGCGCAATGGATCACGGCCCCGGGCGGCGTGAACATCGGCAACGGCGGCGGCAACAACGGCCTGCCCAGCAGCGGCAGCACGTCCCAAACCGACACCTACGATTACACCCTGTCCTTCAGCCTGCCGGCCGGGGCCACCGTCGGCACGACGAACATCACCGGCACCCTTTCGGCCGACGACTCCGTCCTGGTCTTCGTCAACGGCAGCCGGGTCACTTCCGGCGTCCCGAACGCCACGGATTACGAATACAACACGACCTCGGCCTTCACGCTGAACGCCAACAACGCCAACTTCCAGGCGGGCACGAACACGATCACCTTCCGGGTCGCGAACGAGAACAGCCCGACGCCGAAGAACGCGAGCGGCCTGTACGTCCAGAGCCTCGGCGGCACCATCACGGTGCCGACCGGCCAAGTGGCGATCACCTACTGCGCTTCGCTCGGCGGCCATTCCACCCAGGGGACGGGCAACCCGCCCACCACCACGGCGACCAGCCCGGCCAACAGCAGCGTCTTCGCCTACTCCGCCGGTAGCCCGGCCAGCGTCCCCGTCGCCTTCACCGTCGTGAGCCCGGCCAACAGCGGCAATGTCACCGCCGTCTCGGCCACCTTGAACGGACAACCGATCACCCTGACCAGCATCACCGGGTTGAACAGCTCCGCCACCGCCACGGCCGGGGCCACCCTCTCGATCTCGCAGGCCGGGACCTACACCCTGGTCTATACCGGCTCGAACGCCTACGGCAGCGACACGGACACGACGAGCTTCACGGTCGTGCAGGCCACCCCGCCGACGATCACGATCAGCGCCCCGCTAAGCTCCGCGCGGATCACGATCACCTCCGGCACGACGGCCTCGGTGCCCTACGCCTTCAACGGCAGCACGAACTACGGCACCATCACCGCGGTGACGGCCAGCCTCGGCAGCTCCAGCTTGTCGCCGACGGTGACCGGGTTGAATTCCACCGCGATCAACGGCAGCGGCACGCTGACGCTCGCGGCCGGCACCTACACCCTCACCGCCACCGACACCAACATCGCCGGCTCCGCCAGCGCCTCGGTCACCTTTACCGTGGTCAGCGGCTCCTCCGGCTGCGGCAGCGGCTCGGACTCGGGCTCGGAAGTGCTGACCTGGCTGCAGTGCAACTCGTTCAACTCCTCCTACAACTGCAGCCAGAACAACGACTCCAAGGTCACCGTCACCGGTGGCGCGGTGGTGCCGGTCACCTTCACCCTCAATGGCAGCAGCCATAACTGGAGCGACAACTGGAACGGCGGCTGGGACAATACCTGCAACTCCAGCACCTTCGTCTCCGACACCTCGGTGGTGATCTCGATCTGCGAGGTGTTCTCGAACAACAGCTCGTCGACGCCGGTCATCTACACCTACGGCGCCAGCGGCCCGAATCCGCCGTACTTCTCGATCGGGAACAACCAGTATCTGCTGTACTTCCCGACCGCCTCCGGCACCCACCACTACGAGGTCCAGGTCTATCACCCCCTCTCGAGCGGCTCCAACCTGCAGCTCCTGGGCTCCGAGGATATCTACACGCAAGCCAGCTGCATGCCCTCGACGGGAACGAACGGCTCGAACTTCAACGGCACGCCGATCAGCTCGGGCCGGTATATCTGGTTCAACAGCGTGATCAACTGCAGCGGCATCAGCTCGCAGGAGTGCACGCTGTGGTTCGACACGTCGAGCATCAGCTTCACCCTGGGCAAGACGGCTTGTGTCGTGGCCGCTCCGGCCGCCTGCATCAAGTTCGACCCGAATTGCCGGACGGCGACGACGACCTTCAACGCCGCGACCAACTGCTGGGTGACCTCGGTGCCGGTCGGCTACACCGGCAACGTGTTCCTCACCGGCACCTGCTACCAGGTCCCGGCCGGGTTCCCGACCGGCCTGAACCCTGTCACCTGGACCGGCTGTTTCCGCGGCGACAACGGCAACTGCAATGCGCAATGGCAGTGGGCGGCCGCCGTCTACACCCAATGCCCGAGCAACCTCAATCAGCTCGGGGTCAAGCCTTGCGACTCCAACAGCAATACCCAGTACGCCAATTCCGACCACGCCGGCACGCCCGAGAACTACAAGAACTGCGTCACCGGCGGGGCTCGCGGCAGCGGCGGCGCGAACTGGACCGGCTCTTATAGCGGCACGGTGGCGCCCTCGGTCGGCACGAACTGCTGGATGAGCTCTTCGGTCCCGAACTCCGGCTGGGGCAACGACAGCAACAACGGCTGGGGCAGCGACAGCAACTCGGGCAACAACGGCTGGGGTGGCAACGGCTGGGGCAATTAACGTCCCGTAGACCCGCCCTCCGCCAAAACGCGCAAGCTTCCCCGCTTGCGCGTTTTGCTTTTGGGGCCGAAGGTTGCGCCGTGCATGCGGCGGCTTCCCCCTCCCGCTATTGGCTGACCCGCTTCGTCCTGCTGCGGCTGCTCGGGCTGGTCTACGCGGTGGCGTTCCTGGCCGCAGCCAACCAGATCGTTCCTCTGATCGGCGCCCACGGCCTGCTCCCGGTCGGGTCATTCCTCGATCGGGTGCGGGAGGCGCTGGGCTCGACCTCCGCCGGCTTCGCCCGGCTGCCCTCGCTCTTCTGGCTGGGCCACTCCGACCGTGCCCTGCGGGCCTGGGCCTGGGTCGGCTGCGGGTTATCCTGCGTGGTCCTGGCGGGCTATGCCAACGCCCTGCTCCTGGCCGGGCTGTGGGCCCTCTACATGTCTTATGTCCACGTGGGCCAGGTCTGGTACGGCTACGGCTGGGAGACCCAGCTTTTGGAGACGGGCTTCCTCGCCATCTTCCTCTGCCCGCTCTTCGATCCCCGGCCTTTTCCTGGACGGGCGCCGCCGGTCGCGATTCTTTGGCTGTTTCGCTGGCTGATCTTCCGGATCATGCTCGGCTCCGGGCTGATCAAGCTCCGGGGCGATCCGGTCTGGCGGCAGCTCACCGCCCTTTACTACCACTTTGAGACCCAGCCGCTGCCCAATCCGCTCAGCCGCTGGTTTCATTTTCTGCCGCGGCTGGTGTTGAAAGCCGGCGTCCTCGGCAATCACGCGGCCGAGCTCGTCGCCCCTTGGTTCGTGTTTTGGCCGCGGCGGGCCCGCCATCTCGCTGGCCTGGTGATCGTCGCCTTCCAGCTCGTCCTGATCGCCAGCGGCAACCTCTCCTTCCTCAACTGGCTCACGATCATCCCCGCCCTGGCCTGCTTTGACGACAGCTTCTGGTCCCGGGTCCTGCCCGGGGCGCTGGTCCGCCGGGCGGAAGCGGCGGCGGAGGCTGCCGAGCCGTCGCCGCCGATGGAAATCACAGCCTGGCTGGTGGCGGCCCTCATCGCCGTCCTCAGCGTCGCCCCGGTGCGCAATCTGATTTCGCCGCGGCAGGTGATGAACACCTCGTTCGACGCGCTCGACCTGGTCAACACCTACGGGGCCTTCGGCAGCGTCGGCCAAGTCCGCGGCAATGTCGTTTTCGAGGGCACGGACGCCGCGATTCCGGACGACCGCGCCCAGTGGAAACCGTATCCCTACAAGGGGCTGCCCGTGGCGCTGGACCGGCGGCCTCCGCAGATCGCGCCCTATCAGCTGCGGCTTGACTGGCAGATGTGGTTTGCGGCCATGAGCTCGGTCGAGCGCTATCCCTGGACCTTGAACCTGGTCTGGAAGCTCCTGCACAGCGATCCGGCGATCCTCGGGCTCTTCGCCGGCAATCCCTTTCCGGACCATCCCCCGCGCTACATCCGGGCGGTGCTCTATCAATACGCGTTCGTCCGGCCGGGCGATCCGGCCGGACGGTGGTGGCGGCGGCAGGCGGTGGGCCTGTGGATTTCGCCGGTGGGAGTGGACACCCCGGGGCTGCGCACGTACCTCACGGAGATGGGCTGGGACCCGGAGGCACAATGAGCCAGCCCGCCTCCGCATCGTAAACGGCAGTGCGTCCGCCACCGGCGGCCTGGGCCTGCGCTTCGGCTTGGGGCCGGTCCTCCCGTTGCATGAGGCCGGTGACGGTGATGCGCGCCGCTTTCGCGGGATCCAGGAGGAGCGACGGCGCTTCCGCCGGCGGCGGCGCAGCAGCGGGAGACGGAGAGAGGGGCGGCGGCGGACGCGCCGGGGCGTCGAGGGCTTCCACATTCCAGCCCCCCGGCTCGACGATCTGATAGATCACTTGCGGACCGAGCAGCCGGCCTTCGGCGTCCTGGTGGGCGCGCAGATAGACCATGCCGATCGTGGGGTTGCGATAGAGGGGGGACGTCGCCGGCGCCGAGGGCGCCGGTGGGCGCGGCGGGACGGGCGCGAGCGGCGCCAGCGCCGGGGCCGGCGGAGGGGGCGGCCGGGTGCGGCAGCCAGCCAGGAGGGCCGTCAGGAGGAATGCTCTAATCGACGATGCGCAGCGCATGAAGAGGGCCGAGGGCGAGGTCGTTTTCCAGCTGCAGCCAAAATTCCGTGCCGGCGGGAATCAGGAAGTAGCTGGCGTAGCGCTCTTCCATTTCCTTCAGCCGGCCGGCGGTGAAATCCTGGATCGCCTGGCCGGAAGCCTGGGCCAGGGGCGCACGGAGCGTCGCGGGATTGGAGCTTTGCAAGCTCAGGCCGCCGACCCCGAGGGCGAACTGCGACTGGGCCCGGGATTCGAGCAGGCCGAGGAAGCCGGTCACAACATCCGACAGGTAGGGGGCCAGCTGCACCCAGGGCGGCGGCGGGAAGTACTGGGCTGCGACCCCGGGCCGGAGGTTGGCCCCCGTCTCGTCCGCCTCCACCGCGGCCGCCGCCACGGGCAGTTCCCGGCCGTCGGGAAAAAGGATCGTCTCGGCCGTGAGGTTGAGCCGATCACGCTGCGGATGGCCGGCGAGCCGGCCCAGCAGCCGGGTGCCGAAGGGCAGTAGGACTCGCCGGTGGAAAACCAGGCTGCGGACCAAGCCGAATTGCAGGACGGCCGACGGATTGCTCGTGTCCACCGTCGTCAGGAGGATCACATGAAGCAGGCTCCCGCGCGGGGCGCTCGCCCGGCCAACCGGTTCCGCTACCGCCGGCCCCGCTGATCTCGCCCCGGCCCCCATCGCCTCCGCTGTCGGGTCGCGGTAGCCGAGGAGCCTCTGGCCTTTTTCCAGCCGGGCTTCGGGATTGCCCTCCTCCCGGCCGGGCCGCGGGGGAACCAAGGCCGGCGGCAGCGCGGCATAGGGCGAGTCGGAGGCAACCGGCTCAACCGCGGGGAGGGGAGGCGCTGCGGCCAGCGCGGCATCGATGGCATCGAAGGAGCCGCCCGAACCGGAACGGGTGGCAGCCGGTGGCGCCGGCGAGGCAGGCCGAAGGCGAAAACTGTGCTCGGGCGGATTTGCCTCGGACTTTTTCGCCACTTGCACCGGCGACATGAGCGCCGCCGGCTGGGTGATGGCGCCGACCGTGGCGGCCTGGCCCCGCCGCCGAGGCGGCGGCCGCGCCGGGGCGCCGGCCCGGCCATGCAGGACCAAAACGGCCGCAACCACGCTGGCCCCACCCAGCAAATAGAGGAGATAGCCGGGAGCCCGGCGGCCGTCCTTCTTCTCGCGCCAAAAGAGGTTCATGCGGACCTTTCAGGGGGCGCCGAGTCCGGCCACCGCCGCCGCGTCCGGCGGCAGGGAGAGCGCCCAATCGTTGTGGCGGCTGAGGCGGTAGCCTTGCACCGCCAGATACACGGTTTCGCTCTGTCCGGGCGAGATGATCGGCCCGGTGCCGAGATGGTAGCGGGCGGTGATCGGAATTTTTCGGCCGCCCGCGGTGAGGCCGTATTGCGTGGGATCGAGATAAAGGGCATCCGGCGTGCGGTTTACCCAGTGCAGGCGAAAGAGCAGCAGATCGCCGTCGAGGAATTGGGCGGCCTCGACCAGCTCAATGCGGCAGCCGTTCCAGGGAAAAGCGCGGCCGATTGGCTCGATCCGGAGATTGGGATGGGCCTGGCGGAAGACCGGATCGGCTTCGGCCCGCTCCACGGTCCGGGCCGCTCCGATCAGGTCGAGATCGGCCGGCGCGACCGGATGCGCCCGGTCCAGCACCGCCTCGTCGTCAGGGCCGGGCTCGCCCGCGAGCGTGAACTCACGCAAGTATTGCGCCCGGACATCGTCGACCACCCTGACGACCAGGACGTAGACGCCTGCGCCCATGCGGAGATTCAGGTTCGTCTCCACGCCGCCGTGCAGCACGGCGGGGGTGAGCTCCAGTTGATTGAGGGCGCGATCGTATTTGTAGGTGATGACCGGGGAGGCGAGGGAGATGGCGGCGACCTTTTCCTCGGAGTGGAAGAGGACGGTGGTGGCGCGGCCGGGAGCGGTGTAAATCTCGGCCGGCACGCCGGGATGCAGCGTCTCGGTGTCCTCCAGGGGCGCGACGGCGGCGAACAAGGTGCCGACAAGGAGAAGCAAATTCATTGTAAAAGCGGGAGCGGCGGCAGGCTCAGGGCACGCCGGACCGACTTTTCCCGCTCCCCGCGGTAGAAGTCGTCGCGGGCGAGCGCCTCGAGTTTCGTCAGCCGCCAGCCGGCGGCGTTGCTGGCGGTGGGCGGCCCAATTACGAAGGTGACGTCGAGATAGATCGGGCTGGTCTGGGCCGCGGCGACCGAGCGGGACGAGAGGAGCCCGCGATAGTACATCCGGCGAAAGCCGGGTTGCGCCACGATGACCTTCGACTCCAGCAGCGCCAGGGTTTGGACGAAGCCGGCGGGATACTTGCTCATGGCCTCCGCATAGGCCCGGCTGACCGCCGTCACCACCTCCGGAGCGCAGAATTCCCCGATCTCCGGCGGCTGGCCCTGCTCGGTTCGGCCGAAGAGCACTTCCACCGTGTCGGCCAGCTGCGGGTCGAAATCCTCCTCGTGCACATCCGTGAGCGGGCGGGGAGCACCGGTGAAGATCTGGCCATGCGCGATCCCGACAAAAACCGGCGGAGCCAGGGCGGCCGCCTGCAGGCGCCACAGGCCCCAGGCCAACAGGCCGAGCAGCCCGCAGCCCGTCCCCGCCAGCAGATAGAACGCCTGGCGCAGCCGGTCGGCGTCGCAGAAGAAATCCTCGCTGTCCTCCACCCGGCTCCAGCGAAAATGCGTGGTCGGCAGGTCCAAGGCAGGCTCTGGGGTCGGTTCCGGCATTGGCATGGGGCTAGGGCGCCAGCCAAGCGCCGCTCTCGTGGGTCCGGTCCCAGGCCAGGGCTTCGGGTCCCGTCCGCTGCTCGCAGCGGAGCAAATAGAAGGGATAGGGATTGAGCCGGCTGACGGGATTGACAGCCAGCACAACCCGGGCGCGCCAGGGGAAAAATTCCGCCTTGGCCTGGCGGACCGTCACGGTCAGATAGCCCCGCAGATAGGCTCCGGCCCGGCCGCTCGCCGCATCACTCACGACATCCTCCACCCCGGTGAGGGTCAGGGCCTCCGTCATGCGGTTGGCGGTCATCGCCCGGCCGCTGCGGTTCAATTCCTGCTCTGCCGCTCGGTAGATCTCGGGCGCGACCAGGCCCTGCACCAGCGGGAGCAAGGGATGGCTGGAGCCGTCAGCCGCGACCAGGAGCGGCAGGCAGCCTTGGAGAAAGAACGCCATTTGATCGTAGGTGATTTCCGGCCGACCGTAAAAGGCCGTGGCCGCTTCCTTGAGCGAGGGCCGGGCCCGCACCACGACCGGCGGCTTCTGCCGGAGATGCCAGGCCAGGCTCCAGACCAGGAGGCAACCCCCAAGCAAAAAGCCGAGGACGAGGAGGAGAAGGCGCTGCTCGTAGATCACCCAGGCAAAGGCCCGGTAGTGGCGCCAGACCTCCGACGGCAACGGCGCCGCCTCGGGCGGCCGGGCTCCGGCCGGCGGCGCCGGGGGCCTGCGCCGATTCCGCCAGCGCCGCCAGAAAGCGGCGGCCTGCTGGCGGTGGGAATCGTCCACCGGGGCCAAAATCGGGGTCAGCACGGGCGCCATGTCCCGATATTAGCAAGGCGCGTGGCGGTCGTATTGGAGGACTTCGGCATAAGCGATCTGCCCGGCGGCCGCCAGGCGCAGGCCCTGGCGGGCGAGCGGCGAACCGCCCA
>Ga0302319_10018211_pt1 | contig 12822 bp, 6 predicted proteins | sample Bog_T0_2_FD_203319 | JGI IMG/M metagenome (GOLD analysis project Ga0302319, IMG submission 203319) | Peat permafrost microbial communities from Stordalen Mire near Abisko, Sweden - Bog_T0_2 | ecosystem: Environmental > Terrestrial > Soil > Wetlands > Peat | place: Sweden: Abisko, Stordalen Mire...
GAATTTAGAGGTCCACCACCTTGCGACTCAGGAAGACGAAGTGCAATTTGCGCTCCTCTCAGACTGGAGTGATTCAAAAACCGAGAACGCGCCCGGTGATGCCGAGCTGCTGCGGGCCGCCGAGGATGGTATCGCCCGCTTGAACCGGATTCACGGGGTTCTGGAAGACGGCGACCGCTTCCTGCTGCTGCATCGCCCGCGTCAATGGAACGAATCGGAAGGCGTGTGGATGGGATGGGAGAGAAAGCGCGGCAAACTGCAGGAATTGAATTTGATGCTCCGCGGCTCGAGCAACACGAGATTTCACCGAGTGAATGGCCGCCCACTCACAGCGCCGAGTCAGGTTAGATATGTGATTAGTTTGGATGCCGACACGCGATTGCCGCGCGGAACGGTGCGGGCTCTGGTGGGCAAGATGGCGCATCCGCTCAACCAGCCGGTCCTCGATCTGAACTTGCGTCGCGTGACATCGGGGTACGGAATTTTGCAACCCAGGGTGACGCCATCGTTGCCGGCCGGCTCGGAGGCATCTCCGTTCCAGCGAATCTCATCGGGACCAAGCGGGATTGATCCGTATGCATTCGCCGTTTCCGACGTGTATCAGGACATGTTCGGAGAAGGCTCCTACAGCGGCAAGGGCATCTACGATGTCGCCGCCTTCGAGGCAACCTTGGAGAAACGAGTTCCCGAGAACCGTCTCCTCAGCCACGATCTCTTCGAAGGCAGCTTCGCGCGGTGCGGACTCGCGTCGGATGTCGAAGTGATCGAGGAGTATCCCGCTCGCTACGACGTCGCCGCAGCGCGCCAACACCGCTGGACGCGCGGTGATTGGCAATTGCTTCCGTGGATTCTCCGTGACCCGACGCTCACCCCGCTCGCTCGCTGGAAAATGTTCGACAACCTGCGGCGCTCCATCATCGCGCCAAGCGTCTTTTTAGGGCTGACCCTATGTTGGGTTACCGGCGCCGCGGGGATCTGGACAGCTTTTTTCATTGCCGCGCTGGTTGTACCCGTACTATTGCCGTTCGTTATCGGATGGCTGCCGCAACTGGCCGAATTACGCCACGTCGCCGCGCTTCGCGCCGCGCGCGACGAGGCGTTTCAGGCCTTGTCCCTAAGCGCGCTGCGGCTCGTTTTCCTTGCCGATCACGCCTGGACGGCCCTGGACGCGATAGCACGAACGCTGTTCCGTCTGACAATCTCCCATCGCCATTTGCTCGAGTGGACTACGAGCGCCCAGTCGAAACGCACCGAAAACGAGTCCGTGTGGGCGCTCTCCGGATACATGTGGGGAGGCTGGCTGCTCAGTGCCGGCGCAACGCTCGGCGCGATTGCAGTAACCGGCACCATTCCGTGGGCGGCCTTGCCGTGGCTCGTCGGCTGGCTGCTCGCGCCGCTGGTCGCACGGCGCATCAGTCAACCCTCGCTGCGGCCCGCAGCCGAGGCGCTGTCGCGTGACGAGACAGAAGAATTGCGCCGCATGGCAAAACAAACCTGGGGCTTCTTCGAGACGTTCGTCACCGCTGAGCAGAACTATTTGCCGCCGGACAATTTTCAAGAAATACCGACACCGGTGGTCGCGCATCGCACATCGCCGACCAATATCGGCCTTTACTTGTTGTCCGTCGTCGCGGCGCGCGACTTTGGTTGGATTGCAACAAGTGACGCGGTACTGCGCATCGAGGCCACGTTTTCCACGTTGGACAGGATGGAAAGGTTTAAAGGCCATTTTTATAACTGGTATGACACGCACGATTTGCGGCCGCTCGATCCAAAATACATATCGACGGTTGACAGCGGCAACCTGGCCGGCCATTTGCTCACCCTCGCCGGTGCCTGCGGCGCGTGGCGGAGCCTAGAGTCCGATTGCGACTCGCGCCTCGCGAGTTTGCAGCAACGGGCTCAGGCGTTTGCGCTCGCCATGGAATTTGATTTCTTGCTGCAACCGGAACGGCAGTTGCTTGCCATTGGCTTTCGCGTGGCCGACCACGCGCAGGATCCCAGTTGTTACGACCTGTTGGCCTCGGAAGCGAGGCTTGCGAGCTTCGTCGCGATCGCCAAATCCGACCTGCCGGTTCGCCACTGGTTCAGGCTCGGACGTCGGCTTACGCCGGCGGCCAACGGCTCCGCCCTCGTCTCTTGGTCCGGTTCGATGTTCGAGTACTTGATGCCGATACTGGTCATGCGCGAGCCGCCGGGCAGTCTGTTGGGCGAGACGGTGCGCGTCGTCGTGAAGCGCCAAATCCAGTATGGACAGATGCGCCGGATTCCCTGGGGCGTATCGGAATCGGCATTGAACGCCCGCGACCGAGAATTTACTTACCAATACTCGAGTTTTGGCGTTCCCGGGCTGGGCCTGCAGCGGGGTCTCGGCGATGAAGCGGTGGTCGCACCCTACGCAACCGGTCTCGCGGCCATGGTGGATGCCAAAGCTGCCATGCGCAATTTCGAGCGCCTGCAGGTGCTCGGCGGACGCGGCAAATTCGGCTGGTACGATGCGCTCGACTTCACTCCGGCGCGCGTTCCCGAGGGTGAGTCATCGGTGGCCGTGCAGGCGTATATGGCCCACCACCAGGGAATGATTTTGGTGTCGATTGCCAACGTCATCAACGACGAGGCGATGCGTTCCTACTTTCATCGCCATCCGTTGATTCAGGCGACCGAACTGCTGTTGCAGGAAAAAGTCCCACGCGATCTCGATCTCAGGCGCTCGAGCGCCGATCAAATCGGCGCGCCCGCCCCGTTCGAGGTCGCACCGGTGACACCTCGCCTGTATAGCTCGGCGCAGCATGGGGGTCCGCGAACGCATTTGCTCTCGAACGGCGACTTTTCTGTGATGCTCACTGCCGCCGGATCGGGCTACAGCCGCTACCGCAACATTGCGCTGACGCGCTGGCGGGAGGATGCGACCTGCGATGCCTGGGGAAGCTATGTATTCATCCGCGACGTCGTGAGCGGGGACGTATGGTCCGCGGGCTATCAGCCCACCCGCACCGAACCTGACTCTTACGAAGTCGCGTTCTTCGAGGACCGGGCGGAGATGAGCCGCCGCGATGGGTCACTGCTGACGAGCATGGATGTGCTGCTGTCCTCGGAAGAGAACGCCGAAGTGCGCCGCGTGTCGCTCACCAATGAGGGCAAGCGCACACGCGAACTTGAGCTGACCACCTACGCCGAGCTGGTCTTGGCGCCCTTAGAAGCGGACGCCGCGCATCCCGCGTTCTCCAAGCTGTTCGTGGAAACCGAATTTATCGCAGACAGCGGCGCCCTGCTCGCCACTCGCCGGCGCCGAGAACCGGCCGAGCCTGAGATTTGGGTCGCACTCGTGAGCGTGCTGGAAGGCGAGGCTGTGGGTCCTTTGCAAGTCGAAACCGATCGGGCGCGGTTTGTCGGCCGGGGCCGCGAGCTCAGCAACGCGCTTGCAATCGTCGAGGCACGGCCGTTGTCGGGCACCGTAGGAACGGTGCTCGATCCCATTCTGTCGATGCGCCGACGCGTTCGCATCCCGCCGGGCGAGACCACGCGAGTGGCTTTCTGGACCAGCGTCAGTGCGAGCCGCGGCGAAGCGATGGCGCTTGCCGAAAGACTGCGTAACACCGGGGCGTTTGAGCGCGCCAAAACGCTTGCTTGGACTCAGGCGCAAGTACAACTGCGCTACCTGGGAATAAATTTCGAGGCGGCTCAGACGTACCAACGCGTGGCCAATCGAGTGCTGTACTCGGACCCTGCATTGCGTGCGCCGCGCGAAATCCTCGAAAAGAATCACTTGGGACAGTCGGCCTTATGGCCGCTGGGAATTTCGGGCGACCTGCCGATGGTGGTCGTGCGGATCGACGACGAGCACGATCTTGAGATCATCAAGGAGCTGCTGCGCGCACACGAATACTGGCGGCTCAAACGGCTGGCTGTTGACCTTGTAATCCTGAACGACATGCCGCCGTCTTACGCCTCCTTGCTGCAGCAGGCGCTCGATGCTGCGATCCGGGCATCGAGCTTCGCCGCCGATCCCAAGCAAACGCTGCAAGGCGGGATCTTCTCGCTGCGCAAAGATCTGGTAGCACCGGATGTGGTGAATCTGTTGCAGGCCGCGGCCCGCGTCGTGTTTGTCGCGCGACGCGGCACGCTCGGCGATCAGATCGCCCGAGTGCGCGAGCCCGTGGCGCGGCGCGAGCCGCCAGTTCGTAACGAAGCGAGTCAAGCGCCTCCGGACGCAATTCACGCGCAGCCAGCCGCCTCGCTGGAATTTTTCAACGGGCTCGGGGGGTTCTCCACGGCTGCCAACGAATACGTGATCGTCCTCAGCGAGGGTCGCTGGACGCCGGCGCCGTGGACCAATGTGATTGCGAATCCGCGATTCGGCTTTATGACGACGTCGGATGGCATCGGTAGCACGTGGTATTTGAACGCGCAACAAAATCGATTGACACCTTGGTCGAATGACCCCGTCGGCAACGCGCCGTCGGAAGCGATCTATTTGCGGGACGATGTCACCGACGAGCTATGGAGTGTCACTCCGTTGCCGATCCGGCAAGCTGCGCACACGTATGTGATTCGGCATGGGCTCGGTTATAGCCGTTACGAGCACGAATCCCACGGCATCGCTGCCGAATTATTGCAATTCGTGCCCTTGCACGATTCTGTGAAAGTTGCACGCCTCAAACTCGTCAATCGCTCCGCGCGCTCGCGAAAGCTCAGCGTCACGCACTATGTCGATTGGGTATTAGGCGGTCAGCGTCACAAGACCTCGCCCTTCATTGTCACCGAGATCGAGCCGCGCACGCAGGCGCTGATGGCGCGCAATCCCTGGAATGCCGCTGAGTTTCGAAGTCAGGTGGCATTTCTTGACTTGGGTGGAGCGCAGCAGAGCTGCTGCGCCGATCGACTCCAATTCCTGGGTCGCCATGGCTCGCTCGCGAAGCCGGCCGCACTGCTATCGCCGGATTTACTGCCCAACCGGGTGGGAGCGGGTCTCGATCCCTGCGGTGCGCTGCAAGCGAAGCTGGTACTGAATCCCGGCGAGCAACGGGATTTTATTGTCCTGCTGGGAGCCGCGGACTCCGTGGACGAGGCGACGGTTCTCATTGAGCGTTATCGATCGATCGACTTGGATGCCGTGTTCACCCAGGTGACCGATTTCTGGGACAAGACGGTCGGTTCAATCCAGGTGCAGACACCCGATCGATCCATGGATCTTCTGCTCAATGGCTGGCTGCTGTACCAGACATTGGCTTGCCGCGTGTGGGCTCGCGCCGGCTTTTACCAATCGAGCGGCGCTTACGGCTTCCGAGATCAGTTGCAAGACGTCATGGCGTTATGCGTGTCCGCACCGGACTTGGCGCGCGAGCACCTGCTGCGCGCGGCAGGCCGCCAATTTCGCGAGGGCGACGTCCAACATTGGTGGCTCCCCCTGTCGGGCCAGGGTGTCCAAACGCGGGTGTCGGACGACCGGCTGTGGCTGCCATTTGTTCTTGCGCACTATCTCGGAGTTACCGGCGACAACGACATCCTCAATCAAGACATCCCATTCCTGCAAGGCGAGCCGCTGGCCGCAGGCACGGATGAGCGATTTTGGACACCCGAACCGGGTCCTTCCGCGACCATATATCAACATTGCGTGCTGGCATTGAATTCGAGTCTCGCTGTCGGCTCTCACGGCCTACCCTTATTCGGTACCGGTGATTGGAACGACGGCATGAACCGCGTGGGCGCCGAGGGCCGCGGCGAGAGCGTGTGGCTTGCGTGGTTTTTGCATTCTGCTTTGATGCGCTTTGCGCCGGTCGCCGAACGCCGCGGCGACACCCTCCACGCGGCCCAGTGGCGCAAACACGCCTTCGCAATCCAAAAAGCCATCGAGCGCGAGGCGTGGGACGGCGATTGGTACCGCCGAGGCTATTTTGACGACGGCTCGCCGCTCGGCTCGGTATCGAGCGAGGAATGCCGAATCGATTCCATTGCTCAGTCCTGGGCGGTTATTTCCGGAGCCGGTGATCCCGAGCGCTCGGTGCGCGCGATGTCCGCCGTGGATCGGCAACTCGTGAACCGCAGCGAAGGCATCGTGCAGCTGTTCACACCGGCCTTCTATCAATCGACCCATGATCCGGGGTACATCATGGCGTACCCGCGGGGTATTCGCGAAAACGGCGGCCAGTACACTCATGCTGCGATGTGGTCGGTGTTGGCATTCGCCCTGTTGGGCGATGGCGATCGTGCCGCCGAACTGTTCTCGCTCATCAATCCAATTAATCACAGCGGCAGTTCCGGCATCAACCGCTACAAAGTGGAACCCTATGTGGTGTGCGCGGACGTGTACTCCGCGCCACCGCACATCGGGCGCGGCGGCTGGACCTGGTATACGGGATCCGCTGCCTGGATGTACCGCACGGCGGTCGAGTCGATACTCGGCGTGACGCTGCGCGACGGGCAGCTCTCGATCAATCCGTGCATTCCCCGTGCTTGGCCGTCGTTCGAGCTCACTTACCGGCATCGATCGTCGCTGTATCGCATTCACGTTGCGAATCCGCGTGGCGTTTCGCGCGGCGTGGTGCGCATCTCGGTGGACGGCGCCGAGATTTCAATGCCCAGTACGGAAATCAGCTTGTTGGACGACGGGCACGAGCATCGCTGCCTCGTCACGCTAGGCTGATCATGATTCGAGCGGAGAACCCAGGTGGATAGCGGGTTAAGGTCGATCACGGACTGGTTGCGGGGCGTTCTCGCCGGCTGGATGGGTCGCGATGCCGAGCGTCCCATTTTGGGATCCCTATCCGCCACGGATTTAGGCGTGGTCTTGTTCTACGTCGGTATCACGCTGTGCTGCTGCGCCGGCGTCGCGGTGTATTTGCGACACCGCTCCAAGCACGCGGCCGCCACGGGTGGCTCCGCGGCAGAACTGCATCCACATGTCATCAGCGCCATCGGCAAACCGCTATACGCTCTGATCATCGTCTACGGCGTGTACGTCGCCGCGACGCCAATTCTGCTGAAACTGCGACCCGAGCAGGGATCCACGGCGGCCCGCGGCCTGCTCAACGCCTTGTTTGAAACAGGGGCACTCATCGCACTGTTTTGGCTGCTGTTCAGAGCAACTTATGTCGTGCAGGCGCGCCTCGCCGCGTGGCCGCTGGCAACGGCGAGTCAGATCGACGATCTGCTGGCGCCGCTGATCGGCACGATCTTGCGGGTTTGTATCATCGTTGTCGCCGTGATTCTTGCGTTGCCGCTCCTGCAGTTGCCGCCGGCGGCCGAAAGCGTCGTTGATAAGCTGACCAGCATTTCGCTCATTGTGGGTTTGTCGATACTTCTGGTGCGTGCCGTCACCATCGGCAAGCGTCTGGTTCTCAATCGCTTTGACATTTCCGCAGAAGACAATTTGCGAGCTCGCCAGGTTTACACGCAGATCAACCTCATCAGTCGAATCATCTATGTCGGCATCGGCTTTTTCGCGGTAGCGGCAACTCTGATGCTGTTTCAAGAAGTGCGCCACGTCGGCACCAGTCTGCTCGCCTCGGCCGGGATCGTGGGAATCATCGCGGGGTTCGCGGCGCAAAAGACCTTGGCAAATGTTTTTGCGGGATTTCAAATCGCATTAGCGCAACCCGTGCGACAAGATGACGTCGTGATCGTCGAGGGAGAGTGGGGCCGGATAGAAGAGATTACATTGAGCTTTATAGTGGTCAAAATTTGGGACGAGCGCCGTTTAGTAGTGCCGCTAAGCTATTTCATCGAAAAGCCGTTTCAAAATTGGACCAGAAGTTCGGCGGAATTGATGGGCTCGGTATTTATTTGGGTCGACTATAACTTTCCGGTGGAGCAAGGGCGGGTGGCGCTTCAGGGCATCATTGAGTCGAGCAGTCTGTGGGATCGGCGCTTCTGGAATTTACAGGTAAGCGATGCGTCGGAGAAGACCCTGCAACTACGCATCCTCGCCACGGCATCCAATTCTTCGCGGTCCTGGGATCTGCGCTGCGAAATACGCGAGAAATTCCTGGCCTTCATTCAGCAGAGCCACCCCGAATCGCTGCCGAGGATTCGAATGGATATTCCCGCAGCCGAGCTACCACCCTGAGCCCGGCACTGCCTGCACCTTATCCTCTGCTTGTCACTGCATCGAAAACCCGGCAATAGTGGCCGCCTGCGACTTGCCGATGTCGTCGTCGTTAAACCCCTGGCGACGCATCTCGGCCACCACCACGGCGAAGAATCCCTGACTCATGCCGCGCCACGCATGGTTGGTCGCGCCGCCGACTCGCGAAGACAGCAAATCAGCGTCGGACCCGATACCGACATGCTCGATCCCGATGGCATCTACCATGGCCGTGACGCTTGCGACAAATTCTTCGGGCGAGTCCGCAAGGTGCGTCCACACACCGACGATGCCTCCCGCTTCGGCCACCACGTTAGCGTGCTCCTTGCTGATTAGAGCTGCAGCCCTCGCCCCGGCTGTTGGCTCCCGCCCGCGGGGCCGGCGGGATTCGGTCCGAAATGAGGATGCGGCTCGGTGCCGGCCGGATAGCCATGGTTGTGCATGTCGATGCCGATGGACTTGGCCATCACCTGTGCCACTCGAGCATCAAGCGCGGCCGTGCCGCAACCACGCGGGGGATATCAGCGCGGCGCTGCCCGCCGCCGCCGCCAAGAGAAAATTACGCCGAGAGAATCTCCGACTGGTTTTCGAACCCTTGATGTCCCATCCTCCGTCCCATTGCGACGCATGAATTTCCGTAAAGCCTTACTGTCAACTTTGCAGCTCATCGAGCGATCGCCTGAGGATCTCGAGGGTGCGAGCACTATCGCCAAGTTTGTCGAGGCCAAACAAACCGATGCGAAAACTGCGAAAATCATCACCTTCATCGCATTGCAAAGGGACACCCGCGGCGATTTGAATGCCTAAGTCACGAAACGCTTTGCCCGATTGAATGTCAGGACGAGTGGTGTAACTGACCACGACGCCGGGCGCATCGAAGCCGGCAGCGGCAACGCTCGGGAATCCTCGCTGCTTGAGCATATCGCGTACCGCGCTTCCCAAGAGCTTCGCCTGCTCGGCAGCCCTCCGGAAGCCAAACCGCTCCGTGGCGAGCATGGCGTCGCGGACCGCGACCAGCGCATCCGTCGGCATCGTCGCATGGTAGGCGAATCCGCCTTTCTCATAGCTTTCCATGATCTGGAGCCACTTCAATAAATCGCAGGCAAAGCTCGAGCTCTTGGTCTCTCCGATCCGCGCATACGCGCGCTCACCGAGGCCAACAAGACCGCAACACGGAGGGCCGCTCCAGCCTTTCTGCGGGGCGCTAATAAGCACATCGACCCGGCAGTCAGCCATGTCGATCCACACGGTGCCCGAGGCGATACAATCGAGGACGAAAAGTCCGCCGACTTCGCGCACGGCGGCGCCGACGCCACGCACATAGTCATCGGGCAAGATGATGCCGGAGGCGGTTTCCACGTGCGGCGCAAATACGATTGCCGGGCGATCGCGCTTGATGGTTTCGATGACATGCTGCAGGGGCGGCGGCGAAAATGGCGCTTGCGGGTCCGAACCCAAACGCACCGCCTTCAAGACCAGAGCATCGCGGCTGATCTGCCCCATGTCGAGAATCTGCGTCCATCGATAGCTAAACCAGCCATTGCGAAGAATCAAGCATTTCTGGCCGGTCGCAAACTGCCGCGCCGCCGCTTCCATCGCGAAAGTGCCGCTGCCCGGGACGATCACGGTCGAGTGCGCGTTATAGGCGCTTTTCACGATGCGGGAGATATCATTCATCACCGCCTGAAAGCGCGCCGACATGTGATTGAGCGCGCGATCGGTGTAAACCACCGAATATTCGAACAAGCCGTCCGGATCAGGACTCGGCAGCAGTGCCGGCATACATATCTCCTTTCCACATCAGGTTTCAGGCCACTTTGAAATCATACAGTAGCGTGATTGACGTCGATTTACAGTATGGTTATCATCTAAATAGATGTCAGCGGTATTCTATTTTTCGCGCCCTCATTCAGGAGCTCAACCATGCCACGTGCTTCAAAGGAACAAGCTGAAGCGCATCACCGGCTCGTCATCGAGAATTCGGCGAAGCTGATCCGCGAGCGAGGAATTGACGGGGTAAGCGTCGCCGATCTGATGCAGTCGGCGGGTTTGACCCATGGCGGCTTTTATGGGCACTTCGATTCCAAAGAGCAGCTGGTCGCAGACGCGTTCTTGCATGCTTTCCAAGTCTCCATTGAGCGCTGGAATCATCGCGTTGCCGGCGAGCTCACCGCGGCAGATGGATTTAGGGCTCTGGTTGAAGCCTATGTGACCGCGCGCAACCGCGACAATCCGGGAACCGCTTGTCCCGCCCCTGCGCTCATGAGTGATGTCGCGCGCGAACCGGCGAACTCTTCCGTTCGCGCAACGTATCGCGACGGTATCAAGCAGCTACTGACCATCATGCAAGCCACGCAAGTCGACGAGGATCCGCAGGTGGCTCGGCGGCATACCCTGGCTCAATTCGCGATGATGGTAGGCTCGGTGGCATTGGCTCGAGCAACGGTTGGCGATCCTCTCTCCGACGAGTTCCTCGGCAGCGTACGCGAGACGCTGTTGGAAACGCCGAAAGCCCATGCGACGCCGGTTGCGCGGCGTCGACGGCATTGATTTCATGCTAGCCACACCATTTTCGCAGTGGCTGCAACGACGCGGGATCCACTACGCGTGGGTCGTCATGGCGATCGTATTTTTGGCAATGCTTGTCTCCTCAGCCGCGCTCGGATTGCCCGGAGCATTCTTGAGGCCGCTCAACCGCGAATTTGGATGGAGCACCGCGCAAATCTCCTCGGCGTTGGCGGTGCGTTTCGTTCTTTACGGTCTTATCGGCCCATTTGCCGCGATCCTGCTGGAGCGCTTTGGGGTGCGACGAATTGTGTGCACGGCGCTCGCCATGACCGCTGGCGGGGTGTTGCTGGTAACGCAAATGACCGCGCTCTGGCAGCTCGTCTTTTTATGGGGAGTCGTTTTGGGGATCGGTTCAGGCCTCACCGCGCTCGTCTTGGCGGCAACGGTTGCTAATCGCTGGTTTGAGAGCAAACGGGGCCTGGTACTCGGGCTATTAACGGCAAGTTCGGCCACGGGGCAACTGATATTTTTGCCGCTGGCGAGCGCCTTGATCGAACATTTTGGTTGGCGCGTCGCCGTCATGCCTGTCGTGATCGCTAGTCTTAGCGTCGGCGTCGTCGCGTTCCTCTTTATGCAGGATCGGCCGAAATCCTTGGGTCTCGTGGCCTTCGGCGCCGATCCGCGCTCGCCGCCGGAACCCGCCGCAACAACCGGGCAGATGGGGTTCGGCACTCCGGTGAGTGCGCTGCTAAGCGCCTCGCGCAGCGGTACCTTCTGGGTGCTGGTCGGTACATTTTTCGTCTGCGGCCTGAGCACCAGCGGTCTGATTCAGACCCATTTCATTTCGCTTTGCGGCGACTTCGGGCTCGCGGCCATTCCGGCCGCATCGGTGCTCGCAATGATCGGTGCGTTCGACTTCATTGGCACGATCGGTTCCGGCTGGCTGTCCGATCGAATCGACAATCGCAAGCTCCTCTTCTGGTACTACGGCCTGCGCGGCCTATCGCTGCTCTGGCTGCCGCATTCGGATTTCACTTTTTACGGTCTATCCCTATTTGCCATGTTTTACGGCCTCGATTGGGTTGCCACAGTGCCACCCACGGTAAAGCTCGCAACATCCGCTTTTGGCAAACAGCGCGGCGCGATGATCTTTGGGTGGATTTTTGCGGCGCACCAGATTGGCAGCGCGACCGCCGCTTACGGTGCGGGCCTCAGCCGAACGCTGCTGCTGACGTACTCACCGGCGCTGTACTCCGCGGGTGCGGCGTGCATTATCGCGGCTTTGGCAATTTTCCTGATCGAGCCGGTTAAAGCGAGTCGAGCTCTCGCCACAGGATCTCCCGCACCTCAGACTTAGTAATCTCGCATGAAATTCGCTCATCGTGCGCAAACCCTGCGAACGCACTTATAATCCCTGTGCCGCATAATTCAACCAGGGCTGCGGCGCCAATCAAAAAAAGGGGAAATGCAGATGCAGCGGAATTTGACAGCCTTGTTGGGTGCAGTATTGGGCGCAGCCGTCATGGCAAGCCTGCCTATCCAAGCCCAAACGACGGAAGCGAAAGAAAAGCCAGCCTTATACAGCTACGTGGCCGACTGGCAGATGCCTCGCGCGAAATGGACCGAGTTCGAAAAGCCGAGTCCGGCAAGCGACAAGATACTCAGCCAGGCGCTCGCCAACGGCACGCTGGTCGCGTATGGAACAGACAAGATCGAGGTTCATAGCGCCGAGGGTCCGACCCACGACAGCTTTTGGTCTGGAATGACGATGGCTGGCTTGCTGGACGTACTGGATGCGTTCGGGAAAGGGCCACCGGACGTCACGTTGCAGAGCGCCACGAAGCACTGGGACGGCATCTATGTCAGCCACTTCTACAACTGGAAATCCGGAACCTACAAGGACGCGTATACCCACACCTCGTACTACAAGCTAAAAGAGACTGCCGCCGATGATGCACTCGAGATGGTAAGCAAAAATTTCATCGTGCCGCTGATGGAAAAACTGCTCGCCGACGGCAGCATCATCGAGTACGAAATCGACGAAGAAGCCATCCATACCGAGTCTCCCGCCGGATTTTGGCTGGATTACATCACTCCAAACTCTGCCGGTTTGGACAAGGTGAACGCAGCGCTCGGCCAAGCGCTCAAGGGCAATACCTTCGCCGGGCCTGCTTTCGGTTCCATGACCGAGGGTGCCGACCATCGCGACTATTTGTCGCGCAGCACCGTGA
>Ga0302319_10018215_pt1 | contig 12821 bp, 9 predicted proteins | sample Bog_T0_2_FD_203319 | JGI IMG/M metagenome (GOLD analysis project Ga0302319, IMG submission 203319) | Peat permafrost microbial communities from Stordalen Mire near Abisko, Sweden - Bog_T0_2 | ecosystem: Environmental > Terrestrial > Soil > Wetlands > Peat | place: Sweden: Abisko, Stordalen Mire...
AATTCGGGTAATTGTCACCCTTGATCCCTCCCCCCGTTGAGGGGCGAGGGAGTCGCGATCGGCCATCGTCAGTATTTCGTCCTCGTCGGGCAAACGAAACCTTGGGATTCGCATTTATCGGCAAAACGTGTAGAATAACCGCATGGATTTTGGCCAAACGCGAGTGGCGGCATTAGCGAGGCGAGGCGCAACCACCTGGAAGATTCTCCCGGCGGTGCTGCTGACAATTCTCCTGGCGGCCTCAACAGGGTACTCGTTCACTGGATTATATGTATTTGGGGATAGCCTCTCGGACACGGGGCGCAATCCGGCGCCCGCGCCGCAATATTACAACGGCCGCTATTCCAATGGCCCGCTCTGGGTCGAGTATCTATCCACCGACCTGGGCCTGCCGTACAATCCCTCGAACAATTTTGCCGTGGCCGGTAGCACGACGTCCGATCTGATTTCCCAGATCGCGGGCCTGACGCCTTCCACGAATCTTCAAAGCGCACTTTTCACGGTGCTGTCCGGCGGGAATGATTTCTTGGACAATGCCATCGCCCTGGGCGTGAACGATTCGGCCTGGAACAATGTCGTGACGACGAGCGTAGCCAATGTGACGAACGCGGTCAACGCCCTGTACACCGCCGGCGCGCGTGAAATCATCGTGGGCAACCTGGCCCCGGTGGGCAATACACCGGTATTCCAGGCCAGCCCCGTAGGTTATGGGAGCTATGTGGATTCGAAGGTGGCGGCGTTCAATATTCTGCTCGCCTCGGCGTTGACCAACGTCATGCGACAAGATTCCGGATTACGGATTTATCTCTTGGACGACAACGCCTTTTTCGCCAAAATCCTAAACACACCGGCGTTATTTGGTTTCACCGTCACGACCAACGGCGCATTGGAGGATCCGAATCTAACCGACAAGAGTTTCACGGGGCCCGGGGCGGACTATGTATTCTGGGACTTCATCCACCCCACCACCAAAGTGAATGCGCTAACTGCGGCGCAGGCGGTCCTAAGCGTTTCCGTGCAGTTGCAAATGGTGCGCAATGGATCCGAGGCAAATCTGGTGGCGGGCAATCTCTATCCCGGTTTGCCTTATATCGTTGAAACCAGCACAAACCTATCCACCTGGTCAAAGTACGAGACGATCAACGCCACCGGCACCAATGCGACGGTGGTGCTGACGAACGGACCGGGGACGAAAGCCTATTATCGCGTGCGATATTAAAGCCACTTCAGACCGAGTCTTAAATCTTCGAAGGGCTGGTTCAATTCCGGATGGAATTGACGTTGTTCACGATCACGCCTTAGGAATTTTCGGGCGCCAGGCGCGGTGCGGTCAATGCAACCCACCATGTAAGCGTTCGCACCCGGACGGTTTTTCAGCAAGTTTGTTTTCGCCGGGGATTTATTACCGGCGCCTAAGCGTGAGATTCATGAAGGGGCTTCAATTGGCGGGTGACATCTTCCAGCCAATCGTTGCCGGGGAGGGCGTAGGGGCGGAACGTTTCCAAGATTCCTTCTCGATCGTTGAACAGCACGGCACGGTGCAAGCCGAGGGTGGCGGCGTCCGGAGCGTCGATGAAACTGGCGGAATCCGTGGCACTCATCTGGAATGCCACGCGCATTTCAATTTCGCCGAGCGTTTTGCGGCCGATGAAACGGTTCACGTTGCTATAAGAGTCGCAGGTGATAATGACATGGATGCCGCGCGCGGGGCCTTCCGTGATCAGTTCCACCAAGGTGGCGGCGGGTGAGGCTTCCGCGGGGCTGGAGGAAAAACTAAATTCATCCTCCTGCCGCAGCTTCTTGAAATTTTGCAGATCGTGGATCATCACAAAAATTTCCGGCGCGGCCGCTTCGTTTTCCTGGCGCCGTTTCAATTCCGCCGACAAATTGCCCATGACCTCGGCGAGATTGCCATTGCCGGCCTGGGTGACGGATTGAGGCACAGCCTCAATGACGCGCTGGAAAAAGTCCAATTGCGGAAATCCGGGCGGCAGGTTGTGAAGCACATAAAACTGCGCGTCCTCCGCCGGGAATTGCGCCGCCAGGGCGACGAGCGCCACGGATAAAATGGTCAGCCCCCGTTCGTCGCTCTGGCCGACCACCAGCAGATTCGCGGCGCTTTGGCGGCGGAACACAGCTTCGGTCGGCTCCTTGATGGCGTTCGGCGCCCCGAGCCAGACGCGGGAGGCCGGCAGGCGGGTAACAATATTCCGCGCGTTCGCAAGGACCGCGTTCAACAGATGATTTTCCCGCACGTCGGCCGGGGCGTTGCCTTCGAAAACAATGGGACCAGGGTAGCTTCGCCCGGACTTGATCGCCTGGGCGCTGATCTTGGACAGGTATTCTTCGCGCACGCGGTCGGACAACCACACGGCCTGGAACGGGCTGTTGCCTTCGATGGTTCCGGCGGTGTCGTTGTAGATGCCCTCACCCGGTCGCGATAGCAGGCGCGGCGCGGGATTATCCTGATCCATGATCAGGTAGGCATCCGCCTCATTGCATTGGAGAGCGATGCGAATAACCATCTGGCCGATGGTGGCGCGCGCCAGCGTGTAAGCGCCGCCCAAGGTCTGCGAACCCAGCAGGACATGGATGCCGAAGGCGCGGCCCTGACGCACGATGCGGTCGAGCAACACGGCGGCGTTTTGCGAAACGCGGTCTTCTTCCACGAAGAATTCCTGAAATTCGTCAATCATGAGCAACGTGCGCGGGACGGGCTCCTGGCCGCCGCCGCGTTTGTAGCCGGCCAGATCCTGCGCCCCGGCCTTGCGGAACAGATCGCCGCGCCGCCGCAATTCTTGGTCGACGCGCTGCAGCACGCTCAGGCCAAAGGCCCGGTCGCTCTCGATGGCGACGACTTTTGCGTGCGGCAGCCGATGATTGCCGTAGCATTTGAACTCAACGCCCTTTTTGAAATCCACCAGATAAAACTCGACCTGTTCCGGGCTGCACCGCAGCGCGAGATTGGTGATGATAATATGGAACAGCGTGGATTTGCCGGATCCCGTCTTGCCCGCGATCAGCGCGTGCTGTCGCGTATCCCGGCCAACGGCGAGGTATTGCAACTTCGTCGCGCCGGACCGGCCAATGGGCACGCGCAACTCCTCGCTCGTTTCGTCGGTCCAGACCTCGTGATCCGATGGCGCAATTTGCGCAAAGGGCACTTCGACGCGATTGGAATTTTTCCCGGCGTTACCGATTCGTCGCAGCAGTTGCGTGGTGAATTCGGCGGAAGGCAGGGTATCCAGAAGGATCCTGGTTCCGTCGGCGTGCCAGTTGGTCAGCTCAAATTCCTTGGGCATGCGCGTCAGACAGACACTGTGACTGCGCAACTCGTCCGGAACGAAATCCGGCGGCAGGGCGCTGCGCTGGTCCCATTGGATAAGGGTAAAAACACCACAGCGCGCGCCATTGGCGGCGATATTGCGCAAGCGTTTGGCGGCCGTTTCGCTGAAATTCACCGGAAACGAGGCGATGACGAGGAAATGATATTTCTCGGCAATGCTGCCGGCCGCCGCATTGTATTCGGTGATGGTGGCGTACTCATTGCGCAAATACATCTGGATGATTTTTTCCATGTGCTCGTTGAGTTCCGCGAGCTTTTCCTCGAACTGGCCGGTTTGCGTCCAGATGCGACTATTGATATAGCTGGCTTCGAAATCGGCCAGGTGCATCAGGGCGGCGAAATTTTGTCCCAAGCCCACGGGATCAAAGATGGTAAACTCCAAGCGTCCCGGCGGTGTGGTGGCCAGGAGGCGCAAAATAATATTGTTGATCGCATCGACCGCTTCATCCCCGCCTATCTTGCCCGTCTCAAACAGCAGCGATCCCTGCTGCGGATGGGTTAACGACAAGGGCAACCACAGCGTCGGCGGGCAGGGCAGCGCCAGGCGCTGATCTTTGGGCAGACGGCCGAAGAATTTTCCGGTCTCGATTTCCAGCTGCGCGAATTTGACAGCGTTGAAAAATTTTGCGGGCGGCGTCCAATTATCCCACCCAGCGGATTGCCAATCGGGGAACAACTTTTCGGTGGCCGCAGCGGCGGCCTGAATTCTCTCGAAAAGCGGCAATCCGCGGCCTTGCCAATCGGCCAGGAGAGTTTGCCAGCCATTTTGGAAATCATTTTTCAAACTGGCCAGCCGGGCCTCACGGGCGTCGGCCAATTGCCGCGCCTGGACTTTGCGTTCCTGGCGCAGCCGATCCATGGTTTCATCATGCGCCTGCTTAATCCGCATCAACTTGGTCCGGAGCAATTCCTCGTCCCGTTGTTGAAGGCGAGAAACACGCAATCCCAAGTTGGTGAGGCAATTGTCACGCAGCCGCAAGTTTTCCCGATTTTCCCGTCTCCATTGTTGGTTAACGGCGTGTTTCGCCTCCTGAAATTGCTGTTCGATTCGCTGCTGTTCTATTTGATGCTGCGATGACATTTTTTCCCAGGCGGCATCCACAGACTGACGGGCGCGGAGGAAGTCAGCGGCAATGGCGGTAGCGAGCGGGGAAGCGGAGCGCAAACCGATTAGATAAAGCGCTATGATCCCGACCAAGGCGGCCCCAGCAATAAGGCCCTGCAAAGGGGTCACGGCATGAATGCCAAGGTGCGGCAAAGCCAGGCTGGCCGCAACCACTCCAATCAGCACCACAGCCCAAAGCCAGATGGGCGCAAAGCGAAACAGGACGGGCAACGGAAGTTTCTTAAAGCGGTTGAGATCCGCCGTAATTTTGGCACACGTCCGGTGAAATTCATCGAGGGTCTCGTTTCTGCCGGCGGGCAGGTTGACGGCTGACGATGCGGCACTCAAGGCCCGACGGAACTTGCCAAAACCGCCGAACGCGCTGCGAACGGATTGCTCGAGCGGCTGGAAGACGGCGGCCGCCTCATCCAATCGCTCATGAAACGTTCCCAGATCGGCGGCTTCCCGGGTGAGCGCGGCATCGCGCTGCTGTTCCGCCTGCACCTGGCCGGCGTGAGCCCGGGCCTTGCATTCATTATCCTGGGCAGTGATCGTGGCGAGCTCCTTTTCCTGGACATGGGCGAGGGACCGGTCGATCCACACTTTCCGCCGGTTGAGCCGGGAACGCAATATGGCGGCGTCAGCTTCGAAGGCATCCATTTCGGCGGACATCCGCTCGGAGGCGGCCGTGATTTCCTGATTATCCCGGTTGGAGAAGCTTTCCTCTTCACGGGCGGATTGATCGCGGAGGATAGTGTTTAACTGTTCCTCGCGCGCAGCGACTTCCTGCACCGCACTCTTTAACGTATCCAACTGCGCCAGCAGCGCATTGCTTCCAATAGGGCTATTCACATTCTTTCCTGATTCGGTTTAATAGTTCGTCCAATTTTTCGATGGCGTTGGTGGCCTGGTTTACGCGGGGGGGAAGATCCTGCATGAAGTGGCGGTCAAATTCCGCGCTGCGGGAATCGCGCCAATGGCTTTGCGTGCTCGCCCAGCGGAGCGTAAAGCTCTTCGTCAGGGATGCCAACCGGCTTTTTTGGCCATTGAGATTCATGGCGGCAGATCCGGGTTAGCGGCCGGCACGGAAGCGGGGGTGGTGGGCGACGCCGCAGCGGAGACTTCGGTATAGGCATCCAATGCTTGAATAGCCTGGTCCAAAAACAGCACGCCGTTTTCCATTTCACCGGTCAGGTATCCCTGCAGTTGCCCAACCTGTTTCAGCAACGGATCGGAGAGCGCCTCCAGTTCGCGCTCCCATCGTTTCAGGGTCACCATTTTCTGTTCCGCTTCGTGCAGGGCGCGCTGGGCCTTCTGCACCGCCATGGTTTGGAGCGTGGAAGAGCGTTGCAAGGTGGACATTTTGGCGCTGAACAATTCGGCCTGGGCTTCTTCCAGTTTCTGGCGGCGGATACGGATCTGCGTTTCCCAATAGCCGCGCTGTTCGATCTGCAGCCAGTATTTCATGCGGGCCACCTCGTCGCTCACTTCTTCCACGACCGGGCGCATGTGGCCGAGAAACACGATGAGGTCGGCGCGGAACGCGGCAAGGGCCTCGACGGAAGTGATTTGGGCTTGTCCGGACATCTTAACGCTGATTCAGATATTCTTCGATGCGCTGGGCTTTGCGGAGCAGAAACGGGGTATGGGCCTTGGACAATTCCGTGAATTTTTTCAGCGCCTTGAGGGCCTCCCGGAACTCCTCGGAAAACTTTTCGTGCTCCTGGTCCTGCCAGGTATCGCCGAGGGCCGAAAACCGCGCGTGCAGCTGGGACATCCGGTTTTCGACGTCCGTATTGAAGCGGTGCAGCTCGGCAGCGAATCGCCGCACCTTTTCCGGGTCCATGATGGCTTGGGACATAGATGAGTTTTGATCTTTGTTACAAATTGCCATATCTCGACGCCGGGCGCCACTGGATAGCCAACTTTTTGGCGCAGGAGTGACCGCCGGGCGTAACTACCTGCAAACCAAAAGCCCCGGACACCGGCCGCTCTCCGGCGTACCGGCCGGATCCAACGAACTGCTCGACAAACAGCCCGGGAAAGGGGATATAAACCCGATGCAAATCAGATCCCTCATTGTTTTGGCCGCCCTTTTGGGTGCGGTCCCGCTGGCGCGGGCTGACGAAACTCTTCCTTTGCTCAAGGTTGGCGACAAAGTCTATAAACAGGTTTTGGTCACCAAGGTGACCGCCACGGACGTCTATTTCACGTCCAGTGACGGCATGGGCAATGCCAAGCTGAAGAATCTGGAACCGGAGTTGCAGCGGCATTTTCACTACGATCCCGACAAGGCGGCGGCGCTGGAGCAACAGCAAAAGATTGATACCGGCCGCTACCATGAGGCGGTGCTGCATCAACCACCGGCCGTCGTTGCGGCGGCGCAGGAGCCTTGGGTGGCTCGAACGGGGGGCAAGCATTCCGAGTGGGGAACGGATCTGCCGGCGGCGTTGAACCAGGCGCGCACGGAACACAAGAATGTGTTGCTCGATTTTACCGGGTCGGATTGGTGCGAATGGTGCATGAAGTTCGATGCCGATGTGCTCAAGCAGAGTGATTTTCTGGATTACGCCGGGAAGAACCTGATTTTGGTGCGGCTGGATTTTCCGCGCCGCACTCCGCTCAGTCCCGAACTGACGGCGGCGAACGAAGAGGCCGGCAAACGCTTTCACGTGGAAGGTTACCCGACGTTTATTCTGCTGAGTGACGATGGCCGGGAATTGGGCCGCCAGGTCGGTTACCGCGAAGGCGGACCCGCCGCCTTTATCGCGGAACTGAATTCTTACGCCGGCCGTTGAGGCGAAAATTAAAAACCGGCCGCGTAAGTATTGCGGCCGGTTGAGAGATCATTTTGGCCAGCCGATTCCAGTCGGCCTTTTTCCTGGCGTTTAATTTCCGAGATAGTCGCGCGGATCGGTCACGCGGCCGGTCAGGGCGCTCGCGGCAACCGTGGCCGGCGAGGCGAGGAACACCTGTGATTCCTTGTCGCCCATGCGACCGGGGAAGTTGCGGTTCGTGGCACTGATGCATTTGATACCGGATTTATTGATGCGGCCAAAAGTATCGACGGGTCCGCCGAGGCAGGCGGCGCAACCGGCGTTTTCGGTCATTTGGACGCCCGCATTGACAAGCACTTCCCAAATGGTTTCCTTGCCCCAGTAGGTCGATTGCAAGTCGCGCACGATTTCCGGCGTGGCCGGGACGCCAAAAGTGTCGATGGTCACCTTGCGGCCGCGCAAGACGCGGGCGAATTCCACGAAATCGCTGGTTTTGCCGCCGGTGCAGGAGCCGACGTAGGCGCGGTCCAGTTTCACATCCATCTCGCGGGCCTTTTTGCGCTGGCCCGGATCCGGATGGCAGGCGACGGTGGGTTCAAGCTGGTCCAAATCAACGACCATTTCGTACACGAACTTTTCCTTATGATCGCGGGCGACGGGTTCGTAGGTGGATTTGGTGTCATTCAATTTCACGCGGGCATCGACGTATTCGGCGGTGCGGGAATCGAATTCAAAGATGCCGTTCTTGCCGCCGGCTTCGATGGCCATGTTGGCGATGGTCATGCGGTCATCGATGGAAAGATTATGGGCGCCTTCGCCATCAAACTGGAGCGCACGGTAGGTGGCGCCATCGGAACCGATTTCGCCGATGCAATGGAGGATGATGTCCTTGGCCATGACGCCGGGCTGCAAACGGCCTTCCAAACGGAAATGCATGGTTTCGGGAACCTTGATCAGCAATTTGCCGGTGCCCATGATGAAACCGGCGTCGGTATTGCCGATACCGGTGGCGAACTGATTGAACGCGCCCGCCATGCAGGTATGGGAATCCGTGCCGAACAGCACTTCGCCGGGGCGGGTGTGACCTTTTTGCGGGAGGGCGGTGTGGCAGACGCCGGCGTAATGGGAGCCGTATTGCCGCTTCATATTGCCTTTGACGGTGTCAAAAACCCAATGCCCGTTGGGATCATCGATGACGTCGTAGAAATAGGGCAGCTCCTGTTCCTTGGCGAAATCGCGCAGGATGTCGACATTGCGGTTGGACTTGGAATCGGCGGTGAAAATGTAATGGTCGGGGATGATGACGATCTTGGTTTTGTCCCAGACTTTGGCGGTTTTGCCGAATTCGCGTTTGAACACGCCGATGGTGCCCGGCCCGCAGACATCATGGGTCATCAACACGTCGGCATTCACCCAGATATTATCGCCGGCCTGCACGCGCGCTTTGCCGGAAGCACGGGCCAGGAGCTTTTCAGTCAACGTCATATGGGAAGATAGTATACGAGATTGACCGGCACATCAACTCCGGTTTGGGGAAGACGAGATGGCGGTGGACCGGGATACGGGAATGGAGCAGCGGCATATTGGGGAAATAAAAAATGCATGGTTAAAATGGCTTAAATTGGCTTGAATTGGCTTAAACGGCGATGTTCGCCGCTGGTTTTGAGTGACGAATTCCGGCCGGACGATGGCCGGACGGCGTTGACGGGATTTTTCGTTTGCCCTGGCTTGGGAAGGAAAACCAATCCCGGGCCTGCCAAGGGTTGACTATGGCGGATGGGTGCCGGAAGCCGGCCAAAACGCGACCGGGCGGCCGGTGGAACGGGGCGATCAGCGCAGGCTCCGCCGAATCGCGCTGGGGCGAACGCGATGGGATGCAAACGAGGTCTGATCGTCATCGCCGCCATTATGACACGGATTGGAAAAAAGCGCACGTTAGCGGGAAACACGAAAGCAACGTGACGTTGCATCCCATGGCATCCTCCCGGATGCGGCACATGCGCAAGCCGGTCCATCTGAATGAAGGGTGCTTTTCATGAGTGTGGGATTGGGACTCGAAAGACTTTCTTGGAGAGAATTTACGGATGGACCAGGCGAGGCGCGATTGATGGCCGAGAAGCAAGGTGGTTGTGTGGTTTAATGCTGGCAATGGCGGCGCGCACAGGATTGCGAGCCCTGCCTTGGGCGATGGGCAAACTCGGGTGGCACACTTTTGCGAGTCTGTTTGCGGGCGTCGAAAAAGCGGCGGAGCCCCGCCGCAGTCCAAAACGCTTGCGACTGCCTAGCATTGAGCCCGGTCTCGTAGGCTGACCCCAGGTTCAGCAGATGCCAAATCGCCTCGTCGCGAAGCGAAAACGCCACCGGGCGATCCCGGCGGTTTACTACGGCGCGGGAATGTGAATTTTTTTGCACCGCATCGGCGGTGGCGGGACGATACCCTCGGAAACGCCTTTCGATGATACGATGGTTCATCTGCTGAAGCACCGCACTCGAAGACGCTTTGCGAAAAGGGGATAGAGCGAGAAATGCCAAGGAATAGGGATACTCGGATAATTCGCATGCGTTACGAGGGCAGGACGGCTATCATGAATTTCAACCCTATGAACCATGACGAAGAGCAACTGAAGTTGTTGGCCATTTTTCACTATGTGGTGGCCGGGGCCGCTGCGTTGTTTTCCCTGTTCCCATGCTTTTATGTGGTCTTCGGGCTCGTGGTTCTTTACGGCCCGAGCGAATTTGCCAAGCCGGGACAGAATCCGCCGCCAGCGTTTCTGGGATGGATCATGATCATCATGGGCGGAGTTTTGATCATGCTGGGTCTCACCTTGGCAGCGCTGGTTTTGGCGGCGGGCCGCAGTCTCGCCCGACGGAAACGCTTTACCTTTTGCGTGGTCATGGCGGCGGTGGAATGCCTGTTCATGCCGTTCGGAACGGTGCTGGGCGTCTTTACGATCGTGGTGCTAAATCGGGATACGGTGAAAGCATTGTTTGCGGCCGCTCCCCTGCCACCGCCGGAGTAGTTATTTTTCCCAGCAACAAAAACCAAACGGAACAGGATAAACTCATGAAACGACCCACGGCAGTAACGGTATTCGCTATTCTTAACATTGTATTCGCGGCCTTTGGCATCCTCGGCGTGCTCGGCTCCGTGATGCTGTTCGCGGCGACGGAAGCCACTTCCAAGAACCCGATTATCCAGATCATCCATGACAATCCCACCTATGCCGCGTGGATGAAAATTTCCATTGTGCTGGGCTTGTTGATTTCGGGCGCCCTTCTGGCGGCAGGAATCGGACTGCTGCAACTCAAGCCGTGGGCTCGCGTCCTATCCATCATTTATGCCATTTATTCCATCGTGATGGTTCCGGTCGGCTCGGTGGTAAATTACTTTTTCGTCGTGCAGCCGATGCTGCAACACGCCCATGGGGCACAAGGTCCGGAGCAAGCTGCCGCCATCGGCGGCGCCATTGGGGGAATGGTCGGCGGCTGTTTCGGCCTGATTTATCCGGTGCTGCTCTTGATCTTCATGCTGATGCCGAAAGTGGCAGCCGCTTTTCGCCCAGCGTGACGCTGGACCCAACTGCGGTCTGCCGACCGCAGCACATGCGATCCGATGAGGGGGACGCGATGGAACGGGCGCGGTAGATGCCCGGGTTCGTTCCGAATTGCAAAGGGCTAAGCGAAGATCGGAATGAATGCATTCTCCCGCGGGCGGTTTCTTCCATCCCTCATCAATGAACCGCAAACATTTTCTTTCAACGATTGACGTGCGCTCACTGCTCCCCTGCCCCTTCTCTTTGAGAGGATAGCCTCCCCTGGGCGCTTTGCGTGCCCTGATGGAAGAAGAAATCTCCGCGCGGGGCGAGTGTGCGGACCGGCATCCAGGTCCAGGGCGGTGCCGGTCTTACCGACCTTTGGGTTTTGGGAGCAAGCTTCCTTGGCCTGCGCTCGTCGGACTCGCTCCAGCCCAGGCGATCAAATTTCGGGCCTTCAGCCCTAATCCTTCGCTTCCGACAATTTGTTCCAATCTTCTGGCGGACCCCAGAGGGAAAATCCCAGCTTTGCGGGTCAATGGCATGTATTTAACCCGTGCAAATGGAAAATCTTCCACATTCAGTTTCTTAGAAGGGAATTGCATGAGGTCGGTTTTTGTTTTAGGAAAATGTTCCGGCCAGTTCCGACCCACGTTATGCTAAGGCGGCGGGGCTCCGCCGCACTCCAAAACGCGTTGCGATCAAAATGAATCCCCAGGGCCATGACGACAGTTTGCTGCTCCCCCCTGCAAACCAGATAATTTCCAGAAAATGGGCTTAATGAATCTTCAAAATGACCGATTGGTAAATGATATTTGGCGGGATTATTCGCAGGTAATGGGGGAGTTTCCCCGCCCAGACTGCGAACGTTTCGCCATAGCACATGCTTGAAAAAATCCCAACCCTCTTCATGAAAAACCAATTCTTTTGCGCTGCCCTGCTGGCGTTTACGTTTGTCTCCCCGGGCCGGAGCGCCGATGTGGTTTCCATCTGGGGCGGCGCGCGGGGAACGGTCATTTTAAAATCGGATGGGACGGTTTGGACGTGGGGCGCAAATCTCTACGGCAAGCTCGGCACGGGGGTGGACCCGGTAACGCTGGTCCGAACGAATGTTCCCGTAGAGGTGCACGGGCCCGGAAATATCAGTTACTTAAATTCGATCACCGCCATCCTGGGCGGCGAGGTCCACAATGTCGCATTGAAAGCGGATGGCACGGTTTGGGCCTGGGGCTACAACGCCTTCGGCCAGCTGGGCGATGGGACTACGAATGATGAATACGCCCCGGTTCAGGTGGGGTTGGGTTGCGTGCCGCCCCTGGGTTCGGTGACCAAGCTGGGCGGGCGCCCTTACTTCACGCTGGCCGTCAAGACGGACGGGACAATCTGGGCGTGGGGGATGAATCGCTATGGCCAAATGGGCAACGGCACGGTCAATCCACTTTCCGGTCCGCAGGTGACGGTGCCGGTGATGGTGAATGATTCCTCCCCGGGCGGCGCGATTAATAATCCCCGTCAGGTCACGTGCGGCTATCAATTCGGCGCCGCGTTGATGACCAATGGGACGGTCTGGACCTGGGGCAGCGGCAGTCACGGCGAACTCGGCAACGGCATTACCGGTAGCAGTTATACCCCGGCACTGGTCTCCGGGTTGACCAACATCAGCGCCTTTTCCGCGGGTTGGTTTCATATCCTTGCCCTGAGATCCGATGGCACCGTTTGGGGCTGGGGAAACAATTCCCACGGTGAACTGGGAGATGGAACGGTGATCAACCGCCTTGCTCCCGTCCAAGTTTTGAACGTAAGCAATATTGTTTCGGTTTCCGGCGGTGACGGCCATTCGTCGGCGCTGGCGGCCGACGGCAAGGTTTGGAAGTGGGGTCTGAATGATTTGGGCGAGTTGGGGAATGGCACGACGAATGCCCTTGCCAATCCTTTGCCGGCGCCGATCTTGACGGATAAGTTCGGCAATGGCTTCAGTAATATTGTCATGGTCGCCGCGCGCGATTATCACAATATCGCCGTGAAGGCGGATGGTTCGGTCTGGATGTGGGGGGCGAATG
>Ga0302319_10018217_pt1 | contig 12821 bp, 11 predicted proteins | sample Bog_T0_2_FD_203319 | JGI IMG/M metagenome (GOLD analysis project Ga0302319, IMG submission 203319) | Peat permafrost microbial communities from Stordalen Mire near Abisko, Sweden - Bog_T0_2 | ecosystem: Environmental > Terrestrial > Soil > Wetlands > Peat | place: Sweden: Abisko, Stordalen Mire...
GAAGAGCCGCCGCCGTTTCTCATCCGCGCGTTGCTTGTGCTTACCTGCACAGGCGTCAGCTTCGGTCACGGTTCCAACGACGGTCAGAAGGGCATGGGACTTATCATGCTCATCCTCATCGGAACAGTTCCCACGGCTTATGCGTTGAACCATGCGGTTGGTGTAAACCAGGTGGTCGATTTTGTTGCGGTATCGGATCAGGTGTCGGGAATCCTTACGACTCACGTCGACAAGAATGCGATCATGGGCGATCCCCGCGCAGACGTGACTGACTTCATCAAGTCAAAGAATTTTACGCCTACCACGATGGTTGCCCTTCGTGAACTGGTGGAAGATATCAGCCACGAAGTGGGGCTCTACAAGGAACTGAAGGCCGTTCCTGCGAAGGATCAGCAGAACGTGCGGAATGACATGTACGTGGCCAGCACGGCGCTGAACATCATGCACAAGAAGCACAACCCTGTATTTACCGATCAGGAAGATCAGGTTCTCACCAATTACCAGAAGAAGCTGGATGTCGCCACCAAGTTCATTCCGCTCTGGGTCAAGATCGCTGTAGCTCTGGCGCTCGGTATGGGCACCATGGTTGGCTGGAAGCGGATTGTGGTGACTGTAGGCGAAAAGATCGGCAAGGATCACCTGACCTATGCGCAGGGCGCCTCGGCGGAGCTTGTCGCCATGGCGACGATCATTGCCGCGGATAACTTTGGCTTGCCGGTCAGTACCACGCACGTTCTGAGTTCCGGGATCGCCGGAACGATGGTGGCGAATGGCAGCGGATTGCAGTGGTCCACACTGCGATCGATCGCCATGGCCTGGGTTTTCACTCTTCCGGCTGCGGCGCTGCTTTCCGGCGGACTGTTCTGGGTCTTCCGTCATTTCGGTTCCTAATCAAGCCTCAGTTCTTTCGGGCGTCCGGCTTTCGGGCGCCCGTTTGTTTTTGGACGTTCATTCGGGTTCGGTTACGGTAAACTCCCTGACGCGGTTGTCCCGAAGATTTCCACGAGGTGAAACCGATTCTCATGATGCGCCTGAGCTTTGCGGCAATCCTTCATTGCTCGTTTTGGTTCTTGATTGCGCCACCCTGCGGAGCACAGTCTACTCCGGAGACGTCACCGCAACCTGCGCATTCGCAAGAGAATCCCGAACTCAAACTGCGTCCTCCCGCTCCGCAAGAGGCTGAACAGGTCAAGGGAGGCCGCATTCAATTGGACATAGTGGTCACCGATGCAGCAGGCAAACTGGTTTCGGGCCTTGACCGCAAGGATTTCTCGCTTCTGGATGACAATCGCGCCCAACCAATTCTTTCCTTCAAGGCGGTTGATGGCGTGAATCCGGCAGCGCCGACGGAAGTCATTCTGCTGATCGACACGGTCAATACCGGGATTGGGCAACTGGACCGTATCCGTGAGGGAATCGGGAAATTTCTTCGCCAAAACGGTGGCCGGCTTGCCAATCCGACGTCGTTATTCTGGTTTACCGATGCTGGAGTCAAAGTACAGCCCAGACCTTCTATGGACGGCAACGCTCTGGCGGATATGGTCCGTCAGATCCCGCCCGGCGTCCACACGATTCCTCAAGCGGCGGGCTCGGAAGCGCTCTTAGAGCGGCTGCAATTGTCGGTGCGCACGCTATCTCTGATAACCGAAAATGAGCTCAAAAAGCCGGGAAGAAAGCTGCTGATCTGGACCGGCCCGGGTTGGCCTCTTCTGGCCCGTGAAGCGGCGGTGTACTCAGCGCGCGGACATCAACTGAACTTCGATTCGATCCTTTCGCTGTCCTCGGGATTGCGGCAGGCCCGGATCGAAATCTGCAGTCCAGGCGCGGGATCGGAATTCTACGTGAAGGACTTTCTGAAAGGCGTGAAGACAGCCAGGGAGGCTGGTTCCGGGAACCTGGCGCTACAGGTGCTGTCAGTTCAAACCGGCGGCATCACCCTGGACCCTGGGAACGGCAGCCGCCTGGTAGACGAAATAGGCGAATGCGCAGCGGATGCTGGAGCTTTCTACACGCTATCGTTCGATCCTCCCAAAGCCGAACATCAAGACGAGTATCACGACCTGAAGGTTGTGATCGACAGGCCGGCACTGAAGGCGCGCACCCGCACCGGCTACTATGACCAACCTTAGGACGCCAGTTGGTGCTGTCGGATGGCGCCGGGCAAGTATTTTTGCCCCGGTGTTGAGAATTCGACCTGGATTGGCCGCTACCTCACCGCGGAATTCCGCAGGGATTCTCCACTTCCGGTACCATACCTAAGGTGCCTGTCTAAGAAAATGAGTTTGAAAGCCAAGCTGGAAGCTGTGATTTATGCTGCCGAGGAGCCGGTAACGCTCCCGCAGCTCGCCATATTGTTTGCCGAGGATGTTATTGCCTGGAAGGCAGAACGGGACGCCGAACAGCGAGAGCTCATGCTGAGCGTCGCGTCCGGCGAGGGAGACGACGGCGCATCCGGGCCGTCGGATGCGACTCCTGCGCTGCAGAATATGGACGAAATCCTCGATGTCCTGAGCTATCAGGAGTCTGGCGCCCCGGAATCGATAGCCGCACTAGCGGTTGGCCAGGAATCTGAGAACGTGTCCGCGCCTGAGTTGGGCGTCGCGGTACTGGAGGTTTCTCCGGAAACGAATCTGCCAGCCGCCGACGTTGCGGATCAAGCTGTCGACGAAGTTGTCGCCCAGGTCGTGGATCCAGTGGCGGAAGCCAAGAGGCAGGAGCGTGCGCGCGAGCGCGAGGTTCGGGAAATCCTGCGCGGAGTGCTGGATGAGCTGATCGCCGAGTATGCGGAGGATAGCCGAGGCATCGAGATTCGCGAGATCGCAGGCGGGTTTCGCATGAGCACCAAGCCGGAGACCCACGATGCGGTACGGGCCTTTGTGAAGAGCCTGAAGCCGCCGATGAAGCTTTCGCTGCCGGCGCTTGAAACTCTGGCGGTGATTGCTTACAAGCAGCCGGTGACTGCGCCGGAGGTCGGCGAGATCCGCGGAGTTGATTCCGCAGGCGTTCTGGGCTCTCTCATGAGCCGTAAGCTGATCGCAACAGCGGGCCGCAAGCAGGTTATCGGGCGGCCGATGCTATACAAGACCACCAAAGAATTCTTGATGCGGTTTGGGTTGAAGGACCTGAGTGAATTGCCGTCGATGGAGGAGTTTGAAAAGATGGCGGCTCTGGAGTTGAACGAGGAATCACTGGAGGGGGAGTCCATGGAAGAGGAACAGGCAGAACCGGTAGAACAGAGCGGGGATTTGTTCGCACCCGAGGATACGACAGGGGGCGATCTCGGGAAAGGCAACGACGCGCCGCCGACGGCGCCGACGGACACGGTAGACACGGGCGGCGATCTGTCCAAGGGAAACATGTTGGAAGCGCACCGAACTTCGGGCGACCTGTCCAAGGCGAATATTGCAATGCCAACCAATGAAACGAAAGAGCCATAGGGCTGCACCCGGGCATCCAAGGGGCTATTCCCGGATGTCACCGAGGGATCACGGATGTAACCAAGGGAGTATCCGCTCCGGCCGCAACGTCCTCTGAGGAGGCGCGGAAGAACAGGCGCTCGTCGCGAGACAGAACGCAGAAGAATTTGAGGTAGTGCAATGATTTCCGATCCTGAAGGCAATTCTGCCGGGGATGCAGTCGATCCAATCGAACAAGTCGAAAATGAAGTGGCCACCGAGGTAAAACCAAAGGCCCGGGCACGAAAGAAGAAGGCCGCCGAGGTTTCCGAGGTAAGTGTTCAGGAAAGCGCCAGCGAGGCCGCACCTGAATTGAAGGCAGCGAAGCCGGCAAAGAAGACCGCGACAAAAAAGTCGAAGCCGGTCGAGAGCGAAGCAGAAGTTGCGGAAGAAGGAATTCCAGAGGCAGAACCGGTAGCGAAAGCGCCGGTCGCCAAAGTACCGGTCGCTAAAAAGGCTGCGAAAAAGACGCTTAAGGCAGCAGAGGAGCCGACGGCTGAGGCCGCAACCTCTGAAGAGATCGAAAACGAAGTCATTGCGGCCAGGGGCCCCGAACCCAAGCTGGAGAGATTGCAGAAGATCCTTGCCAAAGCCGGCATTTCTTCGCGACGCAAGGCGGAAGAGCTGATCCTGGGCGGACGGGTCCAGATCAACGGCAAGGTGGTAATGGAGCTTGGTACCAAGGCGGATATCGGGCGGGATCACGTTCGGGTCGATGGCAAGCTGCTGCAGGGTCCGGAGCGGATCCGGTACTTTGTTCTGAACAAGCCGAAGGGTTTTGTGACCACGGTGAGCGATCCCGAGGGTCGGCCGACAGTCATGCAGTTTTTCACTTCGGAGCGGGAACGGCTTTATCCGGTTGGCAGGCTGGACTACCTGAGTGAAGGCCTATTGCTGGTGACCAACGACGGCGAGCTGGCCAACAAGCTGACCAAGGCTTCTTCGGGCGTGGAAAAGACCTACCTGGTCAAGGTTGCGGGCCAGCCAACGGAAGAGGCACTGGATGCTCTGCGTTCGGGTGTTGTGATCGAACGGGGCAGGCCGGGAACGGGCTCAGGACGCGTGCGGACGGCTCCTGCGCAGATTCGCCAGGTGCGCCAGGGGGACAATCCCTGGTATGAAGTGATCATTATCGAGGGCCGGAATCGCGAACTCCGTAAGATGTTTGAAGAAATCGGGCACCATGTGGAGAAGATCCGCCGTGTCGGATACGGTCCCCTGATTCTCGACCTGGAGCCGGGCAAGCTGCGCGAACTGGAACCGGAGGAGGTTCAGTCGCTGCGGCTGGCTTCCGAGGGCAAGCTCAAGACGCGACGACGCCGAGGGCCGAAGGAAGCGCAATTGCCGACGGTGGCGGGTAAGACGGTGCGCTACAAGAAGGCTGATGGGAAGCCGGGCTTTGAGCAGCGACCTCCGCGCGATTACACGAAGGAATTCAGCAAAGAGGCGAAGCCGGAATTCAGATCGGCCAGCAATTCTGCGCCGAGCCGGGCGGCCGCGTTCGAGTCGCGGCCTGCAGGGAGGCCTGTGGGCAGGCCTGAATTCAGGTCTGAGAAAAGGCTTGAGGGTGGAAGCGGAAACAGGCCGGCGGGACGTTCCGAGTTCAGGTCGGGCGGCGGTTCAGGCCCGAAGCGCGGCTTTCCGTCCGGTGGCAAGCCTGAGTTCCGCGGCAAGCCGCCAGTTGGTGGAAAGTCGCGCCGACCAGAACCGCCGGTGACGGAATACATTTTGCCGCCACGGAAAGCAGGTCCGATCGAGCCGGAGTTCGACGAGAAGCCGGCCAATCGGAAGTCGGATTTCAATCCCGATTACAAGCCCGGGTTCCGGACGGGTGCGAAGCCAGCTTTCCGGAGCGAAGGCCGGCCAGCCGGTAGGCCGACCGGGAGACCCAGCGACAGGGCAGGTAGCAAGCCAGCCTTCCGAACCGATCGTCCGGGCAAGCCATCTCGTCCTGCGCCTCCGCCAGCGGATGATGATTTTGTGCCTCGCAGCAAGACGCCGGGTTTCAAGATCGAACCGGTTGAGGACAGACCGCGTGCGTCGACTCCTCGCAGTGGAGGATTTGATCGTTCGTCGGCGAAGCCGTTTCGCCCGGCAGGAGCAAGACAAACTGGAGCAAGGCCGACTGGTGGGGAACGTCCATTCCGCCCTCAGCAGGATCGACCGACGACTGGGAACAGACCTTTTCGACCTCGAACGGATGCGCCACCGACGGGTGACCGGGGTCCGAGCCGCGGCCCCGGTCGTGGCCCCGGTCGCAGTGACGGCGAAGCTAGAACATTTCGCCCGAGGACGGATCGCCCTGATTCTGGTCGGCCATTCCGGCCCGCCTCGCGCCCGGGTGCAGACCGGGCTGAGGGTAGGTCCGATGCGCGACCCGGCTCACGACCCAGCACTCGGACTGGCGAATTCAAGCCAAGACGAGAGTTCCGTCCCGGAGCGCGACAAGGCGCGGATTCTCGAAGCGGAACTGGTGAACGCCCACCTCGGTTCGCACCTCGCGGCGACGGTCCACCGTCGCGGACGACGAGACCGGCAAGGCCAGCTGGGGCCGGAGAAGAACGGCCTCGCGAGTACCGTCCGAAGCCTGCAGGCAGGGTTGGAGGCGGGCCTGCAAAGCGTCCATTTGGTGCGAAGCCGGCACCGGGCGGCCGAGCAGGAGCGGGTAAGACAGGCCCTGGAGGCGAGCCTCGAGTGAAAGAACGCTGGCGTAACTCGTTTACCGGAAAGAACAAGGGTCGCCCGAAGCCAAAGCCCAAAGGGGAATAGAGGGCAGAGGGTGGCCTGAAACTAATGCGGCTTCGGGCCATCTTATGAATGAAGGGTTTTTGAAGGGATGGTCGGATTCATGGAAAAAGCGACATTCGGGGCGGGTTGTTTCTGGGGTGTTGAAGTTGCGTTTGCCAACATTCCGGGTGTGACGGCGACAGCCGTGGGATACGAGGGTGGCAACAAGCATGCTCCCACGTACAAAGACGTTTGCACGGATTCCACGGGTCATGCGGAAGTAGTTGAGGTGGATTTCGATCCTGCGCGGGTAAGCTACGGGCAGTTGCTGGACGCATTTTTCTCGCTGCACGATCCGACGCAACTGAACCGGCAGGGTCCGGACTGGGGAACGCAATATCGTTCGGCGATTTTCGTTCACTCGGATGCGCAAAAGGCTGAGGCCGAGGCAAAGATCGCCGAGCTCACAGCTGCGGGTCGCTTTGCCCCCAAAAAGATCGTGACGAGGATTGAGCCAGCGCAGACCTTCTGGCGGGCTGAGGATTACCACCAGCGCTATCTTGAAAAGCGCGGGTTGGCGAGCTGCCATATCTAAGCAGGTTTCACCGCAGGGCCGGTTTCACAGCGGACTTTAAGAGTCCGCTGTGGTCCGTCGCACCCGATACTCCACTCTGGCTCGCCGCGCGACCGTTGCAGCAATGACCAGAGTTGCGAATGCGCTCAGCCAAAGCAGTATCCCGGTGCCGAGCGCGGAAGTGCCCTGCAGCTGATCGACAGGTACCAGCAAAGCGCTGATCGCGGCCCAGATTACCAAGGCAGTTCCTGTCACATGGTGCATTGGATAGCGGAAGAGTCGCGCCAGCGGAAACATGTGCAGTCCGACGATTGCGGTGATGGCGCACATGATGTACGCATCGTAATGCAGGCGGGCAAATGCAAAGGCCGTGACGGCAACGGCCACCCACTGGATTACGTTAATGCGGTTGAAGGCCCTCGACTGGGCTGGATCCTCGGGCATCCTGGGGAATCGCCGGGCCTGGCGGAATAGCCAGATGGCCATGATGATGAGTACCGCGAAATCGGATGCAACCCAGGTGATGGTGGCCGGGTTCAACAGCTGTTTGGCGTAAAGTGCGAGCACAATCCAAAGCGTGCCGAATACTGCGAAAAAGATGGCGCCGATTGCCCGGCCTGCGATCTGATTGGCGGTTGGTGTGTTCTTCATGATAACGATCCTTTCCGTTTTCGCCGACTATGCGTTGATGGCCGATCCGAGCAGCTGTTTCAATGCCTGAACGTAGTCGGTTAGTGCCTGGCGGCCCGATTCAGTCATGCGATAGAGTGTCTGCGGCTTGCGCATGACAAACTTCTTTTCCATTGCGACGTATCCCGCTTCTTCGAGCTTGAGCAGTTGCGCGCCGAGGTTGCCGTCGGTGGAGTTGGTCTTGGCGCGAAGCCAGGTGAACTCAGCCTCTTCCACAGTAGATAGCAGGCTTAGCAGCGCCAGCCGCAGCTTTCCGTGGATGATCGGATTGAGTTCCGGCAGCTCCGCGGGTGATTCCGCAGTGGGCTCGGTGATTGGCTCAGGCATGGGCCGCACCTGAATTTCCTGTCTGAGTCTTGCGTTCGCGAGCTTCGGAAAACATCATGTAGACGCCAAAGACAATCTGCCCGAAGAAGATGGCGACCAGAAAGATGATGGAACTTTGGCTGGAGGTGCTGAAGCACGAGGCGGCCGCTGAAGCCCACCAGACGAGGGCGCAGGCGAATTGACCCTTCCATTTGAGGATGATGCTTGAAATCGCGTTCGCGGCGCCGAGCATAGCTGCAACTGCCGCGACGAACGTCTGGAGGTCTATGCGACCGGCGATGCTGGCACTCAGACAGAAGATGAAGAGCGAAGTTCCGACCCCGATCCAGATGGCGCTGATGGCGCGCCCGATGGTGGTTTCGGGCTGTCGATTGGTCATGCGCGACGCGACGACTCCCGTCAGGATGCCGGTGCCGATCATGGTCACCGGCCAGGCGAAATTGCTATGACCCCAGGTGGACCAGGCGATTGCAACGTAATACGCGATGCCCCAGAGAACAAAGGTCCACCCCCAGCTCTCAGTTGTCTGCCGGCCTTCGGCAATCATGGTTTCAATCAGGCTGAGCCTGTCTTTTAGTTCCTGTTCTTCGGGACTAGTGGTCATCGTAGTTCTCCTGTCAATCTGAAAGGCAAAATGGTGAAATGCGTGCGCGCAGCCGAATTTGGCGGGCGTTCAAATGGGGCGGGTGTTGATGATCAGGGCGAGTGAAAGTGTAGCCACAAAGACAAAGTGGAAAATCACGTGAAGAAAATTGGGTCTCGGGTTGTTTCCCCGGGGCGGCAATATCTGACGGGTCCCGGCGTAGAACCTCTGATACTGATTTCCTTTTGCTTCAGACGCGCCGAAGAAATACGGCAGGTACCACATGACAACTGCCGAGAGAACTGTAACGGCGCAATAGATCAGCCAGTAGCGATCCACAGAGGCGGGACGGGGCCGATTCCAGAAAATCCATGAGAAAGCCGCCGCGACTCCCGGAAAGATCGAGTTCGCGAGCGTTGCGCCCCAAAGCTTGTGCTTTCCAAGGACAGCCTGCATCTGGCTGGTGTGCGACCAGCCTGGTATCTCGACGAGATCGTGCAGCAGAATGATCAGAAACTGGAGCGAGATGAGTATCGTGAATGCGATTTGCATGGAGGAAAACCTCGCGGTTGTACGTTCATGAGATTTCTGGCATCCCAGAAGCTCTCTTGATAGAGAACTCTATAATGTAGAGTAGTCTGCGTCAACAAAAATCGTACGCGGGATCGATTTTTCTTTATGTGCCGGAAATTGTCAGATATTACAGGCTGGATCCACTATCGTCCGGCAAATTGCCTTCGTGTATTTCGGCTTCGAGCGACGGCGGACCGGCTAGAACGGGAGCTTCGACGACCGCGACGGCCGTATCTTCTCCGGGCTCGTTTCTCCAGAGCCAGAATATCCACCAGATAATTACCAGGAGCCATAAGGCGAAGCGGCCGTTATCCAGGTTTGAGAACAGGCGGACGATGTGTTCGTACTGGTCACGGCTGGTGAGATGAACGGTGCGCTTGATGGTATCGGTGGTAGCTTGGACGGCGAGGAATCCCAGGGCGTAGGTCGAGAGTCCCAGGGCGATCTGTTGGTCGTGGCTCTTCCAGCCGGAGCCGAAGCGCTTGCCGAAGATGCGCAGGAGCAGCGCTACTTCCACGGTGACGATTGCAACAAACAATTGGCTTTTCAGGGCGGTCAGTACGACCAGCAACAGGGGCATCTGTTTCGGTTCGGCGCTGAGTGCCTGCCAGGTGGGCCATGGTCCCCAGAGCCAGACTGCGCCGATCGCTATGCCTACCGTGACCAGCGTCCAGCCAAGCCAGCCTTTTGAGTTAAGGACGATACCCGCTTTGCAGTTCGCGAAAACATGCCGGGTGAGCTCCACCAGCACCAAGATGGCGAGGATTGAGTCCAGCAGGATGGTTGTATAACTTTGCCAATAGAAGGCGAGCGAAGTCAGCTTGCCGTGAAGTAGATGATCGGCGATCAGATGGACAGTCGACAGCGCGATGGCTGCCGTAAACCAGCGAAACCTGCTGCTGCGGTCACGTCCCAAAAGGACGACAAGAAGAACGAGGTGTGCGGCCAGTACGAGGGCCCAGAGAATCTGCTCGACATTCAAATGCATGGAATTCCTTTAATTTCGCGGGCAGCGAGGATGAGCGGCCGCGCCCAGCGTACTTACTTAGTGTAGCGGTTGCGTTTTGGCAGGGGGCCGGGAGCGCCAGACTCCAATCACTGAACGGCGATGGACTGGATGGCCGGTCCAGGATCACCGGACGTTGAGAAGGTCAGCGTGTTTTTCGCGCCATTTATATCGAGATTCGATTCGATGGAAAGGATGCCGCTTGCTGCATCGCCTCCGGTGGGAGGGAATGCAATCCGGGTCGCTATCCTTCCGTTGACACGAAGCTCGGCAAAGCGAGGCGTCTTGTCAGGATTCCCGTATGTGATTCGCACTCGCGCGATGGCAAAGCGGGAAGTGACCTTGGAAAAAGTCAGCTGCTGATTCCTGCTGATAGTCAGGTTGTGTCCTACCGCTGTTTCGGTCTTCGCTTCTTCGGGAAAATACAGGGTCGTCGCGCCTTCACTGCCCAAAGCCAGGAGCAGCACCGCATCCCCTGCGGGGACGGAAGCCGAATATTCCGAAGAGAACTCGCCGAGCTCGGTTTGTGTCCAGGCGTCTTTCACGGATACTTCAGAGTCGCCGCGCAGACCGAGATCGCTCCAGTGCACAGTGATGGAAGCCGGAGCCTCGGTTCGATTGAGCAACAAAACCGCACGCTCGCCGATGGTGGAGAGAGGTTTGGCCCAGACCTCGAGGCCGGGGCCGGATTCTGAGACTTTGAAGGACTGAAGGCCGAGCGAATCCTGATCGATGCGCAGAATGTCCATGTTCGTGAGCGTGGCCAAGGCCGCGGGACTGAGTGCTGTGAGATCGGCGCCGACGAGCAATGGACCGCCGGAGAGTGCCCAGAGGCTCATGTGAGCGCGATTCTCAGCGTCGGATAAACCGGGCATGCCGACGACCATCATGTCGGGATCGTTATAAAAGCCGCTATGCTGCGCTTCGGGGTGTTGGGCCTGGTCGAACTCACGAAGGACTTCTTTGAATTTCGCCTTGCGGTCTGAGTTTTTCGTTCCGGCAACGATCGGGTCGACGATGTCTCCGCCGGTGCGCCATATATCAGTTGCGATGCCGCCGATGTTCGGCGCCCAGGTATGCGGGCTTTGCTTGCCCCAGTTGCAGATTGAGTAGTAGAGATGGTGGCCGGTGATGGCCTCGGCGCGCAGGATGGCCCGGGCGACCTCGGCGTACTGGATGGCAGGGTCGAGGTTCTCCTTGTATCCGCCGCACCAGTCGACCTTGACGTAGTCGAATCCCCATTGGGCAAATTGCAGAAAGTCCTGTTCGTAGTGGCCTTCGCTGCCGGTGTTTGGGTAGGACGGACCGAGATCCGGCCCGACAGTGCTGCAGCCGTCGCGGCCCGCGTCGGTGTAGATGCCGGCTTTCAGGCCCAGGCCATGAATATAGCGGACGATATTAGCCATATCACCCGCCTGCTCGCCATCGGCAATTGCCGGCCACGCCTTTGGATCGACGATGATGTTGCCGCCTGCGTCACGCTGGCCGAGCCACCAGCCCTCATCGATGTTGATGTATTGGTATCCGGCCGCCTTCATGCCATTCGTCGCCATCGCCTTGGCTTGGTTCATAATCACCTGCGAGTCGACGGTGTTGGAGAAGCTGTTCCATGACGACCAGCCCATCGGCGGCGGGGGAACAGCGACAGGCTTGGCGATACCCTGGGCCATCAGTAGAACGGAGCTCGAAAGAACTGCGCCCGCAAAAGCGTGGCTTGCCAGCAGGCGGCTTCGTTTGGCGATCATGAAATGAGGGCTGAACATTCGATACGAGTGTATACCGGTTCGGCTGGCGCACGGGACACTCGAGGCGCAAGCCAGGCTACCTTGTTTCGCTTGCAGCCTTTCTGAGAAGCACGTTCCAGTCTTCGTCGGATTCGAGGCTGACTGCACCGTGCTTCTGGGCAAAAGCGACAAATTCGGCGGATGCGTTCTTCATCCCGTAAATGTTAGCGAGTTGCAAGGACTCAATGTCCTTCCAGGTGAGGTTACCGACATCGGCCAGCCGTAGATCTGCCCTGCTGAGATCGGCGCCGTCGAGATTCGCACTATTGAGATTCGCCTGGTTCAGATCGGAGTCCTGCATGGATGAGGAGCGCAGATCTGTTCCGGAAAGGTCTGCCTGGCGGAAGTTGGCGCTCTGCAGGTTGCAGTCCTCCAATCGTGCGAATTTGAGGTCTCCACTGCGCAGATCGGCATCGTGCAGGTCGCAGCGCTCAAGGTGAGCGCGTTCCAGTTGGATGCCGCGCAGGAAGGCTCCGCCGGCATCGACACCGGTGAGCGAGACGTGGTCGGTGTTGAGTTCCTGCAGGGCCTCGATGCGTCCGCCGCTGCCGCCTTTGCCCTGTGCGGTGTTGATGACCTGCCAGGCCTGGTAGTGCTTTTGCTTGAGGCGGTTGCCGCTGTCAGCGAAATAAAAAATGACCGCGATCAGGACCGAGAAGGTCCCCAGATGATCGAGCACATCGAGCAATGCCCAGTGACTCAGCGCCCAGGAAACCCACGCCAGCCACCAATTGATGCGGCGAAAGGGAACAGCCCATGCCGACGAGGCTGCCTGCCGTTCTTCAGGCCATGGACGGGGACGCTCTCTGAGTTGGCGGCTGCGCATGGTTTCAGCGGACCTTCCATCGCGAGGTAACTGGCAAGGGTTGATAGTACATGCCGCATTGATGCCTGCGCGATGTGACCAGTTACAAAACGAGCGCTCAAACTTAATCCATCACTGCAGCGGCAGGGGTTTTTGATATAAAGGGTGCGGTCTGCCAAACCGCTTTATTTCAGCATGAATGCCGCTTAGCGAGATCACAGTCTGTTTAGCTCCATCCGTAGAAATCGAGGCACCATGAACATTCAAATTCTGCAGAAGAAATTCGCTCTCACCGCC
>Ga0302319_10018218_pt1 | contig 12820 bp, 8 predicted proteins | sample Bog_T0_2_FD_203319 | JGI IMG/M metagenome (GOLD analysis project Ga0302319, IMG submission 203319) | Peat permafrost microbial communities from Stordalen Mire near Abisko, Sweden - Bog_T0_2 | ecosystem: Environmental > Terrestrial > Soil > Wetlands > Peat | place: Sweden: Abisko, Stordalen Mire...
CCAAAGTCCGTGTGGAACTCCCGAACCCAGGCCTGATGCGAATCGGGATGTTCGTGGCTGCGTCCTTCCACGGCACGCAGGGCAAGGCTGCCGCAACCGTCCCCGCTACCGCCGTGCTTCATCTCCACGATCACGATTGGGTCTACGTGCCCGCGGGCACCAACGGTTTCCATCGCGTCGAAGTAGTGGGCGGTCCCATCCTGGAACGCGCGCCATCCGAGGCGGGCGCTCAGAAGCGCCAGGTGATCACATCTGGCCTGGCACCCGGCGATAAGGTGATCGCCAATGCGCTCGAAATGCAAAATACGGTAGAGCAGTAAGAGAGCGGACGCACATCCATGATCAATCTGCTGGTCAATTTCGCGCTCAACAATCGCTTCCTGATTCTGCTCGTGACCGTGTTGCTGTTGGTCTGGGGCGCAATCTCATTCCACAATTTACCGGTGGAAGCTTACCCGGATGTCGCCAACAATTACGTTCAGGTGATAACCCAGTGGCCTGGACGGGCAGCCGAGGAAGTGGAACAGCAAGTGACCATTCCTCTCGAGATTTCGATGAATGGCATCCCGCATCTCGACCACCTCCGCTCCACGTCGCTGTTCGGGCTTTCCAGCCTGATGCTGGTGTTTGACGACGATTCCACCAATGACTGGAACCGGCAAAAGGTTCTCGAGCGCCTCACTCAGGTCAATCTTCCCGCCGGCCTGCAGCCGCAGATCGGCTCGGACTTCAGTCCCGTCGGCCAGATTTACTGGTACACCCTCACCAGCACGAATCCGAAGTACGATCTTATGGACCTGAAGTCCATCGAGGACTGGACGCTGGAAAAGCAGTTTAAGTCCGTTCCGAACGTGGTTGATGTGAGCAGCTTCGGCGGCACCACCCGCGAGTATCAGGTGCGGGTGGATCCCAACAAGCTGGTATCGTATGGCCTCAACATCGGCCAGGTGGAGCAGCAACTGGCGAACAACAATGTGAACGCCGGCGGCAGCTTCGTCGAAGCCGGCATGCAGGAAATCAACGTCCGGGCCATCGGTCTTGCATCCAGCGTGCGCGATATCGAAGACACCGTGATCCGCGCGCAAAACGGCACGCCGCTTCGCATTCGGGATATCGCCACCGTCAGTCAGGGAGAACGTATACGCCTCGGACAGATCGGCAAGGCCATCCACCGGGCGGACGGGAAAATCACCGATAACAGCGACGTTGTCGAAGGGATCGTCCTGCTGCGCAAGGGCGCGGATTCCGATTCCACCCTCGAGGCGATCCACGACAAAGTGACTGAGCTCAACACGAAGATCCTCCCTCCCGGAGTAAAGATCGTGCCGCACCTCGACCGCTCCAACCTGCTCCACTACACCACACACACGGTGCTGCACAACCTGACCGAAGGCATCATCCTGGTCGCGCTGATCCTCTTCATTTTCCTCGGCAACATTCGCGGCGCCTTTATCGTTGCGCTTACCATCCCCTTCTCGCTGCTGTTTGCATCAATTTGTCTCGATCTCAACAAGATTCCGGCCAACCTGCTATCGCTCGGCGCCCTCGATTTCGGTATGGTGGTGGAAGGCGCGGTGGTCATGGTCGAAAACATCATCCGCTACATGGCTCACCACAAAGCGGAAGATGGCCCCTCGGTGAATCCGATCCGCCATGCCGCGCATGAAGTGCAGCGGCCGGTGTTTTACTCGATCGGCATCATCATTACCGCGTACATCCCGATCTTCACGCTTCAGCGCGTGGAAGGCCGTCTCTTCAAGCCCATGGCGTGGACCGTATCGTTTGCTCTGCTCGGAGCACTCATGTTCGCCATGCTGGTGGCGCCGGTTCTCTCGAGTTTTCTCTTCCGCGGTAACGTGCGTGAATGGCGCAACCCCGTCATGACGGGCATGACGAACGGTTATCGCTGGCTCGTCGAGCGGGCTATCCGTTTTCGCTGGCTCACGGTCGCTATTGCCCTGGGCGCATTTGGAACCTCTGTGTGGCTGATGGGCAGCGGTCTGATCGGTTCGGAATTCCTTCCGCATCTCGACGAAGGCGCCATCTGGGCCCGGGCCACCCTTGCCCCCAGCACGGGACCCACGGAGGGAACCGCCATCATGAATCACGCCCGCGTTGTGATCGCCTCATTCCCCGAAGTCAGCCAGGTAGTCTCCCAGGTGGGGCGCCCGGATGATGGCACCGATACCACAGGCTTCTTCAACACCGAATACTACATCGATCTCAGACCCAAAGAGGAGTGGCGGCCCGTGTTCCGGCAGGACAAGGAGGAACTCATCCAGGCCCTCGACCGGGAACTCGGCAAGATCCCCGGAACTCTATGGAACTACTCTCAACCCATCGCCGACAACATGGAGGAAGCCGTCAGCGGCGTAAAGGGCCAACTCGCCATCAAGATCTATGGCGACGATCTCCGCGAACTGGAAGCTACCGGCGAGAAAATCCTGGAGGTAATGCACACGGTCCCTGGCGTTTCGGATCTTGGGCTATTCCGTGTCATCGGTCAACCTAATCTCGAATTTTCGATCGACCGCACCAAAGCCGCGCGCTTCGGTATCAACGTTACCGACGTTCAGGACGCAGTCGAGACCGCAGTGGGCGGCAAGGCCGTCAGTCAGGTTCTTCAGGGCGAGCAGCGGTATGACCTCACCGTTCGCTATCAGCCGCTCTATCGTGGAACGAAGGAAGCTATTGAACACATCCGCCTTGTCTCGCCTTCCGGGGAGCGCGTGTCCCTCGCTCAGCTCTGCAACGTACGCGTGCTCGATGGCGCTTCGGAGATTTATCGCGAAGGCAATTCGCGATATGTTGCGCTGAAGTACAGCGTCGTGGGCCGCGATCTGGGCAGCACGGTCGAGGAAGCGATCGCCAAAGTCGGGAAACAGGTAAAACTGCCGATCGGCTACAAAATCGACTGGGCGGGTGAATACGAAAGCGCCAAGCGTTCCCAGCGCCGTCTGATGATTGTAGTGCCGATTACGCTCATGGTCATCTGCATGATCCTCTATACGATGTTTGCGTCTCTGAAGTGGGTCGCACTCATTCTGGCGAACGTCGCGATGGCACCCATCGGCGGCCTGCTGGCCCTTCTCTTCACTGGTACGCACTTCAGTGTCTCCTCCGGCGTTGGCTTCCTTGCGCTGTTTGGCGTTTCGGTGCAGACCGGTGTCATCATGCTCGAATACATTAATCAACTGCGGGCGCGTGGACAGTCCGTGCTGGACGCCGCCGTAGAAGGCTCCGTTCGGCGCCTGCGCCCAATCATGATGACCATGCTCGTGGCGAGCTTCGGCCTGCTGCCGGCTGCGCTGTCCCGGGGAATCGGCTCGGATTCGCAGCGTCCTTTCGCCATTGTCATCGTAGGTGGCCTGGTTGCGGCGCTGCTGCTGGGCATCTTCCTGCTGCCTACCCTCTATGTTTGGGTCGCGAGCGACGGAGACATTCTGCCCCCGCCGGAATCCGAAGGGGGAGCGGCATTGGAAGCCTGATACCCGAAAGCGATGTGGATGGGCGTGAACCCGGTACAACCTATGTCGGCAAAACACAAGGAAACAAAGGAGCGCCGGTTCCGGTCCAGATCGTTATCGTTATGGTTTGCGGCTGCGTTCGTTCTCATTGTCGGCCTGATCTTGTGGATCGGCGTGTTTTCGGATGGTTCCGGCCATCTCACGATGCCGGGAACCGACGGAATTGCTTATGTTGCCACCGTCATTTTTGTAGTCGGCGCGCTGGCCTACTGGGATCGGCGAAGAAACTGAGATCGATATGACAAAAACTCTCGCACTGATGGGAATTGCCGGCCTGATGACGGCTGGAGTGCTTCTGGCCAACGACGAGATCCCGCAGAGGATTCAGGTCACGAAGACCGAGCACGCGGACCTTGCCGCCGGCGGTACGCTGCGCCTGAAGAACTCAACGGGCGAACTCACCATTGAAGGGTGGGATCAGCCAGGAGTTCAGATTACGACCATCAAGTCCACGAAGCTCGCCTACACCAGCGCGACGCCCGCGATCGATCGCGAGAAGGCGAAGCAGATGCTGGATGCCGTCAAAGTTACAACGGCCCCGCAGAATGGCGAACTGGTGATCACGACTGACTTCCCTCGAAACCGCCGTTACTTGCCGCGACCTTCGGTTGGCGCGCGCGATTTCTATCTTGAGTACAGGATTCAGGTTCCGCGTGGCGCGACGATCTTCGTCGACCACGACGAAGGCGAAATCCACTTTGATGAATTGACCGGCGATATTAACGCAACCACGAATCAGGGCACGATCATGCTTCGTCTGCCCTCCGCCGCACAATATGCAATCGACGCGAAGAGCAGGATTGGAGAAGTGATCTCCGACTTTCCCGGCAGCACAACCCGCAAACGCTTCGGACACTCCTTTGTTGAGAACACCCAGGCGCCACACAAACTCTATCTGCGCGACGGCTTCGGCGACATTATGATCCTCCGTATCCGCAGGCCAGCGCCGCTGCATTGAGTTCGGGCCTCCCGCCACGGCTCAGTTGGGCACTGGAATCGCTCCGACTGCGGTTTCCGCGCTCCGCACACCCCGGTGAAACGAACGCCGCCCGGACCGAACCCGCGCCAAAACGTCAAACACTCTTCGGGCTCGGTTGTGAGTTCACCGCACGTCTCCCGCTGTAGCTGCCGTGCACCCGGTTCTCCATTCGCCGCGACCGATACTTAGTCTTAAGCCCCCGGCGCCAGCACGCGGCTTGCATCCGAAATGCGGTGGCGGTGTCCGCAACCAGCCCTTCCGTGTGTCCGGTCTGGCAAACTCGGGGGGCGCTCCCTGCCTGGACCACTAACGCTGACTCGGTCACGGAAAGGCCACCAGACCCCACTGGGCGCTCCGCCCATTGCGCGCCGTTACCAATAGAAAAAGCGGCGCAACCGCGCCGCCTTTTCTACCTTGAATCGAACGAACCGCAATCTTATTTGGCGGGAGCCGTTGGCCTGGGCGCCGAGGGCGCTGTCGGTTTCGGTGCCGCTGCGGCAGGCTTCGCAGCCGGGGCCGCGCCACCGGAATTGGTCTTGTCGTACAGCGCAATCACTTCCTTCGTGATATCGAGTGCGCTGCCGCAGCAAACCAGATTATTCGGCTGGCTGCTCACATCGAACACGAGCATGATCTGGTTATCCTGGGCGTACTTCGTGACCACCTGCACAATCTTGCCGCCAACCTCCTGCAGCACCCGTTGCTCGTCTTGCTCACTGTCTGCCGTGGCGTCGTCCGAGTCGCGCTGCAGGGCCGTCTTGAGCTTGGTGATGTCCGCCTCGGCCGCGGCCTTGGCCTCGTCGCTCATAGTATTCTGCTTCTTCTTGAGGTCGTCGGTCTTCTGCTGGATGTCGGTTGCGCGCTTCTGGAATTCAGCCTGCTTGGGGCCGTACTTCTTCTCGAGTTCGGCGAACTGCGCCTTACCCTCGATCGTATTGCCGATTACCTGCTGCATGTTAATCAGCGCGACCTTGGTCGCCTCGGGCTTTGCCGCCTGACCCCACATCGCCGCGCTGGAAACCAACGCCAGAGCCGGAGCAAGCAAAAACTTAGTGTTTATATTCATTTCTCAATTCCTCTATTATCTCAACTATCACTTAGCGGGGGGCGCGGGCTTGGGGGCGGCCGTGCCGGAAGCCTTGGGAGTTGTGGTCGCGGCAGGGGCCTTCGGGGCCGCCGCTGCCGGAGTGGCCGGTTTGGCTGCTCCATTCGCCTTCTCGTAAGCCAGTACGACTGGCGAAATGATGTTCAACGAGCCATCGCCATAGATCAGATTGTTCGGATTCGCGCTCGAATCCAGCACGAAGTTAATCTGGTTCGCGGTCGCGTACTCATTAATCACTTGCTGCAGCTTAGGCATGATGCCGCCCAGAAGCCGGTTCTCTTCTTCCTGAAGGTCCTGCTGGGCGTCTTCCTTCTTGCGATTGAGCGCGGTGGTCAGCGATGCGATCTCCGCCTGCAGGGACGCAAGCGCTGCGGCACTCATGGTGCCCCTGCCCTTGGTATACGCATCCTGTTTTTGCAGGATGTCTTTCTGCAGCTTGTCGAGTTCGTCCTTGACCGGCGAAAACTTCGCGTCAATCTCCGCCGCAGCCTTCTTGCCTTCGGAAGTCGCGAGCACTGCTTTTTGCATGTCAATGATCGCGAACTTCTGCGCCTGCGCCGTTCCGGCTCCCAGCGCCACTGCCAGTGCGCCCGCTGCGATCAGTTGCCGGTAAGGGTTCCGGCCCGGGGTTCCGGCATATTGCTTAATTAGGTTTTGCATTCTCAATCTCGGCATTTCTGTTTCCCAACGGCCCCGTCTCGCTTCTTCGGGGATCAATACATCATACCGCTAGTCCGTCCCGCCAGCTAGAACGTCCGGCCAATGGTAAATCGAAACGTGCTGTGCTTTTCAAAATCCGGGTAGGACGGCGTATAGCTGCTGATTGCGCTTCCCACCTGCGTTGCTGTATGGAACTCCGAGGGGTCAAATATCAGCGGCGAACGCAGCGTCTGCTGCACCGTGGTCGGGTTGTAGGCCCAATAGATTCGGAACGGGGCCTGCACGATAGGCAACAATACCGAGAGTTCCAATCCGGTGGAAGACCGAACCGCCTGGGTCCCGGGCGCGATCAATACTTTGTCCGTGAAGCCGGCTGCCGGAAATTGGTAATTCAGGCTGTTGATTTCGTCCGAGTTCACTTTCAGCTGATTGGTGAACAGGATCTTGTTCATGCCGATGTCCGCAAAGGGCGTGAGGGTCAATGGCCCAAAAATCGGAATGCGGTACTCCAGGTTAGCCACAACCTGCGTATCTCCGCCCGGGGTAATTATCTGATAGATCGGAATCGGCACGGTCACGGGTGTCGACGTCAGATAGCCGCCGACTAACGTCTTTTGCATCTGCTGAGATCCATCCGCATTGAGTACGGGGATGGCCGCGCTGGTAGGCAAATACGCTACGGGAGTGATCTGGAAGAACTGGAAGCCGCGCACATCGTTCTCGCCGCCGATAAATGTTCGCGCGAACGGCGGAACCACCTTGCCGCCATATCCAAACTCCGTCGAGGCAAGAAGGTGGAAGGCAATCACATTGCTCTTCCAGCGCGGACTCCTGCGGAAATACTGCATATCGAACGTCGGCTTGATCATATTGACGTTCGCACCCAGCACGCTGCCGGTGAATTCCACCGACGCAAAAATGCTCTTGCCGGCAGTTGGATTCTGATAGCTGTTGCGCGAGTTGTAGTTATAAGACGGAATAATCTTGGCTGTCTTGATGCCACTTAACGAATTCGGACCGGCCACGCCTTCGAAACTCAGGTAGGTGAAGTAATTCTGCGCGCCGGTCGATTTAGTGTTGATGCTCGAATCGTCATAGCCGATCGACAGGCCCAGGCGTGCGAAACTGCGGCGCAGCGGGTAGCTGAAGGACAATGATACGCCCTTGGAATCCTGAATATAGTTCAGGACGTTCGCGCTGCCCAGCGAATTGTAGAAGGCCGTTACGTTTTGGCCGGACAGAATCGATTGCTGCTGGCCCTGATTGTAAGCGTAGCGGCGCAGATAGACCTGAATGCCCATCTGGAAGGGACGATCGAACAGATACGGCTCCGTGAAACCCGCGGACACGTTGGTCGTGATCGTTCCCACCTGGCCGCCGAGACTCAGAGTCTCACCCAATCCCAGGAAGTTGTTGGTGGAATAGTTCAGTCCAACGAACGAGCCGGAAAGTCCGGACACGCCGCCGTTGAGGCTGATGGAATTCTTCCCGCGCTCCTTCACTTTCAGCGTAATGTCGACCGTGTTGCCCGAATTGCGCTTCAACTCGTACGACTCGTTTTCTTTCAGCGCTTCGAAGTATCCCAGCTGATTCAGCCGCAGAATGCTCTGATCCCAGAGGTATGAGTTGTAAATGTCGCCCTCGTCGAGCAGCAACTGACGGCGAATGACCTTGTCGCGGGTGGTGGTGTTACCGGTGAAGTCGATGCGGCGCACGAAGAACTGCTTGCCTTCGTCCACGTTCATCGTGATATTGATTTTGTCCGTGTTGGGGACGACGTCGATCTGCGGCTCGCCCACGTAGTCGATGTACCCGTACTGGCTGTAGAGCTTCGTCAGATTTTTGATTCCGTTGCGAAGTTTCTCGGTGGAAAACGGCGTGCCGGGCTTCATGCTGAAGGAGTACGTCAGGAAGTCGGTAGAGTGAAAAAGCTTCACGCCCGTGAAGTCGATCTTGCTCAGATAGAACTTGCGGCCCTCTTCCACGGGTATCGTGATATCTTCCGAGCTGCCGAGGTGATTTTCCTTCAGCAGGGGAATGTGAATTTGGCCGTGCGGGCCACCGGTAGCATGCAGTTTAGTTGTGTGATCCAGCACCTTCGCTTCAAAATAGCCGGCCTTCTGATAGGCATCGCGGATGCGCTCCTTGTCCTCTTCAAGCTTGGCAGCATCGAATGTCTTGGGAATCACTTCCTCAAAGAAGATCGAGTGGGGAATCCCATAGGGCTTGAGATTCTTCATGGCATCCACAACTTCGCGGCGCGTAAAAGCCTTGTTCCCGGTGATGGTGATCAGACCCACGTCCACTTTGGGGCCTTCGTCCACCACGAACGCAACTTCCATTGAAGATGGCGGAATCTGATGAAGTTCCGGAGTCACCGTCGCGAACTGGTGGCCGCGTTCACCCAGCAGTTCTTTAATAACGATGGCCGCGTGATTGATGATGTTCGGGTCATACATCGACTCCTGCACCATGCCGACTTTACGTTCCTTCAACCGGTCAAGCACGTCGGAAACCGATGCCGACTTCAGTCCGGGATAGGTGATGTTCCGAACCATGCGGCGTTCCACCAGGACGAAGCGCAGAATCAATCCGCCCTGATCGCCCTTTTCGGTTTCTGCCCGGATGTCGTCGAAACGATTCGTGTTGTACAGCGCCATGTAATCCCGGCGCATGGTTTCCTCGTTGTAAACGTCACCCTTGCGGGTGAAGATCAGGGCTTTGAGGGTATCCTGCGGCACGCGGCGCGCGCCGCGAAATTCGATGGCCTCGATTACATCGGGCGCTAGCGTCTCACCTGCGGCCTGAGTGGGAGGTACTGCAACTGCCGGCGTCGGATTTTCGAACTGAGGTGCTTTGACGGGTGCAGGCGCCCCCCCAGGCGCGGCCGTCGTGGGTCCGACCGGGGGCGTTTGCGGAATATTCTCGAACGGATTGTTGCTCTGCTGGGCAGGCCTTGCCGGGGCTCCTTGCGGAGCCGGGGTGCCTTGCGGAGTAGGAGTGCTTTGCTGACCGAACAAGGTCGACCCGACGGCGCAAAGGCCGCTCAGACAAACCATCGCTCGGATCAGGCGCGCAGGCCTGAGTGAAATCATTAAACCGGGTTCCTTCCCATTAATTACAAAGTTCAGGGACGCGCCACAACCGCGCCACGTTCCGCATATGCACGTAAGGGCGCTTTATGGCGAACACTTCATTCTAGCGGACTTCCCTCGCTGGCTCAATGTGACGCTGCCGCACAGGTGCCGTTGATACGGCACTGGGGTGGCCACCGCTGCCCTCGGGTTTCGCCCTTATTTCGCCTTTGATGCGGCGTCCGGCATCTCAATTCCTTCCTTCGCGCCTGGGGGAAGGCGGGGCAACCATGTGTAATGCGACAATCAACGTGTGTTTCGCAATAGAAGGTTTGCCTGCCTGATCCTGGGGATGTGGCTCGGATCGGCGGTATGCGTCGATATCGTTGCTACCCAGAGTTTCCCTGCGGTTGACCGCTTCCTCGCGGATCCCGCCAGCCGTTCCGCGATTGCTTTGGTGCGGCCGGAAACTCCCCAGGCTCTGCGGTTTGTGCTTCGCCGCAATGCGGCGGAAGAGAATGCCGACGTCTTCGAGGCCTGGGAATGGACCCAGATGGGCATAGCAATGGTCTTTTTCTTCCTGGTACTCCTGGGTGACCGACCACCCCGCTCAGTGCTGATTATTCTGCCTGTGATGATGGTGATTCTCCTGCTCCAGCGTTTCGTTCTGACGCCTCACATTGCGGCGCTGGGCCGGGACATGGCCGAAGTTCCCGTAGGTGCGCTCACGAATCCCGCCGCCCCGAAGTTTTGGGCGTTTCACGGTTTTTATTATGCGTTTGAAATCTTCAAGCTCCTGCTGGGCGCGGGGGTTGCCGCTCGGTTGATGATCCGGCGCACGCCGGACAGCATCCTGAAAATCAAGGACGGCGAAGCAAAAAAAGACGACTCTTTCCCTGGGGGAGCGTCTCTGGATTCGGGACCGCAGACGCACTCCGGACAGCGCGTACGGAAGCGGCGCAGGATCAACTAGAAAATGGATAACCGCCGCATGTGCCCGAATTGCCGGGCTTTCGTCACCAACAGCGACCGCAACTGTCCCTACTGCGGTAACGCGGTGGGGCCACGAGCCATCGATCTCAGGTCGCCCGGTGCGATTCTTGGCGGACTGATACCCGCGTCCCATTTCACTACCGCACTCATCCTTCTGATCAATCTCGCGCTGTTCGCAGCCACCACCTGGTTTGCGCGTTCCGTAGGGGAAGGTCCGGCGCTTTGGGCATTCGGCGCCAAGTTTTCCCGCAGTATATGGGTCGACCATGAATACTGGCGACTGGTGACAGCGGGCTTTCTGCACGGAAGCCTGATGCACATCGCCTTCAACAGTTGGGCTCTCTACGTACTGGGTGTGCAGGTGGAAGAATTTTTCGAGACCCCTCGGTTTCTGGTCATCTATTTCGTGAGTACCATAGCGGGGTTCTATCTCAGCGGTCGCCTCAACCCCGGACTCTCGATCGGCGCTTCCGCCGGCATCATGGGTCTGATTGGGGCCATGGTGGCATATGGGGTTGCGAACCGGTCGTCCTTCGGGCGGACCATCCGCAATAACTATCTGGGGCTGCTGGGAATCAATCTGGTGTGGGGATTTCTGCCCGGTTCTCAGGTGGATAACTGGGCCCACATCGGCGGTTTTGCCGCTGGTTTTGCCGTGGCCTATATTGCGGGAACGCCGGTCCGCTCCTCCCGTTCGCGCGAGGCGATGTGGCGCGCCGCCGCCGCAGTTTGCGTGTTGATTACCGTCTATTGCTTCTGGCTGATGTACCACAACTTCCCCACCCCGGATCAGCTACAGTAGCGAACGGGCCTTGCCCTCCTCGGGAGTTCCTGCATTTCATAACCTGAAGATCGGGCGGATGGCCGTGTGTCCGAGGGCGACTGGACACGCGGCGATACGCCGCGTTCTGCCGCTTCAACACCCACAACCTGAGGGCCCCAGGTAGCCCATGCTTCGCTCGACGGGCCGAGCGAAGCTCGACGCTACCCCAGCATCTGAATCAGCGCCTGGATGTACCCGAACGCGAACGCGAACGCCTGCGCCCCGCCCGTATCGCCGGGAATCTGCGGAACGTGATCCGGCATCAGCATGTAGGGGTACCCAACCTCCTGATACGTCTTGATGGCGTCGATCATGTTCACGCTGCCGGCGTCGGGAAACGTCTCCTGGAAATCCCCGAACCCGCCCCTGATATTGCGGAAATGGACGTTGAAGATCTTCTTGCGAGAGCCGAAGTAGCGGATCAGGTCGTGGATCTCCCTGTTCGGATCCTTCAGCATCTCCGAAACCGTCCCCTGACAGAAATTCAGCCCGTGATATGGGCTTTCGTGCATGGCAATGAATTTTTTAAGCCCTTCCGGTGAACCGAGTACGGTGTGTACGCCCCGAAATCCCTGCGGTTCCGGCATGCCTGGATCGTGGGGATGGCAGGCCATACGTACCTTTTCTTCGGTCGCAACCGGAACCACCCGTTCCAGGAAATAGTCGATGCGCTCCCAATACTGATCCGCGCTTACCGGCCCGGCCTCTGTGAGCCGATCCTTATCGGTCAGTTCCGCGACGGCCTTCTCGTAGTTCCACGTGCTATACATGCTTTCGCCACGCCCCTGAGTACGCCCGATCCGCACCACCCCGAGGATGCTCATGTTGTACTTGATCGCCGGAATCCCGGCCTTCGCGCAGTTGCGGATCATCTGCTGGATCTGCTCGATCTGCCGATCGCGCAGCGGACTCTGGCCCAGCATGATCGCGCCCATCTGCGCCGCCGAAATGTACGCCGAAGGCAACGGGATCGGCACCATGTCGAGCGCGATGCCGTGCTTCTCTACCCGTTCCTTCAGGCGCGAAAGCCCCTCCACAGACCATTTCTCGTCGAGCGAATTCGAGATATCGTTGCTGCAGATATTCTTAATCCCGAACGACGACATGACGCTCAGCACGTCGTCTTTATCCGAGTGCTGCGTTCCGATCCGCATCGTAGCTTTTCGTGGCGGCATACCAGCCTGGCCCGGGCCCGTCCCGGAAGCTGCCGTATTCTGTGAGAAGGCGGCGGGGGCCAGGGCAAGCGCTCCACCGGCGGTTTGAAAAAATTTTCGTCGATCCATAGCTAAAAGACAGCTTATCTCTTGCCTCAGGCCCGTGCGGTGCGTCATATTGAGATCAGGCCCCCGAACGCGCCGTGCGAACGGCTTATTAAAAAATGTAGAGCGCAGCCATTTCCGGTTTTCGCTTCCCCGCACGTAGTGTGCGGCCGGTTGTTGACTGGCCTGCGGGGTGCGTGGTTCGGGCGTCGGATGTATGTAACGCGGCGCAGCGGACATGAGACTATGACGGCGGAAACCAACGACATTCTGTTCTTCACCGAACTCGCCGGGCTTCCCGTATTCGATCTGAAACATCGCCGGATCGGACATGTCAGGGATGCTGCAATCGTCCCTCTGATACATCCCGCGCGCGTCGATCGTTTCCTCGTCGGCGGGG
>Ga0302319_10018219_pt1 | contig 12819 bp, 13 predicted proteins | sample Bog_T0_2_FD_203319 | JGI IMG/M metagenome (GOLD analysis project Ga0302319, IMG submission 203319) | Peat permafrost microbial communities from Stordalen Mire near Abisko, Sweden - Bog_T0_2 | ecosystem: Environmental > Terrestrial > Soil > Wetlands > Peat | place: Sweden: Abisko, Stordalen Mire...
AGATTAAGGTTGAGAACCTGCAAGGCTACGTCCCTCCAGAAGTTGCAGACAAAATTACCCGGCTCAAAGACGCGTTAAGCCGAACGTCCGACGCGGCGCTTTCCTGCGCAAAACCTTCCGTAGACCCCGTTGCATTGCAGAAAAGTCTTGCTCAGGTGCTCCACGCAAATGCACCACAACCTGCCGCAAACACCTCCATTTCCAAAGACGACCAAGGCTCCGGCGAGATTTCTGGATTGTACGGAAATGGACTGCAGATTCAGGTAACACGCCCAACAAGCGTTGCTGCGATTATTGAAATTCAGTATTCGACCAATATCGAATGCGGGTCAGATACCATGCTCCTGGTCTACAAATTTTATGATGGAGCCTGGACGAAGAAACTGCGCTGGCAATCGCCTCCATTGAAAGGGATTTCGGATGCGTTCGGCGATTTCTTCGCAACGGCCTATCTTCCTGGACCTTCAGAGCCAGGAAACACGGATACAAATTGGCGCGTTGTTGTTGCCTACGGCCGCCCCTGGTGCACATCGCGTTTCAGCCATTTCAGGATTGATCTGTTGTCCCCGGGCCCCGATCCAGCATCACCACGCGTTCTTTGGGATACCGGGAGAGGCTATTCCCGATTCTCCTTCGATCCGCGCCTCAAATCCTCAGGTAACACGTTCGAATTGCGCTTGAACGATGACTGCATGATGCGTTTTTCTGACAACTGTTTCGAACGGCGGGTGATTTATCGGTATAGCGTCGACGGCGATAATCATGTGCGTCGCGTAGGACCGATCGCTATCAACGCCCGCGGCTTTGTGGAAGAGTGGCTTTCCGCACCTTGGTCAGAATCAAGGGATTTTTCCGTGGCTGAGGCTGCCACTGAACTTCAGGCGGTCTACGACCGGTTTGACGCGCCGTTCAAACTAAACGATGACCAGCACGTCAGTCATCGTCTTGGACCAGTTCGAGCGTGTATGGCCCCTGGAGTATTTCAGGTTCAAATCGACTCTACGTTGGAAAAGAACGTATCCGGCAAGCCGGGAGGAGAGCCGAAACCTCTTGCCAGCCTCTATTTTCATGTGCGCGAAGTGAAGGATGGTTACATGATGCTTTCCGCTCCAAACGAGCCAGATCCCACATGTTCTGGGGCTAACTTAATGCCGGCAGGTAAGGAATAGCGACAGATACAGAGTTCTAACCGCGCAAGTAGGATCAGGAAAACTGGCTGCGGAAGACGGCTTTAATATGTTCCAGGCGCTCGGACAGCGTCTGAGCCTGTTCATCGAGGCCAAGTGCGCGCGCCAGGCCGATGGCTTCGCCGAAAGAGTCCTTGGCTTCGCTGTAATGCCCGGCCGGACTGTTGTGGGTACGCGGATCATAAAGCTGGTCGTAGGCATCTTCGCCCCGGCGAATGCATTCATTGAGACGATCAAGCCGTTCTTTGCGTTCCTCTTCAGTCACCGCCGCTCCTCCTTAAGTTCTGGACAGTAATTTCCGCTCGGTTGCCCGACCACGAGAGAATATATCCGTGAGTGCTCGGCTGAACTTCTACTGTGCATTCCAAATGCGGTCGAACAGCATTGATTTCAAATTAACTAACTCGTTGGGCCGCTTAGGGTGAGTTTTGCTGAGCGCCGGATTAGTACACTGCCGATTTTCCGGATCGCTGTTGACGAACACTCACATCTGGCGTAGGTTCAGTACCACCATCGCACAGTGTGCCTCCTCTCAGGGCACGCATTGTGGAGAGTCCCATGCGCGCTCTATGCGCAGCTGCTTTCTTCGTCTCTATCCCGCCCATCCTGTTGCTGCAAGATTCTGCCTTGAATCACTGAAGGAGAACTGACAGTGTTTGACTTCAAGTTGTACGCAGACGAACCGTCGATCATTCACGAGGTTTCATCGAAGGGCTGCCCGCCGGATATTTTGCTCCACGACATCGGTGAGATCTGCGAGACATGACTCCGCGGGGAGTACCCGCAATGCAGGTTTTTTACGAGGAAGAATCCTTCGTGTTATTTCTTCAAGGTGGCCACGGTCTTAGTGAAGACCAGATTCACCAGATTCAGAACGATGTTATGACGTTCGTCTCCGGATTGAGGAATGGAATTCAGCTTGCTCGAAGACCAAGACGCAAAACTGAACAAGCGACTTGATTGGTGGAATCGCCCTCAGGGCCGCGCAAGAGCAGCAGTCCAGATTCATCCGAAAACCGACGATTGCGACAAGATCAAGAATTAGTTTTCCGACGAGGATTCGAATCGTGGCCAAAGCCGAGTGGTTGGAGTTCCGCTTGTTCTGCCCAGTCTGCAATGTCCACTTCACGCAGCTCGTAGTTCTTCACAAGCTTCCCAAGAACTTCAAAATAGAACCCTACCTTGCCGGCATGGTGGAGAGTCATGACCATAAAGCGTATCAAGAGGCCCAGGCGAAGAAGGACAAACCCTGAACTGCGAAGTCTTCGAGGCACCGGCCGCGAGCGACTCGGGGCTCGCCCGTAGACCTTGTCGCACGCACGAACTGTTCCGACGTTGCCGGTCGTCGCGATCGGCCTTACCTTAGACGGATACTTGGAGAATTGGCCCCGTCACCGCATCCCCCTATCGCCGCAGTGTAGTGGCGCCAGCCAACACAAAGCTCCTGTTAGGAGAAAAGACGGCCCCTGCGGCGACGTCTCTGAACCTTCAAACCGGCGAACTTGAATCCCTGGCGCCGCATCGAACATTCGCGCGAACCCCCTTCCTCCCATTAGCACGTTCTTATGCCTGAAGAAAAGGCAACTGATGAGATAGGCTTCCTACGAATCCGCCAGGAAATATCGAAATAAATTGATTATTTTGTTATATATAGAAAAGTAACAAGCCATGTTTGGTAGGGATTTTCAACTTCAGAATATGGGCTTTGTCACCCTGTTCGTGAGTATTTCAGAGACAATTTCTGTCGTGTTTCGTATCGCCAAAAGCGCAAGTGTCATTGACAGGGCGTAGCTTTTCAGCCACCATTACATTACCAGTGTTGCGCCTGCGGCCAAGGTGGGCATTGTGGAGGTTTTCTTGCGCTTCGATCCTCGGCGAGTCCTGGCAGCGATCGTCGTATTAGCGGGTTTTGTTTGCCACGTCGCGACAGCACAATCCAATCAGGAGTGGCTTGCCTTCAAGCGGAACTGTGGGATCCCGATGGGGCTGGACTATGCCACATGGATACGCCAAGGCTCTCATTGCCCGGCCAGAGAAGCAGGCAATTCAAACAACGATAACGGCGCCGCCGCTGCAGCCGCTGCGGCGGAGGCGGAAGCTGCGGCTGCCGCGAAACGGCAACGCGACGCCGAACTTGAACAGCAGCGCATCGATGCGGAAAATCAGCGCCACGCGGAAGAGGCCGAAAAGCAGGCCAAATTTGAGCAAGACAAGCGGGAGGCTCTCGGTCAGCTCAAGGGCGTTTCTGAAGGGGATGATTCCGATTCCGCCTCTGGCCTGAAGGGTGTTGGCTCCGGAGATTCGGGTTTGAAGGATGCGCTTAACGACGATTCCACGGAACTGAAGCCTCTGCCCGACAATTCCGATAAGGGGGCCTTGAAACAAGCGCGCGTGGCTAAGGGGCAGGGCAATCTCGCGAACGAATCCCTCACTGATTCAGGAACGTCCCGGGCAGCACGGTATCCATTCGACGATGCTGGAGGAGTCGCCGCGCCAATGCCGGTTGTGCCCGGCACTCCGACTGCTGCTCCCATTCCGGACAGAATCAAGAAGATGCCTAGATACCAGGCGAAGGTCGCCGAAAAAGAGAAGCTGCAGAACCGCTTGACGGAATTGGATTCCCGGCTCAAGGCAATCCGCGCCGAGCAGGCCAAGAGTCCGACGCCGAATCAGAATTTGGTCATGGAGGCAGTCAAGGTCAAGCAGGAGATGTCTCCAATTCGCGGAGAGATATTGTTGAAGCAGCAGCAGATTGACAAGTTCGTCATTTCGATGGAGGAAGGGCCTGCGCCGGACAAAGGGAAAGACAAGACATCGCCGAAGATTATTGTTCCTTTGCCGACCCAATGAGTGATCGTATGCAATCTTGCGGAAAATCGATGCTCCTAGCCGGAGCGTTCCGGCGATTCTGCTCCACGGCCTTGCTGGTTCTCGGCGCTGCGCTGCTGCCTAGCGTCCTTCTTGCGCAGGTCCCCAGAATCGCGGATATTCCCATAGGCTTGCCCGCCCTCCTGCACCAGAGGCTCACGCAGACAGCAGAATCGCTGATGGCGCGCAGGAACCAGTTGGTCAAGGTGGCGGCGGACCATAACTCCAAGTGCAGCGCCGTTCCGGAGAACACGCCGGACTGGCAGAGTTGCAGCAACGAGCAGACTAACCTCGAAGCCGAGAGACAGCAATACATCGACGCGGTAAACAGATATAACGATGAAGTTGCCAAAGCCGTTTGGGAGCAAGGAATTCCAGCCGGCGCCACACTCGGCGAGCAGATAGGGACGGTAGCGGAGTGCCGTGGGGAAGTTTTTATCATTACGCCGGGCGGGCATAAGCTTCCGTTACAATTCGGCACCCCCATCCCGCTGAATGCACACGTCACGACAGGGTCGGACGCCCACTTTAAGGTAATCCTCCTCGACGAGACTGTATTCACGCTCGGGCCGAGTTCCGACATGGTGCTTGATGAGTTCGTATACGACCCGAAAACGAGCGCCGGCAAGATTACCGCGAGCCTGGCCAAGGGCACGTTTCGCTTCGTTACGGGAAAAGTTGCACACCGCGATACCGACAATATGAAGTTGAAAGTCCCCGTCGGCAGTCTCGGATTCCGGGGAACGGATGTGGAAACCGAAGTCTCGCCCGATGGCTCGGGGTCTGTGAAGCTCTTTTCCGGGCAAGTGGAAATCAACGAATACAAGACGGGAAATCTGCTGGTTCTGAGCCCCGGTGAAATGGTGACGTTCACAGCCGACGGCACGTTTAGCGCGCCGGGACCTATTCCGATTGCATAAGGGGCCGGGCGCTTCTATCTGAGTGACAAATTAAGAAAGAGGTTGCTGTGCGCAAGCGGATTATCTTGGGGATATTCCTATTTGTAGGCATACTTGTTGGAACGGCTTGCGGACAGTCGCTGAATGACCAGTTATTTGCCGCAATAAAGGCTCGGAACAAAGCACAAGTACAGACCCTCCTCGCAGGGGGCGCATCTCCAAACGCTAAAGACGGAAACGGCGACAGTCCTCTAAGTCAAGCGGCCTATTATGGACCAAAGGATATTGTTGAGTTGTTGATCGAGAAAGGTGCGGACATCAATGCCAAAGGCTATTTGGGTTACACGCCCCTTCATGATGCGGCATCGGGTGCGGCTTACGACGTTGACGCAAGAGTAATTGTAGAACTTCTGATCGCGAAGGGCGCAGACGTGGGTGCAAGGAATGATTCAGGCGGCCTCCCAATCGATGTTGCGGGCCAAGAGGGCGTCAGGTCCGTCTTGCGCGCGGCTATGGGGAAGAATGGCGGCGGTCCAGGGAATCCGGCATTGTTCGCCGCTATTGACCAGGGAAACGCAGCCAAGGTGGAGGAGCTTATTGGCCAGGGCGCTTCCTTGGGCGGCGGTGATGAATATGGATATACACCGCTGATTCGCGCGGTTACTCGCGGGAAAAAGGATATCGTTGAACTCTTAATCGTTCACGGCGCGGACGTAAATGCAACGGTCGAATGGTCGACAACCGCACTAATTGAGGCAACATGCGTGAATTCCAACAAAAAGCCCATCGTAGAAATTCTGATTGCCCACGGCGCAGACGTGAACGCAAAAGACAAGTATGGCCGCTCGGCATTAGACGAAACTGTGCGTTGCTCCTACACAGATGACCTCAAGGATGTGGCTGAACTGTTGATCGCAAAAGGCGCAAATGTAAATGCGAGGACGGAGTGCGGTAATACACCCCTCGATTCAGCGGCATACGAAGGTGGAACTGAAGCGATGGAGCTTCTGATTGCCCACGGCGCAGATATAAATGCAAAAGGTACGAAAAAAGGCCCCGGTGATGTCTTATGCACAGACACGCCTTTGGGTATTGCGGCGTATAAGAGTGGCAAGGAGCAGGTTGAGCTACTAATTTCAAAGGGGGCTGACGTAAATGCCACAAATAATAATGGCGAAACGCCGTTGCAGGGGATGGCCCATATGACTCCGGGAGGAGTTTGCCTGCTTCCCAATTATTCGACTGACCAGAACTGTCAGATTACTAACAAAGAGATCGTAGCCCTTCTACAAGGCCAGATAAGCAAGGGTCTAAATCCGCAAGATGCATTAAAGACCTATCTCGCACAATTCAAAGGGCATTCCGGAAACGACGACGTCCGCCATTCCATCATTGATCTCGCCCTATCAATGAGACCAGTCCCTGCCATTCCTGCTGAGGCCGAAGCCGCCGCAGGCCGAGGCACATACATCTTCAAGAACGCCAAATCCCCTGACGAGGTGCTCAATGCGGCCAAAGAGTATTTGGCAGCCATCGAGGCAGCACCCTGGGTAGCAGACTACTACTACAACCTATGCATTGTGCTGGAGAAGACGCCCTACTCCCAACAGGCGCTCCACGCCTGCAAGCTCTACCTGGTCGCGGCTCCCGATGCAACCGATGCCGGCGCGGTGCGCCAACGCATCGCCGGCCTGCAATACGCGTATGACAGGGACAAGGCTCAGATGAAGCAACGAACGCATTACATCAAAGCAGCGAACCTGGAAGATCTATATAGATCCGGCGGAATCTCCGGCAAAGTTGCCGACAAGGACATTGTGCTCAAGTTGTTTATGGATTGGACCGCCGCACCGCCCAAGTACCAGATCTACGTGGGCTGCACTGCAGGCGGCGATATCTACGGTCACACGCACGACCTCGTCAGCACAGACGATTCGATGAACTTCTGCAAACCCGTTGTCAACCTGCATCTGGTGATCAAGCCGGAAGGCGAGGGATTTGTTGAAGTGAGCGACTCAAGTGGTGGCAGTCTCCGTGCCACGCTCGATGAACTGTTCATTGCCAAGCAGAAGACGATGGCGCAGGCACTCCTCTTCAGCGCAAGCGGAGATCAGGGTGATCAATATTACGTTCCGTATGTGCAGGGCGGGAACGATATGCAACACGTTGGCTTTGCGATGTACGAGAGCGATTGCAATGGAACGATTCTCAAGAAGGATCCACGGGCTTTACCGGATGGTTTCATTCCCGCAGACAAGTTCGCAGCGGGAGACTACGGGCGATTTCGCCCCGAAGTGGATTCTTTTTCAGCCCAGCCAAGCTCGGATGTCTGCACACGTGAATTTGCCAGCAAGACGGGTTACCACTTCGGCGAGGTGGAGTAACTGTCATGAATTCAGAAGGAGACTCTAAGATGAAAACCTATGTGCTCTATACCCTTGCTGGCCTCACTCTGGTTTCGCCGTTTCTTTTTGGCCAGACAAACGCGACGCCACAGCCGCCGATCCCCGAAGAAGCGCGAAAGCACTTCGTCATGGGCACCACGCTCTTCAAAGATGCCAAGACACCTGACGATTTTGTGCAGGTCGAAAGTCAATTCAAGCAGGCGGTCGATCTTGCGCCGCAATGGCCGGATGCCCGGTACAACCTTGCCTTGTCCAAGGAAGCAGCGGGCGACTACTCCGGCGCGATGGCGGACTTGAAACTCTACCAGCAGTTCAAACTGTCCGACGAGGACGCCCGTAAGGTCCAGGACAAAGTCTATGTACTTGAAGCGAAAACAGTGGAAGCGACGAAAGCACAGGCTGCGGCGCAGCAAACCGCCGCAGCAGAGGAAGAGAGAAAACGGGCTTATCGGGATAAGATTGGTTTTTTGGAAGGCACTTGGAGCGCAGCGAGAACGCTTCCCCCGCGGTTCGGCCTGCCAACATCTCAATTTCAAGCGGTTATCACCATAACTGGAAATAATATTTTCATTAGAACCACCGATGGGAGCCAAATGCTCAAAGGAACAATAGAGGGAGATGACTATAGTTCGATAAAGTGGATATACCAGCAAGGCCCTAATCCAACCTTTCCGCTCCCAGATATCAGCATAAATGTCACCGTTGACAAGATAGGTCATCAAATCAAATGGAAAACACCTGGCATTAATGCAGCAGGATCTGGATCTTGGGACTGGACTTATCCAGTAGATGTTGTACTCACGCAGTAGATCTAATTGAAAAAAGGGGAGCTGTCTCAGAGAACAGCATCACAGTTTCAAGGTGTCGAAATGAAAATGTACTTACTACTCGTACTGATTTGCGCTTTCTCGCTCACGCCGTCATCGTTTGCGCAGAGTAATACGTCCGGCGATGCCACGAATGCTCTGAGCACACCGACGTCGATCCCCGAGGAAGCGCGAAGGCACTTTGTCATGGGCGAGACCATGTTCAAGGAAGCTAAGAACGTGGATGCCTTCACCCAAGCCGTGGCGGAGTTCACAGAAGCTGCCAGACTTGCCCCGCAATGGCCGGATGCGCGCTACGATTTGGCGTTGGCAAAGGAAGCAGCGGGCAATTATTCCGGCGCGATGGCGGACTTGAAACTCTACCTGCAATTCAAGCTGTCGGATGCCGAAGCGCGTACCGCGCAAGACAAGATTTACGCGATCGAAGCCAAGCAGAAAATGGCCGTCGATGCAGCGAACACCCCCGCAGTTCAGCAGGAAAAGTTCATGCGCAGTCTGGAGGGTGGGGTGTGGAAGGGGAACACATTGAACCTACCCTCCATACCCCCCATACAGGAAAGACGAGCTTTGGAGATTCACAATGGCCTGCTCATCCGGAAGGTGCTTGTATGGCGAGGCGGACAAGGCGAGCCCGACTCTTCTCAAGTAGCAGAGACCGAGCACGTTGAGCTGACTGGAAAACGGGCTACATATGCTAGCAAGGATCTCGATTCAAATTGTGGCCCAGTGACAGACGAGATAAGCGACAGTGGAGACACAATAACCGAGAGCCACAGTTGTTACGGCAGGGAGTTCACAGAAACCTTCGTGCGTAGCAGATAGGGAAGGCACTTCAAGAGAAGAACCACGCTGGAGAGAGCTATGAAATACGCGGCAGGAAACGACTGCTCGACTGAAATTAACTTGTTACGCGTCGAACTCGCGGAGTCTCGTTATGGCGTTGACTTGAGACTTTACGAGGATGGCCAGAGCCTCTCCAAAGAGTTTCTCAGGCTGTCGCTGGCGGGCATTGCGGTTGTCGGTTTCCTTCTTCCTCTATTGCCCAAGCTCAGACCGTGCGGCGATCTTGCGGACGGTCTATTCAAGTTCCTCCTTTCTACTTCTGTCACAGTGTTCGCACTCTCTGCGGCCGCGACGCTTTTTCAGCGCTACTATGCCTCAGGAGCTATGTTTCACCACATCAAGGCGATGAAGCTGGCATCGCTCGGCGATGCGTCCCTGGTTGAAAGAATAGAAGAGGATATCAATTTGCGAACCTCTAAATTCAGCGTTGCCCATCACCTGTTGATGACAACGTCCATTTGTCTATTCGCTGGCGCCGCCTTGTTAGCAGCAGCTTTTATTCGATTGATGGTGATTCTATGAAAACGAAACACTCGATCTACTTTGTTGTGCCGCTTTTGCTTTCTTTCGTTGCGACGCAGCTCGCGGCGCAGGAGCCGACTCCCTCTGGTCAACTTCAGCAACTCGCCGGGCAGTTGCAGCATTCTCCAGATGATCAGGCGTTGCGCGAGAAGATCATCGCACTGGCGCAACAAGTCAAACCTGCCCCCGCGTTGCCGGAAGAAGCGGAGCGCCGGATGGCGCGAGGCGCCGCAGCATTCAAAGCTGCGCAATCCGTGGCGGATTACCAGGACGCCGTGAAGGAGTTTGCCCAGGCAACCCTTGCTGCACCTTGGTACGGCGATGCGTATTTCAATCTCGGCTTGGCCCAAGATAAGGCTGAACAGTATGCCGACGCTGTAAGCAGCCTTAAGCTCGCCCTGCTGGCGTCCCCAGGGTCGAAGGATATCAAGGACCTCATGTATCAGGTCGAATACCGAGCTGACCAAGCCAACACACCAGACGGAAAAGCGGAAGCAGAATATGGGCCGGCCCAGCACCAATTCGCTGCCTTGATCCAAAAGCTCGATGGCGCTGTCTTTATAAAGGACGATCAAGACGCTAATGTTAGTTATCATGAGGGTCACACCACAATGGAAGAGGTGCATTTCTATAAAACTGGGCGCTACAATCTTTTGGTGTGTGCAAAGCGAATCAAGCAATATGAAATTGAGCCATACGGTAAGTATGAATACGAATGGAAAGCGGCTTCGCAAGTGCCATTCTGGTATGTGTCACCGCAACGGGCCACGGGGATGTATGGGGCCGGAAACTTTTGGTTTCCAGACAATGGTGAGGTATTTTTTGGTGGGTGCATAGGCGGAAGGCTTTCAGAGGATGGTCAAACTGTCGACGAGATAGAAAATCATAATCCAGGAAACGGACAGTTCACACTGGAGAGGGTTGGTGTTTGGCATCGACAATAAGTGGACACATGCCTAACGCCTGCAACGGAGAGCGAGATGTGGTGGGTCGCCGAGCCGCTTGTCGATGATTAAGGGTTGCAGGTGAAAGGTGAGGGAGCAGTCGTCCGAGAGATATGTGCTCATAAAAGTCCCATATTCACTCGGACTTTGACCGTTCGATAAGGCATGCGTTGTGGCACAACGGAAGACTAAGAACTGCTCTTGGTCGTGAACAATATATGGTATATGGTCTAATGAGTCTCAGGAAAAGTTCGGTAGGCTACTACATTCGAATCGATTGGCGTGCCCTTAACCCAGGATGTCTTTAGAAGAATTTCAAAGTAAGGGAATTTTGATACCCCGAGCATCTTCTGGAAGCCAGACATCTTTTCTTCCGAAGTCAGGAATTCACCTCCCGCCTCAGTAGGCTCCCCGCTCGTTCCCTGGATCAGGAGCGCGCTGCCATTGTGATCGGGGCTGGGAAGATAGGCGATGACGCAGTAGCCATCCGAACTCGGATCCCCGAATTCGTATGTCCGAGATTCGCCGTTCTTAGGAGTGCGGTTTACGATTTCGTGCGGGTTATCTGGATTAAATATGAAGTTAATGCGCTTTTCAAAAAGCTCTGCCCACGGATTCCCAAACCGACTGCCGATCAGGATTACGTTGTCTCGACGAATCAGATCGGGCTGATACTTGCGGGCAAGATAGAAATGAATTTTCTGTCCAGTGGGATCCAGAGAAAGGAAACGTTGGACGACCTCAAATTCACCAGAGCTTCCGAGCCCCCAGTTCGCGATCCTACTCAGTGCCAAAGCCATTCTAGGGTCCTGATCCTGAAGATGGCCCATGTAGGAGCGGCTAAGATACTCAGACAGACCATACGACTTGTGCGTCAGATCCTGCACGAGTGCAAAGGATGAGTCTGTGATGACAAGGTCCGTATTCTTCTGGTCAGCGAGAAATGGGCCCCAAATTCCGTCAATTGCCGGCGAGTTTTGCCAAGGATACAACATTTGGCGGGCGCTGCGGAGTTGCTGCCAGAGAGTAAAGCTCGAAATCGCAAAAGCAAGAATCAAAACTCCGGCGACGATAGAGCCCGCTACGACGACTCGACGCGAAACTCCAACCTGCGCTTTTTGAAAGCTTAGGCTCGAAACCAACGTCCTCTCGGATTCGAGAACGGTGATGTCTCCTGATCCAGCATGTCCTGGGGATCGTTCGATCCCAAAAGGGGATAGAGGCACTCCCTCCAAACAATCGGCGACCGACGGTCCATTACCCTCTGCGGTTATCCGAGCTTGCAGGGCACAGGCTCGGACAACTATATCCAGCGTCTTAAACCTTGCGTCGCGACGGTTGACCCGTCATCGGGTGGTTATGATTGGATTGCCCAATCGTTGCCATTCGTGGCAAGCGGCGCTTGCACGACTCCGAATTACATCGCCATCAATACGGCGTATCAGGAGAACCCGAACGTGGAATACACTGGCGCTCGCGAGGGACCCAACGACCAGTTGAACGCCAACGTCTCGAAGAACTTCAGGATTCATGAAGGCATAGCATTCCAGATGAGAATCGATGCGTTTAACGTTTTCAATCACCTTCAAACATTCGCCAATGCGTACGATACCTCTACATCGGACGGCACCTTCGGTATTGTTCGGCTGGGTACTTCAGGGAATGGAAGCCAGACCAATCGGCAAATCCAAATCTCCGGACGTTTGACTTGGTAATTGCAGGGCAGAAAAAGCTGACAGCAACTACGCTAGGGCTCTCGTGAGGGAGCCCCAGTGTTCAGGATCGGGAAGCTGGAACACGCATAATGATTCTGTGAACATCACCGAATAAATACAAGAATGGGAACGGATTCCATGAATCGCAGGCATTTTACAAAGAGCGCAATCCTGACGCCGCTGATGATGTTGATTCGACCGACGGCAATTGCCCAGCAAGATTCTTCGCAGCCCCAAATCGGAGACGCCACACAGAAAGCTCCAGAGCCACGCAAGCCGAAGACCGCCTCGGCATACAACAAACACCCGCCCATCATTGAGCCGGAGCCGTTTGAAGGTAAGGTAATCTTCGAGCGGAGGGAGTTGGAGCCAGAGCTGCGGCCCTTTACGCTGCAAGAGGTTCAACTTGATGCCGGGCCGCTTCAGGAGGCGCGAGATTGGAACCGAGCGTATATGATGCGGCTTCCGAACGACCGGCTGTTGCTTCAGCGCTTTCCAGAACCAGACCATGCTTGCTAAGCAAAACTGATCCACCCCTCATGTAATCAAGATGGGCACGTAGCCGGTCGGCTGGGCGCCGGGATGATGGATGATCATGTCCTCGCGCCG
>Ga0302319_10018220_pt1 | contig 12819 bp, 10 predicted proteins | sample Bog_T0_2_FD_203319 | JGI IMG/M metagenome (GOLD analysis project Ga0302319, IMG submission 203319) | Peat permafrost microbial communities from Stordalen Mire near Abisko, Sweden - Bog_T0_2 | ecosystem: Environmental > Terrestrial > Soil > Wetlands > Peat | place: Sweden: Abisko, Stordalen Mire...
CCTCGGCCTCGACCGATAACCGGCTCATCAAAGCCTCAACAGCCAAGGCCACAGCGTGGAGGCGCCGCAGCCTTGGCCGTCCTGTGAAGGTCCGGTCCGGCTCTGCGCCTCGTCAGCTTATCAGCGTGTTCGAGTCGGAAATCTTGATAACGCGCCCTTCCGGGTCGCGGAAATTCGTGTACGGCCCGACATTCGTCACAATGATGCCCCGCTTCCGCAGCTCATTGAGCACCGGCTCCCGATTCGCAAGCGACAGGTACAGGTGGAAGTAACTCACCATCTCCCCGCACTCGGACCGGCGCAGGCAGAGCGGCACCCCGCCTATTTTCATGTCGCAATACCTGTCCGGCCGCTCGCTCACTACCTCCGCGCTCAGGATATCCACGTAAAAATCACGCATCTCCTTCCAGCGATTGGTAAAAATCGTGATCGAATAACAGGTCCCGGCATCGCGCGAACCCGCGTCCTCAATGCGCCTGGCCGGCGCCTCCCTGTTTTGGATCGAATACTCAGTGGCAATCATCTTGAGAATGACATTTAGCAGGTTGCATGCACGTTTTATGGCTTTTATGGAAAATATTTAGCCTACTTGGTGTTTTCCTGTTTAAACAGTCCCATCCCTCTGGCCTTTTCTCTTCAGGCCCGCGATTCTCTTCCGCTTCATGATCACCATTCCGCAAGGCCATTTCTCAGCCTATATCTTCGATTGCGACGGCACGCTGGGCGACAACATGCCGCTCCACTATTCCGCATGGCTGGCAGCCATCGCGGAGTACCATTGCGACTTTCCCGAGCCATTCTTCTATGAGCTGGGCGGAACCCCCACCGAGCGCATTGTCGAAATCTTGAACGCCCGCAACGGCTGCCAGATGCCCGTCAAGGAAACCGCCCATCGCAAGGAGGAATTCTACCTGCAAGGCCTCGATCACATTCAGCCCATCGAGCCCGTCGTCGCCATCGTCCGCCGCGTTCACGGCCACCTGCCAATCGCCGTAGCCTCCGGCGGCCACCGCCGCATCGTCGAGCGCACGCTCGCCCGGCTTGGCCTTCTGGAACTCTTCCCCGTCATCGTCTGCTCAGAGGATTACGTCCATGGAAAGCCCCACCCCGACCCTTTCCTGACCGCCGCCCGCCGGCTCGGCATCCCGGCCGCCGAGTGCCTTGTGTTTGAGGACACCGAGGCCGGCATTCAGTCCGCCACGGCCGCCGGCATGCAATGGGTCCTTGTCCCAAGCCTGCATCACCCGTAGCCGCGCGAGAGCCTCGCTCTCCTTACCTCAGGGCCATGACAAGCTCTGCCATCCCCACCACTCCGCTGCATATCCCAACGTACCAGAACATTCGCTTCTTCGTCAGGACGGCGATTGCGGAGATCGCAATGGCTATCTGGAAAAAGGTCACCGCTCCCGCCAGTTTCTCATGCTTCTTGATGTGCTCCCTTGAGTCCGACTCCAGCGCCTCCGCCTTCGCCGAGATCAACGCCTGATCCTTCTTATACTGCGCCGCCTTCGCCACGTCCGCCACGCTCCCCGGCGTTTTCTGAGCGGCAAGCAATTCCATCTTCGCATCGAGCACCTCCGCCTTGATCCCCTTGGCCTGGTAAAGCGCCCATTGGTCGGATGCCTGTATCTGGCAGATCATCCCCTCGTTGATATGCTGCCCGGCCAGCAGCGATGCTATTGCCGCCGCCGCCGCAAAAATTGCCGTTACCAGCGCGACTCCCATGACCCACTTCTCGCCGCTCTCGCGCGCGTGCTCGTGGATATGTTCCTGCGACTTCTCGAGGGGAACTTCGGGCGCTTCCATTTCAGGTGACTAATGCCTCACTCGCCGGATTGGCAAGCGCTAACATCCACGCGAGTGGCAACTTAGAGCGATTTCGGTTCAGTGATGATGGCCCGGGTGGCACTTCGCCACCAGGAACAGAAGCCCCAGCACCGCGAATGTGAATGCAACCGATAACACATGCAATCGCGCGCTATGCCACCGGCTCGACCACACCCGCGGCACCTTCAAATGGTGATATCGCCCCGTCACATTTACCAGCGACAAGTCATCGAGCTGCTCCTTCATCTCGAGCGCCGTCTGGAATCGCTTCTTCGGGTCCCGCTCCATCGCATGCAGGATCAACTCCTCAACCTCCGGGGGCACCGCGGGGTTCACCTTCCGCGGCGCCTTCGGGTCGCCAACCACGCGGGCGTTCATCACCAGGAACGGATTCTCGCCTTCAAACGGCATCGCCCCCACGACCATCTCGTACAGCATCGCCCCCAGCGAGTAAATGTCCGTCCGCGCATCGCCCCGTTTCCCCTTCACCTGCTCGGGCGCCATGTAATCCGGCGTGCCCATGGCCGGCGTGAAACCGACGAACGTCAGCCGCCGCATGTCCGATGCGCGCGCGATCCCAAAATCCATGATCCTCAGGGTCCCATCCTTGCAAATCATGATATTCGGCGGCTTCAAATCCCGATGCACCACCCCCTTCTCGTGCATGTGCGCCAGCGCTCCCGCGATGCTCGACGCGATTTGCAGCGCGTCATCTATCGGGAACGGCTTCACCTCGTTCATCAATTGCGCCAGCGTCTTCCCCTCCAGCAGTTCCATGACGATGTAGGGCCGGCTCTTGCCTTCCGGGGGCTCGTAAAACTTCAGGATATTCGGGTGGTTCAGGAGCCGGCCGATCGCCGCCTCCCGCTCGAACCTCGAGAAAAACCCGACGTCGGACTCGTACTGCATGTGCGGTATCTTCAATGCGACCGCGTGCTTCTCTACCACGTCCGTGGCCTTGTAAATCGTCGCCATCCCGCTCCGGCTGATCTTTGACTCGATGACATACTTGCCATCCACCAGCTCGCCCGGGTTTAACTCATTTTGATCCGTGACCGGCCTCTCCTCACCGCCCGCGGCGATGATCGAGATCGGCTTCTCCTTCCTTAGAGGCGTCACCCGGTCCACGTGGATCAACTGCGCCGTCAGGTTGTCGTCTGTCCCGCGCCTCTCCGCGAGATTCACAAGGTAGGGGCAAATTTCGTCCAGGTTCAGCCGGTCCACGCCCTCCGCAATCTCCCCGTCGTTCATGAAACAATACAGGCCGTCCGTGCATTGCAGGAAGCGGTCATGCTGCATCACCGTCACCCGCTTGTAATCAAACCGCACCATCGAGTCCGCGCCCACGCTCCGGGTCAGCATGGACCTCAAATGGCTGCCGCGCGCCTCGAGCTCGGTCATCAGCCTCAGCTTCAATTGCAAGCCGGTCATCGAGTGGTCGCTCGTCAGCTTCTTGATCTCCTCCTGACGCACGAGGTAAAGCCGGCTGTCTCCCACGTGACCGATATGCACATCCCGTCCCTTGAAGATGCAGACGTTCATCGTCGTGGCCATGCGCGTTGCCTTGCGGTCATTGGCCTTCGAGTCAAACAACGCGATGTTCGCCGCGAAGAACACCTCCTTCAGTATCCCCTTTGCAGCCATGCCCGGGTCGCATTCCTGGAACTTCCGGATCGATGTCTCGACCGCCAGCTTGCTCGCAATATCTCCCTGGCCATGCCCGCCCACCCCGTCCGCGATGATCGCAATCGATCCCCGGGACTGCCGCTCGTCCGCCTCCGCCGGCTCCCAGAATCCGGCGTAATCCTCGTTCTTGGGCCGCACAGGGCCCTTCGATGAGAGACTAAAGACGTTCAGTTCCATTGAGAAACAGAGGGAATACGGGAATCACGCCGCTCATTGCAATCGTTGAGGAGAAAATTTCGGAAAATAACCGCGCCTCGCGCGCCCCTGGATAAAACAGAACAAACGGCCACACCGAAATGTGGCCGTTTGTCTGATTTTCCCCTGTTTGAGTTGCTTCGCGTCGCCTCTTAGGCGGTCGCGGGCGTTTGCACGAAGATCGGCTTCTCCTTCTTCTTGCTGCCGATCGTGAAGTGGATCACGCCGTAGATCGCCCATACGGCCACGACGGCCAGCGCGATGAACGGCTCATGCCAGCTCATACCAGCCACTGAGAACGGGCCGATGATGTAGAACAGCATGCAACCGAGGTTCGCCACAAGGCCGAACACCGGCACGACCACGTGCTTGAATCCATGGAACGAGTGATGCTCCTTGAACGCGATGATCGCCGTCAGGCAGGTCATGCCGTACAGGAGGAACGTTCCGAAGTTGCTCACCAGCGTCATGATCAGCAGCGAGTTCACCGCCGTCGAATACACTGCGGGATCGAATATCCCGAAGGTGTACCACATGCCGGTCTTATACGAGGGGTCCAGCGGCGTTACCGTCGCGCCACCCAGGTACATTGCAACGGTCGCAATCCCGAGGAATATCGAGATAATCGTCAGGATCCAGATACCCGTCGTCGGCGCCCCGCTCTTCGAATGCAGGTTGCCGAAGAACTCGCCCACTTCCTTGTCCTTGCCCATCGCGTAGGTCACGCGGGCGCCTGTATTGATACAGGCCAGCGTGGTGCCGATAAGCGCCAGGAACACGGTCGCCGCCTCAATCCACATGAACGTCACGCCCGCGTGGGCGCTTCCAAACGCCCATGCGCCAACGAGCGTCATCATGTCCCCGATCGGGGCGGCCGATGCGCCGGCGCTTCCGATCGTGTACCCGTTGTTCATGAAGTAGTTCGCGCCGAAGTACTCGAACATGTAGCAAAAGCCCGCCTGGATCGCCAGGGAGAGCAGCACGGCGCGCCCGATGTCCTTCTGCGGATTCTTCGCTTCCTCGCCCATCGCGGTAACAGACTCGAAACCGACGATGAGCAGAATCGCGATACATGCCTGGATGAACAGGTAATTGACGGAATGCGGCGAGATGACCGACAGCGCGTCCGGGTGGAAGTTGAACGTCAGTGGTCCGTCCTGCGCGCTATGTGGAGCTCCGCCGCCGCTGTAGGCGTCCGATGGGAGGTAGCTGATCGTGAATGGCGCGGGAATAATCTTCCCATCCTTGTCCAGGAGCGGCTTCTTGCCGGTCGAGTCCATCGTCGCCACCGGGAACGGATCGCCCACGCTGAAGGTCGAGGGCAGCGGGAACGTCGTGCTCTTGAGGTCGTCCGCCGTGACCTGGCGATCCTGCGTCTTGTACACCGGCTGTTTATTGTCATCCACCTGCGGAGTTCCATCGGCCCAGGTTGCCTGGATCGGTTTATTATTGGAATCCACCTGGTTGACACTATCCACCTGGTAGGTGACCGCTGTGCCGTTCGACAAATGCCATGCCACATCCCCCTGCTTGTGGTTCAGGCGATAAGCAATCGCCATGCAGGTAAAGATGATCAGCGCGGTAATCTGGATGATGTTCACCGCCGTATTGACGCCCGTCGATCCGACCACGCCGCGTGACGCGATCCAGCCCACCAGCAATGCGAAGACCACGCACACGATGATCATGAACAGGGGGCTGTTATAGGATGGGCTGAATACCGTCGGCCAAAATTGATTCGCCATGTATCCGCAGAAGATCGCCGTCACACCCACCATCACTCCGGGGTACACCCAGTAGTAAAGATGGCTGGCCCAGCCGACCGCGAATTTGGCGATGCGGGAGAACTTGAACGCCTGGGTCTTCGAGAGGAACGCCTGTTCCGCATAAAGATAGGACGAACCTGCGCCGGGATAGATTTTCGAGAGTTCCGAGTAACTGATGGCCGTGGCAAAGCACAGCATCAGCGCCGTTAGAATTCCGAACCACATGGCGCAGCCCGCCATGGGCGCTCCATATAGTGATTGTTCTTCAAAGGTTAGCCATAGGAACGCTCCGGGCGCAATCAGCGCCATCGCGTTTACGGTTAACCCCGTGAGACCTAGGGTGCCTGTGGATGCTTGTTGTGGATTATTGGACATACTGCATGGTTTGGTTGATGGGTTCAGAGCCGTTGTGGCTCGCGCCCCTTAGCACCGTCTGTGCCATGGGTCCCCCAAAACCCCCGTCTACAGAGGAAAACCGGCTTTGGAACCCGTTTATCCCTCGAAATCCGTGTTAACAAAACGCCACATAAACTGCTATCTGAGTCTTTTTAGACACATTGCAAGTTTGTAAGCTTTACCGCCTGCCCTTGTTTCTCTGCTGACCTAAACTAATACTTTGTTTTATTACATAATACATAGTACTACACTTTAATTCCCCCAATTCCCAGTTGTATCCCCGATCGCCTTTCAACGCATCCCGACAAAAAAAACTGTCCGATCCCTCCCGGTTCAGCCACTGTCGGTGTCTCCCACCGCCTCCATGCCTCCCCCAGTTTTCCACTCCCCCTCGCTACCCGCGCTCGTCGCCGCCCTTTTTCTTGTCATCCCAATGCCAAATATCCACGCACAGCCAGCCAGCCCCGATTCCGTCTCCGCGAAACCTTTCGGCAAGACCCCGGATGGCAGGATCATCCAGCTCTACACGCTTGTCAACGGGAGCGGCATGCAGGTCAATATCGCCACGTACGGCGCCACAATCGTCAATCTCCTGACCCCGGACCGCGTCGGCCACCTCGCCGATGTCGCGCTCGGTTTCGGCGCCATCGAGCCGTATTTCACCCAGAGCCCCTACTTCGGCGCCACCGTAGGCCGCTACGCAAACCGCATCGCAAAAGGCCGCTTCGCCATCGACGGCAAAACCGTCCAGCTCGCCAAAAACGACGGCCCCAATCACCTCCACGGCGGCCTCAAGGGCTTCGACAAGCAGCTTTGGACCGCCCAGGTCCTCAAGCAAAGTCCGCCCACCGTCCGATTCTCCCGCCTTAGCCCCGACGGCGAGGAGCACTACCCCGGCAATCTCCAGGTGTCTGTCACCTTCACCCTCACGGACCGCAACGAGCTACGGATGCGCTACGAGGCCCAGACAGACCAGCCCACGGTCGTCAACCTGACCAACCACACCTATTTCAACCTGGCCGGCGCCGGTAATGGCAACATCCTCGGCCATCAGGTAAGGATCCACGCCAGCCACTACACCCCCATCGATAAGACATTCATCCCCACCGGCGAAATCCGTTCCGTCGCCGGCACCCCGATGGACCTCCGCAAATTTACCACCATTGGCGCCAACATTGAGGCGGTCGGAGGCCAGCCGGCAGGCTTCGACCACAACTACGTCCTGGACCGCTGCCCCGTCATACGCCCCGCGCTCGCCGCGGAGGTCTTCGAGCCCCGGAGCGGACGCATGCTCAAGGTGTACACCGACCAGCCCGGCATCCAGTTCTACACCGGCAATTTCCTCGACGGCACGATCCGCGGCAAGCGCGGCAAAGTCTATCACCAGCACGACGCCTTCTGCCTCGAGACCCAGCATTTCCCCGATTCCCCCAATCACCCCAACTTCCCCTCCACCCTCCTGAAACCGGGCCAGGCCTACCGCACCACCACCATCCTCAAATTCTCCGCCGTGACTGGCGCCGGCGCTTAAAACCCCATACTTATTTACCCATGAAAACCTGCACCATCGCGGCCCTCGCCCTCGCCTCAATCCTACCCATCGCCGCACTCCGCGCCGATGACACCGCCGGCTCCACCTCCCTCGTCCCAAACAATCACGGCGGCTACAACGTAGTCGAGAACGGCGCCATGCAGGGCGGCGGCGGTCTCATCCCCTTCTTCGGTCCGCATGGCTACGCCTCGCACGTGAAGGCGGAGGGGAACGCCCCCAAGAGCTTCCTCCTCAAACCCGTTGTGCAAGGCACCGGCCACGACCAGCACACCGTTTATCACAAGGTCTTCTACGCCTCCCCCGCAGACGCCGAGGCCGCGAAGATGGCCCAGTAGCGGCTCCCGTTTCCGAATTTAATTGTCCCCTCCGTCTCCCGGTGTGACTCTCTCCGCCCGAAATGGAGACCAAGATCGAATCCCTCGGACCCGCCCTGCTTCGCTCTCCGCTCCACCACATCGGCTCGTCCACCGTCCACTTCCGCACGGATGCCCACCGCGTCCTTATGGAGGATTGCTTTACTGACTCCGACGGTCTCCACTGCTTCCCCGATACCTCTGGGAAAATCCATTTCGAGGTGGCCGGCCCCCGCGAGAAAATCTTCTTCGATCCCTCCCGCACCACCGCCGGCATCGTCACCTGCGGGGGCCTTTGCCCCGGGCTCAATGACGTCATCCGCAGCCTCGTCATGGAGCTGACCCACCGCTACGGCGTCCAGCGTGTTTACGGCTTCCGTTATGGCTTTGAGGGCCTCGTCCCCCGCTACGGCCAGACCCCGTGGCCTCTCAAGCCCGACGCCATGGACTCCATCCACGCTTTCGGCGGCTCGATCCTCGGCACTTCCCGCGGACCGCAGGACATCGGCGAGATGGTCAACTTCCTCGAGGAGCTCGAGGTCGATATCCTCTTCGTGGTCGGCGGCGACGGCAGCCTGCGCGGCGCGAATGAAATCTCCATCGAGATCCGCAAGCGCGGCCACAAGCGCAGCGTTGTCGGCATCCCCAAGACAATCGACAACGACATCATGTACCTCGACAAGAGCTTCGGGTTCGAGACCGCTTTCGCCGAGGCCGTCAAGGCCGTGACGTGCGCGCATGTCGAGTCCCTTGGCTCGCGCAACGGCATCGGCCTCGTCAAGCTCATGGGGCGCGACTCGGGCTTCATCGCCTGCTTCGCCGCGCTCGCCGGCAGCGTGGTCAATTTCGTTCTCATCCCGGAGGTCCGCTTCGAGCTCGACGGGCCCCGCGGGCTCCTCGAGGCCCTTTACTATCGCGTCTCCCGCCGGAAGCACGCCGTCATCGTCGTCGCCGAGGGCGCGGGCCAGCATCTCATGGAGGGCACCAGCCATACGGTCGACGCCTCGGGAAACCGCCGCCTTGGCGACATCGGCGCATTCCTAAAGGAGCGCATCGGCGCGTTCTTCAAGGAGCGCCATGTCGAGTGCAACCTCAAGTACATCGACCCCTCGTACATCATCCGCAGCGTCCCGGCGTCCCCGCAGGATAACGTCTATTGCTCCCGCCTCGCGCAAAACGCCGTCCACGCCGCGATGGCCGGCAAGACCGGCATGCTCGTGGGCCGCTGGCATGGCACCTTCGTCCATCTCCCTCTCGATGTCGTCACCAAGGGCCGGCGCAAAGTGGACCCGGGTGGCGAACTGTGGCACTCCGTCCTAGAGAACACAGGCCAGCCCGCCGAGCTGTACTAGAGCAGTTTCTAGAAGCTGCTCGCGGGCGAGAAAGGCCCGCACCGTCTCCAGTGCGGGCTTTCAAATCAGCGCTGTCTACGGAACGATGATCCGCCCCACCAATCCGTGCGTCTCATCCAGCAACCCGGCTGAGAAGTACAGGTTATGGTCATCCTCCTGGTAGCGATCGAGCCCCAGCAGTAGCTCCGCGGGCGTGAGCTTCTTCGGCCCGAAGTGCAGCGCCCATAGCCCGTCGAAGGCCAGCGGTACCACCTCGTCATTTTTCAGCGTTCCAAGGTGCGCCGCGACGGGTCCTCCGCCTGCCGCCGGCGGCGGCACGAAGGCATACGCATTGATTTGTCCGTCCCCATGGTTCCCGATCACCACTATGAGCGGGGATCCGAGTTTAGCGATGTCGGCATGAGCAAACGCCACGCCCCACGGAGCGTTCAGCAGCCCGGGCGTACCCACAAAGGTCTGCACGAACTTCCCTGCGGGCGTGAACAGATTCGCGTAGCCATATCCCGCGCCGTCCACTTCATCCAATCCGGTCGTCCCGGAGTGCAGCGCGTACGTCACCAATACATATTCCATGGGGAGGGTCTTCCTTCCCACCGTTTCATTGAAATCGAGCGTCGTCACGTTAAACGGCGACCACACTGCGGTACCGCTGACCGCGGCGGGAACAGCCGGCGGCGACGGGTCGACGAAGGTATTCACCGTACCAGTGAGCGCGACCGGCGCAAAAGTGCCGTCGAACACGTTGATCTTGTTCTGCGCGAAGTTTGCCGCAACCAGGCGCGGATGCACTGTCACCGGCCCCGCAGTCGTGCTCGTCACCTCCACCAGCGCGAGGCCTGTGAATCCGGCTCCCGTCGCCGACAAGTTCGCTGTCGGAGGGATGATCGCGCTGCCCTGGCTCACAGCCTCCCTGTACGCGGCTATCGCCCCATCCTTCGTCGCGTAAAGATAGCGGGCTGGTCCGGCCTCAGTTCCCGTGCCGATGATGAAATCGGTCGTGTCCGTCATCAGTATGCCCTTTTCATTCACCACGATCCCGGTCGGCGTGCCTGGCGAGTTGCCGCTTGCCGCTGGGATGGTTATTGCATGCGGCTCTTGATCCGTCGTGCTCGTCCCGCCAAGCAACATCCCGCTGGGTGTATAAAGCGTGGAGACGCCGCTCTGGTCGTCGGCTACATGCAGGTTCCCGTCCGGCCCGGTCGTCAGCCCCCATGGATTCAGGAGCGCAGGGTCCGTATCGTGGGCCACACCCTGGATATCGGACACGACATTGACCGATTCGAAGTCCGGGTCGGCGTAAGTATGATGGGCCAGGGCCAGGCCTCCGGCTACGGTTAAAGCCGCGACGAGTTGCCAGGGGGCAAGGCCGCGGCGGGTCAGCATGGTCAATTTCATAGGGATGTTGGTTTTGTTGGGGTTCGAGCCTGCCGTGAGCAGACGAGGGCGATAGCACTTAACCGAGCCTGCCTGGGCCGGCAAAGGACGCGGTAAGTTCAACCGTTCCGTTCGTCCGAACGGAATTATTGGGGCGGATGGATATCACACGGCGGGGAGGGCGGTACGGCCATCGACACTAAACCGGTTCCGGCAAGCGGCAAGTCAGGTTTCGCCTGAACTTTGCCGCCCATGGTTTGCCCGCGCCCCATTTATGCTCTACAACCCCCGCTTTGAACCTTCGCCCCCTCTCCGCCCGCGCCCAGGCCGCTCTTCTGCTCCTTTTTACCGCCGTCGCGTACATCCCCGCGATGGGCGCCGGGTATATCTGGGACGACGACACGCTCCTCACCGAGAATCCCCAGATGCGCTCGCTCCAAGGGCTCGCGCAATTCTGGCGGGGCGATCACTCCCGGGATTATACCCCCGTCACTCTCTCGGCCTTCTGGCTCGAGTGGCGCGCATGGGGAGACAGCCCCGCGGCCTTTCACCTGGTCAATATCCTCCTCCACGGCGTTTGCGTCATCCTGCTCTGGCGCATCCTCGTCCGGCTTCGCATACCGGGCGCATGGCTCGCCGGCCTCCTTTTTGCCATCCACCCTGTCTCAGTCGCCTCGGTTGCATGGATCGCTGAGCTTAAGAACACGCTGTCGGGCGCCCTCTTTTTCGGCTCGATCCTCTGTTTCCTCATTGGGCGGGATGACAACCGCCGCACACCGTGGATCGCATCCATTGCCCTCTTCACCCTCGCGGCGCTGGCCAAGGGCGCGGTTGTCACCCTGCCCGCCGTGCTCCTTCTTTGCATCCTGTGGCGCGAGCGCAAACTTACCCGGCGCGACCTCATCCAGCTCATCCCTTACGCCATCGTCGCGCTCGCGGCGGCATGGCTCACGGTCAAATACCAGGCGCGCGCCCAGCATTACCAAACACTCCTCAACGGGTACGGCTACGATGATCTTCCGATCCCCCGCCTGCTTAACGCCGGTCGCAACATCTGGCTCTATCTCGTGTCCCTCTTCTGGCCCACCGGGATGAGCCCGCTGCGTCCTCGCTCGGTCGCCGGCTCACCCATTGCCCTCCTTGCGGCCATTGCCCTCTTCATCTTGCTCGCCATCAAGCGCCACACGTGGGGCCGGCCGTTCCTCTTCGCTTACGCCTATTACCTCATCATGCTTCTCCCGGTGCTCGGGTTCTTCTGGATGACCTTCATGCAGCAGGCCGCGACTACCGATTGGTGGCAATACCTCGCCGCCCCGGGCATCTTCGCCTGCGTGGCCGGCTGCGTGGTCACAGCAGCCCGCCGGTGGCGCCTCGTTACCCCGATCTTTGGCGCATTTCTCGCGCTTCTCCTCGTCCAGACTTGGCTCCGCGCGGATATCTACCACTCGATGTACACGTACTGCTCCGCCGTCGTCGCCGAGGACCCCAGCGAGTGGACGCTCCAGAACAACCTTGGCATTCTCTACAAGCGCCAGGGTCGCTTCGCGCAGGCGCTCTCGTGCTTCGGGCAGGCAGCTTATTACAATCCCGGCTTCACCCCGGCCTATATCAACGCCGTGAATACCCTCGTCGCCGAGGGCAATTCCGCCAGCGCCGAAAAACTCCTCCGCAACCAAATAAACGTCCAGCCCTACGACCCCGATCTCCTTGAGGCCCTGTCTGATCTGCTCGACTCCGAGAACCGCGTCTCCGACGCCATCCCATACCAACGTCAGGCCGCCCAAGCCGACCCTGCCAACCCGGGTCGCTTCCTGAAATTGGGTGACATCCTGCTGGCGCACGGCCAGTTCCGTGACGCAGAATCCGCTTTCCGGGCCGCGATCGATCTGGTCCCGGACAGCATCCCATTCCGCATCGAGCTCTGCCAGGCCCTCCTCGCGCAGTCCAAGCTCGCGGCGGCCCGCCAGGTTTCCGACGATGTCAACCATCTCGCGGCCCAATCCGGGAACCCCGCCGATATCGCCGCCTCCATCAATCTCCAGCAGCTTTGCGACACCTTTCCAGGCCGCTAGCGCCAATCCGCTCTCTCAGTTCCCGCCATTCCCCATCCGCACGGACAAACTGAACACCGGCGACGGGGCGGACACCTGCTCCGCGGGCGCCAGCGGATTGAGCGCCGGCACCACCTTGACCTCCATCGTCTGTCCACCGCGCCACACCGTCAGCGGCACCTCGACACCCGCCGTCATGTAAAACGAGGCGTTCATCACATCGTCCAGGCTTGATACCTTCCGGTCGCCGACCTTCAGGATCAGGTC
>Ga0302319_10018222_pt1 | contig 12817 bp, 6 predicted proteins | sample Bog_T0_2_FD_203319 | JGI IMG/M metagenome (GOLD analysis project Ga0302319, IMG submission 203319) | Peat permafrost microbial communities from Stordalen Mire near Abisko, Sweden - Bog_T0_2 | ecosystem: Environmental > Terrestrial > Soil > Wetlands > Peat | place: Sweden: Abisko, Stordalen Mire...
CAGAAGACCCTGGAGGGCAAGTCCGATCTCCTGAAGGAGCGCACGCTGGGCATTGAGGTCTTCGATCGGCAGCCGACATACGACACCAACGCAGACACTGTTGTCCGGTACACCGCCGGAGAAGTGAGAAAGCGGCTTTCGCTTTACTATCACGAACAGGGCCGAGCTTCCCAATTCAGAATTTCACTCCCCGCGGGGTCCTATATCCCGGAATTCCAGCACGGACTGGATGTTTCCGATGAGGCGGGGGGCGAATCAGCATTTGCCGCGACTCCCGTCACCGATACTCGCCTTTCCTCTACGGCCCCGAGCGAAATGCGCGTACCACGGCTGAGTGTACCCGTGGCTCTCGCGGCTCTGGCCTCCACTCAGCCTGCCTCAGCCGAAATCAGCCCCAGCTCGGAGATCCGTCGAAGCAGATCAATCTACCGGCTCTTGTTCTGGCTGGCCTTTGCGGCAATGGTTCTGGCGATCGCAATAGCAGCCTTGAGGTGGAGAGATCGCAGCCTGCGCCCACAAGCGGCTCTGGATGATTTTTGGCGTCCAGTGATACACGACCAGCACACGGTCTTGATCTGCAGCGGCAGCGTAATCTTCGCACCAGAGAGAGTTTCAGGGACGCTGACCGCCGGCAAAGATATTGAATACCCATTTGTTTCCATGGAGGGAGCTTCTGCAATTTCGCATGTAAGCGGCCTGCTCCAGAGCTCCGGAGTTCAAACGCAGCTCAAGTCCGCGGGGGCAACTCCGCTGACGGAACTCCGTGAACATTCATTCATTCTGGTGGGTGCGTTCAACAACGGGTGGACGTTGCGTTTGCTCGAGCCTCTGCGTTTTCACTTCGCTCCCGACCCGGCTGAGTCGATTGTCGATCAGATGCACCCTGGAGTTCGCTGGGTGCGCGACGCCTCGCTCCCCTATTCCAGCGCCGACGATTATGCCCTGGTTGCGCGGTATCGCGACACTACAACGGACAGTTGGGTTGTGGTTCTTGCCGGAGTGGGACGCAACGGTACCGAAGCCGCAGCTGAATTTGCGAGCAGCCCGCGCTACATGCAACTGCTTCAGGATCAACTGGGAAAAGACTTCTCAAACCGGAATATCGAAGCAGTCTTGAAAGTAAGTGTCATTGACGGAAAGACCGGAGCGCCCTCGATTCTTGCTGTCCACACGTGGTGAGCGATTCCTTTGAATGAACCTCTCGAAACGGACCCAAGATCCGTCCATGCAGCATCGGAGGTTCCTGCGCGCGGCCGCCAACCCACCAATTCCCGTTTCAGGCATCCGCTGTCAGAAACACGCCCCAATCCTGCTCAGGCGGCTTATGGCTTGCCGAGTAGTGCAGATCGCCCATTTACGGGTGCACGATGTCTACAATCCTCGTATCAGGCTCGGTCCAAGCCGCGGCGCCCGTATGGGTTAACCGATGCTTCGCCTCATCCCAATGCAGCGCGGTAGTAGAGCCGGCACCCTTCTCATAGGAATACGTGGTCCCGTCGTCGGAATAAAGTGTGAAGTCCGCGTCCGCTCCTGGGTACACACGCACGGCCGCAATGGCCTGCGTCTCATGCGTGCTCAGAACCGCACTCCCCAGCGGCACAATCGACCCGGCTCGCACGAAGAGCGGAATGGTGTCGATCGGCGCGTCCGCGGTGATGGTTTGGCCGCCTTTGATTCGCGCGTTGGTCCAGTAGTTGTACCAATCGCAGCCTGCGGGGAGGTAAACTTTGCGGCTGGTTGCCCCCTGTTCCGTAAGAGGCGCTACCAGAAAAGCGGGCCCGAACATGTATTCGTCGCGAATGTCGGCGACGTTCTTGTCGTCGGGAAAGTCCATGAAGAGAGCGCGCATGAACGGAGCGCCCGTCTGGTAAGTGCGGTAGGCCTGCGAGTAAATATACGGAATGAACTGATACCGTAGCCGCAGATACTTTTCCAGGATCGGTTCCGCTTGCTTTCCATACGACCATACTTCGTTGTGCATTCTCTCGCCGTGCGCACGCATCACAGGCTGGAAAGCTCCCCATTCAAACCAGCGCACGAATAACTCCGGATAGTCTTCATAGTTATCGATGTTTTCCAGTGCATCCGAGCCATCGATCAAAGGCTTATGGGCCGCGAGGTAGTTGGCGTAGATCTGTGGTGAAAAGAAGCCTGCAATGTCGGTATCCCAATAAGCCATGCCGCTGGCGGTAAAATCTAGGCCGGCCGGGATGGAACGCTTCAGCATATCCCACGTTGAGGTAATATCGCTGGACCAGAACACGGTTCCGTTTCGCTGGGCTCCCAGGTACGCCGCCCGCGCCAGAATCATGACTCTTCGGCTGTCACCATAATCTCGCCGGAAGCCCTCGTACACTGAGGCTGTGTGGAACAACGGATAGACGTTGTAGTAGCGGGTGCCTGAACCGATCCAGAAGACGTCTTTCGCGGGGTCGATATCGGGCTCGGTCTCATCCAGCCAGAGGTAATCGAAACCATCGGGCTTGATGTAACGGTCGCGAATCTTCTCCCAGAACCACCGGGCAGCTTCGGGGTTGGTGGTGTCGAGGTTTGGGCCGATGGTGTCTCTGGCCCACCCGCCGTCCGGCTTTCCATCGGGGGCGTGCACCAGCCAGCCCTTGTTCAGCAGCATGTCGTAGAACTGAGTGCCAGGGGCGTAATGCGGCCAAACACTGAGCAGAGTTGTCACTCCCATGGAGTGAAGTTGGCTGTTCATGGCGGATGCATCGGGCCATCGGGCCGGGTCGAGATCCATCTCACCCTGGCGCGTCATATTCAGGAAGTCCACCACCAGCACATCCAGCGGCAACTTGCGGTCGCGATATCCCTTGGCTATATTCAGCGCCTGCTCCTGTGTGGGATAAATGGCCTTGCTCTGAATGTAGCCGTAGGTGGCTTTGGGCAGCAGGTGCGTTATGCCGGTAAGCTGGCGATAGCCTGTGTAGATTTCGTCGCTCTTGTCGCCGGCAATCACAAAAAAGGAGACGCGGTCGCCGACCTCGGACGACCAGACATTCTGCTGATTGAAGCCGAGGTCGATGGTCGTTTTGGATGGGTTGTCCCAGATAAGTCCGTAGCCGCGGCTCGATACCATGAATGGAACGCAGACGTTCTCCCCTCCAATCGCGCCGTAATCGTGCCAGCACGCTATGCGATGATCGCGCAGATCGAGAAACCCTTGCTGCTGCTGTCCGAGCCCGTAATAATGCTCATCTTGCGGCGAGTCAAAGGTGGCAGATACTCGATATCCCGGTTCGTCCTTGAGGCCGTCGCCCGCTTCTGCAGGCGATGCTCCGGGGCGGTTGGGATACATGGACCAGCGCCACATCTTCAGCAGAGGCTTGCCGGATGAAGTGGCTACGGACAGGATGTCGTTGTTTGGTCCGTTCCCATTCCCGCCGCCGCCGAAATAGTGCTTCCTCAGCGACTGATTCAACTCGTCAAGCGGCAAAGCGTGTGGCGGTTCGTTCCCGGGAGCAATACGGACGATCAATCTGCCGGAGCGGATCACGTCATACCCGTCCGCGTCTCGCTCCTGGGTCCATCCGGTCATCGAGGAAGTTCCCACGATTCCATACCCCGGTGGCGCAAGCGCCGCTGGTTTTGCTGTGCTCAACGTGACGCGAACGATGTTGTCTGCATAAGGCTCCAGAACGATCGTCCTGTCATTTCGATCAAGCACGAACATGCCGGCCTGGTTCTGAGCGCCGGCGCTTGCGGCCACTCCTAGAGCGCTCGCGGCCACAGCAAAAACGCACGCGGCAACTCTCAGAATGCTCAGCATCGACCCGCGTGCAGGCACAGTTCCTCGCAGCGGAGTCCGGATGGATCGAAGGACTGGCCATGAAGTGAATTCATTTCGAGATAAGGGTCGCATCCGCTTTTTGTCCCATCGCGCCATCTGAGAATGGCGCCTCTCTCTTTGTAAATAGAAGACACCGGAATCGTAGGAGGCTTGTCTTCACTGTGTCAATGTACGAAGGGCGCGGATATCATTCTCGACGATTGGCCTCTGAACATCGAGTCGTTTGCATATTGCATCCGTGCTGTTCAGGTTGCGCGCTTAGGATAGATTGCGAAGGCATGTCCTATCCCGGCGCACCCTATTCCCCGGATCAAATCTGTCCATTCGGCTCTGGACAGTTGCTTGTAGCAGAACAGGTCCGAAGGATTCGTAAGATGGTTCGATGAGAGTTCTGTAGACAGGCCTGGAGCGGCTCTGCCTGCGGCGATGGTCGTTTCAGGAGCGAACTGGAACACCACCAATTGGGACATGCCAGTATGGAAGTACTGCTTGTTCATTTTCCTCAGTACTTCAAGCGTGAGAGGAGTTTCATCGTTCAGGAAGACCGCGCCGTGCAACTGGCCGAAGCGCTCAAAGATGAAGGGCGAAGCCTCAAGGAAGGCACGAGTCCCCGGCGAGTCCGACTCGATTCGCAGCAGGGACTTGCAGTTGTCTGCTTCTACAATCCTCTGCGACATCGTTCTCTTGAACCGAAGCACCCCATCCTCAAGAAATGCTCTGGATTTATAGAACTTCGCCTTCCGGCAGCCCTTTTCTTCGGCACGCAGGAACGCAAACTCGTACAGCGCGGCAACCGCTCCGTCTCGCACATAGTCCCAGTTCCCATCGCGAACCCCGAGCCATCGCAGGCAGGCGCACGAGCCCTCGTATTTAATGATCTGACCGGAGATATACTCGTTTTGTTTCTTGACAAGGAGCAATTCTCCCTCTCGAAAATCAGCCTCTGCTCCCTCCCTTGGAGCTAATTGCGCGCTTTCGCCAAAGCGATGCCGTACGTAAGGCACATACATGTTGTCGTAAAAATCGTCGAAGCGTCGCTGATCGTGGCTAATTGCAACTTCCAAAGATTGTTTATGAATCTTCGTTTGCAGATAATTGGACTTCTGCCGCTCTTTCTTCTTTTTGCTGCGCGGCAGTGCGACTTCTCCGTGGACCCAGGCGGGAATCAAAACACCGCATCCAGCCCGGAGCAGATTGGTTAACGGCGCGTCGATTTCGCTGAACAACACAGAGCAGGCGCCGGGGACTTTGAGCGACTTATGCGTATTCCATACCCAGGTTCGGCCCAGATAAACTGAGCAATAGGATGGGGCAAGGGCCAATCTGCTTGCATAGCTCCTGAACTGAGCCCTGGTGGAGTATATGCAAATGGAGATTGGCAACCCGGTTCCCTTCAGGTCTCCGACAACGCTCCAAACTTGTGGTCTCACGGAGAGAAGCAATCGATAGAAGAAGTATGTGACCGGACTGGTTATGACTCGCAGACGCTTGGGCAGAGTACGGTAAGCCGCTTTGCAAAATGATAGGAGACGGGCAACGGCAACAGGATTTCCGCTGTTCTTCCGGTTGGAAGCATCAAGCCTCTGAAATTCCTCAAAGTACGAACACGCTGAAACTCCCAAGACTTGATTCGGAGCGAGCACGCACGCACACAAGGAACATCGCGGTAGAACCTGAGAGGACATCTTGGTGAGAATCATATAGCAAAACCAACTTCACTGGCGCATTCGCTCCGCTGTTAGGACCGAGTTCGAGTTCTGTTCAGTTTGTCTCCGGAGGATAGATAGTGAAGGCCTGTCCAATCCCGGTGCATCCTAACCCCTGAATCAAATCGGTCCATTCGGCATTGGAAAGTTGCTTATACCGAAGCGGGTCGTCGGGATCCGCTGACTGGTTCGCTGCCAGTTCAGGAGTCGGGACCGAAGCGGCTCTGTCTTCTCCTTTCGTTATCTCCGCGGAGAACTGAAACACAACCAGTTGGGACATGCCGGGATGGAAGTGCTCCTTGTTGATCTTCCTTAGTGCCGCAACCGTAAGCGGGGCCCCACCGTTCACGAAGACGCTGCCGTGCAGTTCGCCGAAGCGCTCAAAGAGGAAGGGCGAATTCTCCAGGAACGCACGAGTCGCCGGCGAGTCCGACTCGATTCGCACCAGGAACTTGTGATGGTCTGCCGACACAATTCTTTGCGACAAAGTTCTTTTGAACCGAAGCGCCCCATCTTCAAGAAACGCCCTCGATCTGTAAAACTTCACTTTCCGGCAGCCTTTTTCCTCGGCATGTCGCAAGGCAAACTCGAAGGACGCGGCAATGGCCCCAGCCTGCACGTACTCCTTGTTTCCATCACGAACCCCCAGCCATCGCAAACAGATGTACGGCCCTTCGTAAGTAACTAACAGTCCGGAGATATACTCGCCTTGTCTCCTTACCAGGAGCAACTCGCCCTTGTCAAAATCAGCTTGTGCGTCAATCCTAGGGCACACGTGCACACCTTCTCCGAAGCGTTGCTTCGCGTGGGGTACGAGCATGTTGTCGTAAAAATCGTCGAAGAGCCGCTGATCGTGGGTAATTTCAAACTCAAGAGAATGTTGCCGAATCTTCCTTTGCCGATCCTTCGAGCTCATGCGTTGCTTCTCCCTATGGCTACGCGGGAGTGCGGCTTCTCCGTAGACCCAGGCGGGAATCACAACTCCGCTTGCGGCGCGAAGCAAACTTAGAAACGGCGCGTCTGTCTCGCTGAGTACCATTGCGAAACCACTCGCTCCCTTTGGGACTTTCTGCGTGTTCCAAACCCAGGCTTTGCCCAGGTAATTCGAGCGAAAAGAGGCTCCAAAAATCAACTCGCCTGCGAAGCTCCTGAATTGAGCAGTCGTGGAATAGAGGCATACGGAAATCGGCAACTGGCTTCCCCGCACGTCACCACGGATGCTCCATACCTGTGGTCGTATGGAGCTCAGCAATCCATGGAAATAGAATGTAGCCGGGCTGACCCAGACGCGCAAAGGCTTGGGAAGGGATTGATAAACAGCTTTGCAAAACGAGAGGAGGCGACCGGCGACGCCAGCAGTCCCACGGTTGTCCTGGTCAGAATCGCTGGTCCTATGGCTCGTCTCGCAGCGCGGACAGGCTGAAACTCCCGCTTCATTCGGAGTCTGCAGGCCCCCGCATGTGGAGCATTGCGATGCGTCTGATGTGGACATTTAGGTGAGTGTATCTTAGCAGCACCTGCCGCTCTGGCGGGTTGGAAGCGGATGAAATCCGAGTTCGCCGCCACCGCGGAATCCGTGCGCCATTGATATTCCGAATCCTGCTTTGAGCCTCATGAAAAATGGTTTGTTCGCCTGTTCGTCTTGTCAAATGTCTGTCGATAAATGTATAAGAATTCACGGGATGTCCGGCTCAGGAACACTTGCTCCCGCCAGGTTCGGGACGCCAAAGCAGACCAACTTGCCGGTCTTCAGGAATGCATTGGTTGGCCGGGGCCGATCGATGCCAAGGTCGGCGCAATTGTCTCCAGCGGTCTAGAATTACACAAGTATCTATATCCCGAGTACCTGGCCGCGAGGTTCCCGATCATGGAGATCAACCAGTTTCGTTGGACACTGGAAGGTGGATGGGAAGTCCCACCCGCATCTTCGCAATCCGCGAGCCTGGTCCTGGCATTCTCAGATGCGGGGTTTTTCCGTACGCCTGATTGTTACAATTCGCTCCGCGGCATGTTTCCCGAGGCTCATATTGTGGGGTGCAGTTCTGCCGGCAGCATCTGCGGAACCCATATCAGCGACTCGGACGTTGTGGTGACTGCCGTGAACCTGAAAAAAGGACAGGTGAAGCTGGTAAGCGCCGAGGCCGGGTCAGGAGAAGATTTGCAGGCTCTTGCCGCCACCTTGATGGAGAAACTTGGGGCATCCGATTTGCGCCATGCCTTTGTCCTTTCTGACGGGCTTTCAGTGAATGGCAGCGATCTGGCCCGTGGGCTCAACAGCGGGGGAGTCTCGGTTACCGGCGGACTTGCCGCTGACGGCGGGCGATTCACCAGCACCTGGGTAATGGCCGATGCGCCAGCCGCGCAGAACATGGTGGCCATCATTGGGTTCTTCGGCGATCTGGTTGCCCATTGCGGCTGTGTTGCCGGGTGGCGCGAGTTTGGAGCGGAAAGGCTTGTGACACGCTCGCGCGGGAACGTAGTTTTCGAAATCGATCACAAGCCGGCGCTGGCCATCTACACCAGGTATCTGGGCGACATGGCCAGGGATTTGCCGAGCAGCGGCTTGCGGTTTCCGTTGTCGATCCGACCCACCGAGCAGGATGAGCCGGTGATCAGAACCCTGCTTGCGGTGGACGCCGAGGCGCAAAGCCTGACATTTGCCGGCGATATGCCGCAGGGCGGGTTTTGCCGGTTGATGAGAACCGACGTCGATTCTCTTATCGATGGTTCGGGTATGGCGGCTGAAGCGGCAAGACCGGAGGCTCGGGGTGAGCGCGGCCTTTGCCTGATCGTCAGTTGCGTCGGACGCCGCCTGGTGATGGGCCAGTTGACCGAAGAAGAGCTGGACATTGTGCAGGAGCGTCTCGGACCCAGCCATGCAATTACCGGCTTCTACTCCTACGGCGAACTGGCGCCGTTCGCAAACATAGAAGGATGCCGGCTGCATAACCAGACCATGACGCTGACCACGCTGAGCGAGCACATCTGGTGAAGACAGAACTTCCTATCACAGCCGTGCTGGCTGGCCATCGGTTGCTGCGCCGTCAACTGAGGCGCGTCTTCGGGACCGAGATACTGCCGGAGGGACCATGGGCGGAATTGCTCTCGGCAGTTAGCGACGCCTATCACGAGGCGGACCGGGAGAGGCAACTGGTTGAGAATGCCCTCGAAGTTAACGCCCAGGAACTAACTGAAGCCAACATCAAGCTGCGGCTGCTCATCGACAATGCACCTGCCGGCATTGTAATGCTGGACCGCGAGATGCGCTGCATCTTTGCCAGCCGTCGATGGCTGCAGGATCACCGGGTGGAACTGCAGGACATTGTTGGCAGAGATCATTTCGAAATTGTGCCCCAAATGGCGGAGCGCTGGAGAGACTCGCTGCTTCGCTGCCTGGCCGGCGCCACGGAAAGCTGCGACGAAGAGCCAATTCCACAACCTGACGGTACCATCGACTGGATCAAATGGGAGATTCGTCCGTGGTACGAGACCAATGGAATGATTGCCGGCATCATTATCATGTCGGAGGATATCTCCGCGCGAAAACGTGCGGAAGAGCAAATGCGGATTGCAGCCGTGGCGTTTCAATCGCGGGACGGGATGATTGTCACAGACGCGAGCGGCATCATTCTCCAAGTGAACCAGGCGTTTACGGATGTGACGGGCTACACTGCCGAGGACGCGGTGGGAAAAACCCCGGCCCTGCTCAGATCGGGGAGACAGGACAGCACCTTCTTTCGCAACATGTGGGAGGCGCTGGCCCACGAAGGAACCTGGGCAGGCGAGATTTGGAACCGGCGCAAAGACGGGGGAATCTATCCGGAATGGCTGTCGATATCCAGCGTCAGGAATGCAGCCGATAAGGTGACGCATTATCTGGCTGCCTATTCCGACATCCGCGATCCCAAGGAGGCGGAACGGAAGATTCTGGAACTCGCATTCTACGATCCATTGACCGGGCTGCCCAATCGGCGATTGCTGCATGACCGCCTGAATCATGCCATGGCCGCCTGCGCGCGGGAAGGGAAGTTTGGCGCCATGTTGCTCATAGATCTGGACCACTTCAAGACGCTGAACGACACGCGCGGACACGATGTGGGAGATCGGTTGCTGGTCGAAGTTGCGCGCAGGTTGGTTCAAACTCTCAGGGAGACCGATTCAGCGGCGCGCCTTGGCGGAGACGAATTCGTGATTCTTCTTGAAGGACTCAGCGAGGAACTGTCTACTGCCGCAACCAGCGCCGAATCCATTGCAGAAAAGATTCGCGCCGCCATCTCTGGCCCGGTCACTCTCGGTGAGAATGTATACCATGCCACCACAAGTATCGGCGTAACGTTGTTTCGCGATCGAGGCGAAGGTGCGGAAGTGCTGTTCCGGCAAGCCGATCTGGCCCTCTACCAGGCCAAGGACGCGGGGCGCGATACCATCCGCTTCTACAGCCCGGCCATGCAGGCTTTGGTCGACGAGCGGGCAAAGGTTGAGGGCGGGTTGCGCCGGGCATTGGCTCAGGATGAGTTTCTTCTTTACTTCCAGTCCCAGGTCGATCGGACGGGCGTCATTGTGGGTGCGGAAGCCTTGCTGCGCTGGCAGGCGACGGAACAGGAGATGATCTCGCCGGGAGAATTCATACCCGTTGCCGAAGATAGCGGCCTGATTGTGCCCATCAGTGCGTGGGTGCTCGAGTCCGCATGCCGCCAGCTAGCTCTCTGGGAACGCAACCCGGCAACCACGCATCTGCACCTCTCCATCAACATAAGCGCCCGCCAGTTCCATCAGGCAGATTTCGTCGAACAGGTTAAGTCGGCATTGCTTCGTCATGGCGCAAATCCCGGGCGAATCATGCTTGAACTGACCGAGACTCTGCTTTTGAAAAACGTTGACAAGGCGATTCAGACAATGAAAGCTCTGAAGGACTTTGGCGTAGGGTTTTCAATCGACGACTTCGGCATTGGTTACTCCTCTCTGTTCTACCTCAAGCGGCTGCCTCTGGATCAGATCAAAATCGACCGGAGTTTTGTGCGCGACATAGCCGACGATCCGGACGATCGCGCAATCGTTCAGGCGATCATCTCTCTCGCCCACGGTCTGGGATTGCAGGTAATCGCCGAAGGAGTTGAAACGGAGGCGCAAAGAGACTTTCTCGCGGCTCACGAATGCCATGCCTACCAGGGCTACTTGTTCGGCCATCCCGCGCCCATCGGAGACTTCGACCGGCTTCTGGAATAAGCGATTCAATAGAGCGTGTTTCAAAAATGCCGCATTGTGTCAGGGCACGACTAAAGAGGCTGCGGAAAAACTCGATGTCTCTGGTGAAATCGGCGGAGAGCGTGCCGCAGGGGCGAAATCGGAGCAAAGGTTCCCTGAATTGTCTATACTGCCGACGAGGCAACTCGATCATGACGGAACCGGGCGAAATCACTGTGCTTCTCCGAGAGTGGAGCGCGGGAAATCCAGCTGCGAGCGAGCACCTGTTCGAGCTGGTCTATCCGCAACTGAGGAGGATTGCCGGCGCACTGTTTCGCGGCGAGCGGCCAGAGAACATGTTGCAGCCCACCAGCGTGGTGAATGAGCTGTTTCTCAAGCTGATAAGGCAGCGCAGCCTGCGGTTTGAAGACCGCGAACATTTCTACAGCCTTTCCGCGCGGCTCATGCGCCGGGTGCTGGTGGATCACGCGCGCTCAGAGGGGCGCCAAAAGCGCGACGGAGGAGTTCCCATTCCGCTGCATCCCGACCTGGCCTGGATCGATGCCAGGCCCGCCGAAATGATCGACCTCGACCGCATTCTCGAAGAGTTGGAGCAGCTCGACGCGCGTAAATGCCGAATGGTTGAACTGCGTTTTTTCCTTGGATTCACAGCCGAAGAGACAGCCGAGCTGCTGAATTCTTCCAAGGCTACCGTGGACAGGGAACTCCGTTTTGTCCGCGGCTGGCTGTACGAACGTCTTCACTCGACCTAGCTGGTGATGCACTTTGTCTCTGTTTCGCGCCAACATGGAAAGAAGCGCATGAAACTCGATACCGACAACTGGCAGTTGTTGCAGGATCTGTTTCATCTTGCCGAAGTCACGCCCGAGGCGGACCGGGAGCGCGTGCTGGCCCAGAAGTGTGCCGATGAAGCGCTTTGCCGCCGTGCGATGAAGATCTTCGATTCATCGCGCATTGACGAGAAGGAAGAGACGCCTGCCAGCCCGTTGCCTGAAGCCCCTGAGCTGACCGGCAAAATCGGTCCTTACACGCTGATCCGGCATCTTGGAACGGGCGGCATCGGCACGGTCTATCTTGTGGAGCGGATGGTGGGCGGCGCGTTGCAGCGGTCTGCCTTGAAGGTTCTGGCTCCGCATTCCGCCGGCCCGTCGTTCATCGATCGGTTTCATCGCGAGCAGCACATTCTGGCTTCGCTCGATCATCCCAACATTACGCGCATGCTGGATGCGGGCCTGACCGAGCGCGGGCAGCCCTACCTGGTGATGGAGTACGTCGACGGCGTGCATCTGGATACCTATTGCGACGCGCGCAAACTGGGAATCACCGAACGGCTGCAACTGTTTCTCCGCGTGTGCGACGCGGTGGCATATGCCCACCGCAACCTGGTGGTTCATCTCGATCTGAAGCCGTCGAACATTCTTGTCACCGCGGACGGCACGGTAAAGCTGCTTGATTTCGGGACATCGAAGCTGATCCAGTCCGACAGCCTGCTGACCACGACCGTAATGGCCACGCCGGCCTACGCCAGTCCCGAGCAGTTGCGCAACGAGCCCATCACGACCTCCTGCGATATCTACGCGCTGGGCGCGATCCTGTTTGAAATGCTGGCCGGAGCCAGGCCTGCCAGCAAAGCATCGGTGGCTGCGATGATCGAGCGAGCCATCCGGGAGCAGGAGCCGGAGCGTCTTCAGGATGCTGTGACCGGCGCTGCGGCAGAACAACGCGCGTTGTCAGAGAGCCGCCTGAAGCAAATGCTCACCGGCGACCTGGCGACGATAGCGCAAAAGTGCCTGCGTCCGCGGCCAAAAGATCGCTACCCCTCGATCGATGCGCTCTCTGGAGACATTCAGCGGTACCTTGGCGGCAGGCCTGTCCTCGCGCGTCCGCAGACGACGCTCTACCGGCTGGGCAAATTCGTGCGCCGCAACCGTGGAGTGCTGGCGGCAACGCTGCTGGTGGCCATCGCGCTGCTGGCCAGCCTTGGCTATGCGGCGTGGCGGCAGCAGCAGGCGCTCCGCGAAGGCCAGCGCGCGCTGCGCATGCAGACGTTCATGTACCGCCTGTTCAAGCTCGCCAACTCCGACTACACCGGCAAGCCCGC